>Ga0272442_10008671_pt1 | contig 12834 bp, 18 predicted proteins | sample SSMForm2O_FD_200262 | JGI IMG/M metagenome (GOLD analysis project Ga0272442, IMG submission 200262) | Marine sediment archaeal communities from Little Sippewissett salt marsh, Falmouth, MA, United States - SSM-Form-2O | ecosystem: Environmental > Aquatic > Marine > Wetlands > Sediment ... | reverse complement strand
CTCCTGAAAATAATCTTGCATCTTCTTCTAAAATAAAATCAACAGGGAGATAACCATCCTTTCTGCAATCATTGATGATTTTTTCAACTTTATCAAACTCAGCCTTGGTAATTAATCCAAAACCTTCAAGCTGATAGCACCAACCTCTACTTGAAAGCCTAAAACCAATTATTTTTGATATTTCTTTTAATTTCTCAGAAAAAACCATCATCTGAAAAACTCTGTTTGCACCTCTTCCATTTGGTAATTGTAACTGCATTTTTCAAAATCCCTCCTTTAACTCTTTCATAAAAACGATGTTTGATTTATTGATATAAAGAATGTTACCTTGGTCAGTTTTAACTTTAATCAGTGTATTATCATCAGCTTCAAAATCAGGGTAACCAAAAATACATTTTTGAGTTTCTCCATCCTTAAAAACAATCTTATACTTACTCATATCCTATCACATCCTATCTAAAAAAATTAGATACTTGCACCTCCATCATTTGAGGTTTGTAATCTTCCAAGGGCACAACTAACAATTTCAAGCCCTTCCTGGCTGCATGTGCTTTTGTTAGGGCAACTGCTGCAGTATCTCAGTTTATAGGTTTCAACTGCTGTCATTTTATGCACCCTCCTTGATGTAACTTTCAACAGCCAGCCTTACCAAACTGGATATAGAAACCATGTTTTCCTGGCTCTTTTGCTTCAAGAATTGATGCTGTTTACTGGTAAGTCTTACAAATAAACCCTGAAGGTTCTTCCTATCACACATTATTTAACCTCAAATAATGTATAGCACCGTGATATTTAAATATTTTCATTATATACATGCTAAATAATGTGTATAAGAGGCTAAATATGAAAAACAAATGGGATCTTGAAGGAATATTAGATCAAAAACACTATAGAAGCATCATAAATTTAACATCTCAATATCAAAATAAAGAAGATGGATTAAGGCAACTACATTATAGATGGGCACTAATAGAAAATCATGATAACATTAATCAAACATCTTTTAAAAGAGATATGATCAATTTTTTTAGAAATCCAACATTAACTACTTATGAAAAACAAGGATATATAAAAATAGGATGTATAACAGGAAATTATCCAAATAACAACCTTACAAATTTTTTAAATAAATTATCAGATCCAAATGAGTATGGAATACTGGTTAAACATAAGGATAAAGATAATATTACAAGATACAAAATACCAGAAAGTTTTGAAGCAAAAATCAAATTATACGAAATAGCAAAAACAATTGAATCTATTGAACCTGAAAAACTAACTTATATCTTGGAGTTTTATGATTATACTAAATTTAAAAGAAAAGGAATCAAAACAAATACAAAAAATAATGATAAAAGAAAAGTTGATATTGGAAAAGAATCAATGTCTTTTATTACTCCTTTTATTTTAGATCTTGATGAAAAAATATTAAAAAAATGTTCAAAAAAAGAAAAGGAAGAATTAAACAAACATATTCACAACATTCTTGAAGCATGTATTTTTGTTAATAATATAAAATATGAAAAAATTGGAGAATCTACAGGTATTTTTTTGTATGTTGAATCTTATGCAGAAGCTTTAGAAGAATGGTTAGAATATTTAGAAAAAGAAGGTTTTGGTAAAATAACAAAAAAATCTAAAGATAGTATTACTTTTCATGTTCCAACAGAGGAATAATATTATTCTATTTGCCCTAATCTTCTAAGCACAGTTTCAACGATAGCTTCAACATTATCCTGGTTTTGATCTATCTGTTTAGCTGTTTCATCTTTTAACCTATCATAGCTCATAACAGCTTTCTGATCCAATGGCATACTGCAAAACTGGCAAAACCTTGCTTTTGGGATGTTTTTCTGCATACATCTTGGGCAAATAACCAATTTAAAGCCTTCTCCAACATCTTCTTCTTTAACAAGCCCATTAAACTTTAAAACCTCTTTATCAACATCATCCCTTCCAAGGATCACATATTCCCTTAATACTGCAGATCCAAGCTTCCAGCCTCCCATCTTACAGAGAATACTTTCAGTTAAACCCTTACCCAGTTCACTGGCTCTGCTTGCTCTGAATTTATGCAGATTAACTCTTTTATCAATTCCAGCTCTTTCTGCAGCTTCAAAAATAAGCTTTCTTGCTGCAGCATAACTAAGCATTTCTCCTTTGTTATTCCTTCCAATACCTGGAAACAAAAAAGCCTGTTTATTATCCCTATCAGGATGATTTGTAAGCCAGTTACTGATAGCTGGAGCACTAACAACAAGCCTTACAGTTCTTTTACCTGTTTTACCTGTTACATCCATCTTAATTCCATAATCATCATTTTCAAGATTACCAATTTTTACAGGTATTATTTCACCTATTCTGCACATACTTTCATAAAAAGTAAGGATAAATGCACGATCTCTGCTATTTGTAGTGTTATCAGCCATCTTCAAAACCTCTTCAGGTTTTAGCATGTGCTCTGATACCTTCTCCCTACTTTTTGCCCTTTTAACCTTCTGCTTCAAAACATATTTGATAGCTTCTTTAACTTCTAATTGCTTCTTTGAAAGCTTATTATCATCTTGATCTAATTTAAGCTCTTCAAAAAGCCATTGATAGAACCTTTTAACCATTACCTTATAATCATGCTTAGTCCATTCCATAAAATCTTTTGTAGTATTAATAAATTTAAAAAACAAAGTAGCATCTTTTTTATTTATATTATCTAAATCTGTATTTATTATCTTGCTGGCTTTCTTCAATGTATAGATGTATTTTACAGCTCTAATATGGCTATGCCCTTCACCTTCAGCTAAAAAGGAATCTACAAAATCAAGTATCAATTTTTTATTACGATCTTTAACATCAGGATCTTGTTTTAACTTGTTAGTTGCCATCTCAAACTTGTATTCAGGTTTATGAATATTCATAAATCATCATAAGGAGTAATGTCTTGAGGGCTTTTAACCTTTATGGATAGAGCCGATGGAGGGAATAATGAGCAAGGGTTAAAATCCCTAAGATATTTTGAAAAAAAGTAAAAATGGGCTATAAGGAGAAACATACTTATATTGAAACATTTTTATATTTATAAATGCCCATTTTCATTATTATTTTGTATGGATCTCATTGTAACATTACTATAGCCTTTTGGCTGGCTATCAAACAACATGCCATATTTATTAAGTGTTTTAACTATGTATTGGAACCATTTACGATAAAAGGTCATTCTATTCATATCTTCATCTTTTATTTTATCAATATTTTTATCATGCCATTCATCAACATCACTGGCAATAGGTGCCTCACCAAAATCAACAAGAATACATCTTAATGCAATTATACTTTCAATAACTGTTTCTTGCCCACTTTTTTCACTATATTGATCATGAACATCTCGTTTAAAACGATATGCAATAGCTTCAGCAACCCTATTGATTGCTTTAATCCATGCTTGCCTGATATGAATAACTTCATCTGGAGCTTCTTTGTTTGTAATCATGGCTTCTCCCAAGGAGGAATCCTTCCCATTTCATCAACTGTAACCAGATAATGATGTAATAAAGCTGATTTCTCCTTATCAATAATACCAAGAAATTCTTCAAGATCCATACTTACATCAGGGTTAATAGGATCATACTTATCAAACAATAGCAACAGCTCAGCATGAAACTTAACTCTATCAGCTGCATCTGGATTTTTTGCATATTTCTCTAAATCTTTTTTATCTTCTTCATCCATATTTTATACATCTCCTGGTTTAGCTTTTTCATAGTTTTTGTATTTATCATCAAACTTCTTTGATTGAGCTTGTGCAATTGCAATAACTGCATCTTTAACTTCTGTTCCAAGTATGCCATATTCAGCTATTTCTTGTATAAAATGTTGTATATCTGCCAGCCTACAATTCATAGTATCTAAATGATCTATGATTTTTTTTGCATGTTCATCTTTCATATTCTTCTTATCTCCTAATATTTTTTTATCCATCAAGTTTTGTTTTTGATGAAAACGAAAAATCACCTTGCTCCTTAAAGGGCACATTCTCACCACTTAAATGCAATGCTTCACTGCAAGCAAGTGGAAAATAAAACAAACATTTCTCATAAAGAAACTGCCAGAGCTCCTTTATATCAACAATAACTTTAACTTTATCAGGTCTTGATGTTTCAAGTTCAACTTTATCACTTGTAATATCAGCCAAACGAAGAGCCATATTCTGAAGGCTGCTAAAAAGAAACCAGCCTTTATTGATAACCATCGTTTCAGGCTGTGTTGCTCCCTGAGTAAGCAGAGCTTTTGGAAGGATCTCATAATATTTATCCTTCTCATTAAGCCTCAAACATCTGTTTTCTTGTATAAGCTGCTTGAATAAACTTGAAAGCTTTCTTTGATTAACAAGGCAATCTTCCAGAGTATAACGAATTTGTTTCTGATCATTTTTTGTTTTCATTTATCTGAGCCTCCCATTGAAGATTAGAATCAGGTTTGAAAATATCCTCAAACCTTGTTCTTCCAAACTTGCCAGAGTATTCAAGATAACCCTTGTTACCAAGTTCACGATGCTCCTCCAAGTTATCTATTGCTTTCTGAGTAATCCTTGATTCTTCTCCCTTCCTTGCACCCGGTAAATATATTCTAATCATAACCTTGGATCTAACCCTTGGATCAATATCACTTACAGCCTGAGTATTAGTATGGCAATTGATAAGAGATTTTCTAATTTCTTTTAGATCCAGCCCAAACCTTCCAATCTTATGGAATATATCTCCAGCCATAAACTGAGGAGCTATCTCACTGAGCTCATCAATATAAACATGGCACCATTCACCAACACTTCTTAAATAGTGTATAAAATCCATCCATGAAAATCTGTTATAAACTTCATCCTTTCGTTTGTAAATATCACCAAAGAATACAGCATTACAAACTCCAGGCTTTGCTTTATCATATAAATCATCAAAATCCTTGAAGTATGTAACCCTGGGATGTATCAGCTTGAGCCTCTGATTCCTATCATGAAATGTAACATTGCTATCTTTTTTAACCATAATATCAAAACGATCCTTGCCTATCTTTACAAATTGGAAGGGAGCATTGTAAGGATTACTGAAGAATATCTTTTCAGTATCATGATGTTTGATAGTATAATCCATGAAGCTAAGCATTACAGAGGTTTTTCCTGAGCCTTGAGCTCCTGTTATCAGTGAAAATACTCCTCCATTATCAAGATCATGGATATGAATACGCTTCATGATTCTTCTTGCATTGATTTCGCTTTTTGTTAGATTAACATCATCATTTTCATCAATATTTGTAGTATTTCTCATGATTATCATCTCTTTAACCTTCCAAAGGAAGGAATATAATTTATTATGAACCCCCCCTGGGATAATATGTATATAATAACGCTATGCATCCAATACCATGTTTTCCTTGGTTATCTAATAAATATATCATAATTTACTCCAAGAAATGCTCATAATCTTCCTTTAACAATAGATGCTTCTTATTATCAGGAATATCATTCATTTCTGGATCATATCCATACACATTCCTGTTAGCATTGATAGTTTCACCTATCAAGTAGTTTGTATTCTCATTATCATCAAGTGCATTGTATTCCCTCTGTTTCAGCTTCTTGCGAAGATAATCATCCAATGCAAGAGTAATGATCTGGTTAAAGTTCATATCAAGCTTTGCTGCTAAAAGATGTAAACCATTGTTAGTTACTTGCCCTAATTCTACTTTATAGATATTGTATTGCTCTTTCTTCATTTATTATCTACCTCCTTTACCTTACTTAATACAGATAAAGCCTTATCAATCAGGAAATCAATATTTTCCTTAGGAAAATTAGAGCTTAAAGATACAGTGATATTAATTCCCTGGATTGTTACTTCTCGTTTGTATTCATCAACTGTTTCTTCTTTATGATGCACATGATGCACCACTGCTTCTTCTTTCTTCATTGTTTCATACCAACCTCAATTATAAACTCATTATCACGATCAGGTTTTTTTGCTGCAGAAATCCAAAGAATCTGCTTATTGCCATTAAAATTCAAGATTTGCCTCAGCTCTTTTGGCAAAATTACACGATTTTTAGAATCCAACTTACTTTTTTTCCAAATATACATGCTAAAAAACCCTCCTCAACTCTATAAGTGGGAAAATATAAGGATAGTTATGTATAGGCACAAACAGTTTTTGCATTAGAGCCTGTAGAAATGCCTCTATATGGAGTAAAACAGTAAAAACCAAAGCTTTCATTGGTTTTCACCTCCAAAATCATGCAAAAACTTTAATTTTCCCAAAATTGGTTCTTCCAAAACTCCAATTTCAATGTTTTTGTTAATCCAAAACTCAGGATCTTGTTTTCCAAGCTCATTTTTTATGAAATTATTTAGATCATCATCCCAATTAAAGCAATTATCAGAATCTAATTTTATATTAACATGGCTATATAACCTCTTCACATCATCTTTTTGATCATAAAATGTTAGTGTTGTTTTTGGTGCTATTGGCAGTAACAAGCCTAACAACCCTAACCTGCCTTTAAATAACCCTAACATGCCATTAATTTCTAAAATTTGCTTGATTCCCTCCATATGAACATGGTAAAAAACACAATTATGAGGTCTTGTTTTTCTAAAAATTACATATCCACTAAGTTTTCCACCAATGAACCTTCTAAGCTGGTATATTTTTTTATCACGATCTGCTGGTTTAAGATCAAAATATAATTTATCTGCAATATGCTGAGCAACTTCATTAACAGATATTTCAATTTCATGTTTTGGAGTTGTTGCTTTTTGCTCTAATTCTTTAGTGATATAATCTAAAAGTAAATATTCCCAATCATCAGTAAGATCTTTGATTTTAGATTCAGATAAATACATTCTTGCGAATTTTAAAACATCATTGTAAACATCATCACTAATTGCTTTTGCAATTGTTAGTTGTGGTTTAAAAATTTCAAGATCTCTTGCTCTTAACTCTTCAACATTCAAATTATTATAACAAGCTTCAATTTCTTTCCAATGCTGCAATAAACAAATATAAAGATCATCTCTAAGATCATTGAATCTATCATCTTTGTAATTAACCTCTATATCTTTTGCATCCTTATGTTTTAATAATCTGTAAATTACAACTCTTTCAAGTGTAATATCATCAATTACACCTGTTGTATTATTAGCAACACAATGAGAATATGCATCATAGCCCTGAGGTCTAAATCTTTTACCTCCATCAGCTCTTATTGATTTGAATCGTTTATAATTAACTTTGATATGCCTGTTTACTCTTTGTTTTTCTTCTTCTGGTAAATCATCAAAATCATCAATTATTATTGTTGCTCCTGTGCCTTCAATGGTTCTATATATGCTGGCACTGCTAAAATCAGGAGATCCAATTGGATGAAACATAAGAGCTCTAAAAAGCATAGTTTGATTTGTTTTACCTGATCCTGGATCTGCAAGATGCCATGTTCTACTATTTGAATTAAACAAAAAGAAAAAATAGCTCCTTAAAACATCTATTGCCATCATAGTATAGATTTTAGGATCTTCATAAATCATGAAGTTTTTAATCTCTTTCAAAACCTTATCATATACATCTTTAATATCTACAGTATAGTTTTGAAAAAGCCATTTTTTTATTATCTTATTGCTCCAGCAAGTATCAATTACATCATGGTAAAACTCTTCTCTGTAATGTAAACCATAAATGTTTTTGATTTGGTTTTTATCCTTACCAAAATCAATATACATCTTACGATCACTTGTTACAACTGCAGTATGTGTTTTGCCATCATCATCTTCAATGTATGTTGCAATATAGCAAGTATTGTTATGTATGCCTCTTCCAGTGTTTTGAAATGGGATTTTCTTTTTTTCTAAAAGATGTTTTATAAGATGTGGATTCTCTATTATGTTAGTGTTGTTAGTGTTGTTAGGTATGTTAGTGTTGTTAGGTATGTTAGGTTTACTATCAAAATCATAAACATATGCTGATTTAATACATGAAAGAATTTCTTGATCAGGTAATGGAGGCTCATTTCTCTGATTCCAATCCTTCAATAATTTTAGTGCTTCATCATAAAATAAACCTTTTTTATGGTAATCAAGGGCAATTTTAAATGCTGATTCATTTCTGCTTCCTTGTTTTACTCCTTTTTTTAATTCAGGTATCTTCTTTTTTCGTTTTTTCTTGATGCCCTTTTTTTTGCATAAAATATCAATAAAACCATTGAATACTTCTTCAACATCCATTGGTTTTAGTTTGTATAGATCATGTTCAAAATTATTGTAAACAATTAAATAGCCTGTAGTGCCAAAAAACTCAAGTTTAACATCATGCTGCTTCTCACTATTTTTCTTTGTTTTTGTTATACCATATAGATGATGCCCTTTCTTTTTTGTTTTTTCAATCCATACTCCATTTTTTTTGCATTTCTCAAGTGTTATATCAAGATGTTTTATGTTTTCAGGATCATCAAAATCTATTCCAAAGGATCTATATCCTTTATAGGTTCCTTCTGTTATTTCTCCAGGGATTATTCCAATTAAAAACTCTTTATTCAGTTGTTTATGTGTATCTATAGATTGTTTTAATCTATCTTTTGATAATCTGTTTTTTTGATAAATCTTCCATAAATAAGGATCCTTGGTTCCAAGTGGAGTATATGGTTTTTTAGTATGAGGCTCAACTGTTATAATGTTAAATCCATCATCATGCAATTTAAAAGCAAGGTTTACCAATTTATTCATTTCAATTTGTTTTTTGGTAAGTTTTGTTTTTTTAGCTGCCATCAATCCACCTCCCTTAATAAAATAATAATTCTAACTATTCTTGAAGATGGGATGGCTTGATATTCTCTATTTTCTTCTTGGAAAAATACAAAATTATAGCAAAAAATGAGATCATTACCAATTTTTCTTTTGATATTGCCACTGGCACCAGAACCAAAACCAGAACCAGATCCAGAGCCAGTGGTGCCATCATCAAAATAGATTACAGCTTTTTTAATATTTGGTATCACTGTATCCCTCCTGTTATTTCATCAATGATTTTCTGCAAAGGTTCTTTTAAATCCTTTTTTTCTAAATAATCAGTAATTTCTTGTTTTATTGCTTTTCTTTTATCTTTAAAACGATTAATTGCATCATGATCTAAATAATGCTCAATAGCATTAATGCAGAGATGTTTACCCTCTTCAGGTTTAACAACAAGAGCATTTGCCTCACATTTTTTTACTCCAATGTTTTTAAGATAATCTTGAACATAAGGCAAATTATGATTTGGATGCTTAGGGCTTGCAAGGTTCTTTTTACTTCCAGTAATCAGGTTTTCAATCCATGAAAGCTTGTTTTCAATGATAAAATCATAATTCAAGCCAAAACGATCAATAATTAGATTTGATGGATCATAACCAGAAAAACCATCATCCCATGTTACTTTGTTTAACTCAAGCAGATTTTTCCTGATGGTATCACTAATTCTTAATCCATCTGGATCATGATCACCACAATACAATAAAACACATTTCAAACCTTGCTCTTCAGCTTCTTTGAATCTTCTGCAGTATTTAGCTCTTTGAATAATTGAGCTCCAGCCCTTGCTTGTTGCTATAGGAATATGATACTGCTTGCATATAGGATAAAACAAAGATTTTAGATCTATTTTTTCAACAAGCATCTGAATGTAATATTTTTCTCCATCCCACCAATCAGGAGTAAAAACATCATAGCATCTAAGAGCTGTTTCAAGATAACTTGCAAAATATTCCAGAGGAGTTTCAATATCTGGTATTTCTACTCCTGAAAATAATCTTGCATCTTCTTCTAATATAAAATCTACAGGAAGATAACCATCCTTTCTGCAATCATTGATGATTTTTTCAACTTTATCAAATTCAGCCTTGGTAATTAATCCAAAACCTTCAAGCTGATAGCACCAGCCTCTGCTTGAAAGCTTAAAACCAATTATTTTTGATATTTCTTTTAATTTCTCTGAAAAAACCATCATCTGAAAAACCCTGTTTGCTCCTCTCCCACTTGGTAATTGTAACTGCATTTTTCAAAATCCCTCCTTTAACTCTTTCATAAAAACGATGTTTGATTTATTGATGAAAAGAATGTTACCTTGGTCAGTTTTAACTTTAATAAGTGTTATATCATCAGCTTCAAAATCAGGGTAACCAAAAATACATTTTTGAGTTTCTCCATCCTTAAAAACAATCTTATACTTACTCATATCCTATCACATCCTATCTAAAAAAAATTAGATACTTGCACCTCCATCATTTGAGGTTTGTAATCTTCCAAGGGCACAACTAACAAGTTCAAGCCCTTCTTGGCTGCAGGTGCTTTTGTTAGGGCAACTGCTGCAGTATCTTAGTTTATATGTTTCAACTGCTGTCATTTTATGCATCCTCCTTGAGGTAATTAGCAACTGCTTCCCTAATTTGAACAGCTATAGGAATACCATCTTGCTCCCTTCTTGATGCTAATTGATTATATTGTTCTCCTGTAAGCCTTGTTAAAACAATTTTCATATTTAAACTGCTCAAGTTTTTCACCTCAAAACTTGAATAGTATTCATAATACTTAAATATTACTCAAGTATATACATAATAAAATTGAGAGGTTATATCAAGATGCCAAGAAAAAAACTAACTGTTCCAGATATGCTGGCTCAAAAATATTATAGAAGTATTATGTCATTAACAAATGAGTTTCAAGGATCTGATCCAGAAGGTTATATTGGATTACAACAAATTCATTATAGATATGCACTCCAGAAAGATCCAAAAATACCAGATCATTATAAAAGAAAAATGAAAAAATTTTTTGGTAAAGAGCTAAAAGAATTATTTAAACAAAGTGATGATCTTGAAAAAAGAGGGCTTCCAAGAAGAATTTTTAGAGATTGCATTCCAGAAGGATCACATCTTAGTTTTTATTTAAAAAATTTAGTTGATATTGGTTTACTTGAAAAAAATGATCATAAAAAAGAGGATAACAAAACAAGATATGCTACCTATTATGTAAATTACATATATCCTGTTGAAGAAGTATTTAATCCAATTAAAAAAAGAATTTCACCATTGGCTATTCAACCTCTTTTTTGTGGAGATCCTGATATTGGTAATTTAGATATAGATAGTGGAGTTTGGTTTGAGCCTTATTTTATTGGCATCCCTGAAGAAGTTTTCAATCCTAAGGGAGAATTTAAAAAAGAATTTGAAGAAGCATTTCATAAATTTGAGGATGGAATTAATGAATTTGGAAAATTTTTAAGGAAAAACACAAAACGAAATACCAAAATCCCAAAAAATCCTAATTATGGTATTGATTTATCCCATAAATATGGAATATACTTAGAATTACAGTTACTTAGTGATATTGGAATAAAAAACATAAAAAATGCTCCTTCTATTGATGATGAAGAAGATAAAATATGAATTATTCTATTTGCCCTAATCTTCTAAGCACTGCTTCAACAATTGCTTCTACACTTTCATTATTTTGATCTATCTGCTTAGCTGTTTCATCCTTCAGCCTATCATAGCTCATAACAGCTTTCTGATCCAAGGGCATACTGCAAAACTGGCAAAACCTTGCTTTTGGAATGTTTTTCTGCATACATCTTGGGCAAATAACCAATTTAAAGCCTTCTCCAACATCTTCTTCTTTAACAAGCCCATTAAATTTTAAAACCTCTTTATCAACATCATCTCTTCCAAGGATTACATATTCCCTTAATACTGCAGATCCAAGCTTCCAACCTCCCATTTTACAGAGAATACTTTCAGTTAAACCCTTGCCCAGTTCACTGGCTCTGCTTGCTCTGAATTTATGCAGATTAACTCTTTTTTCAATCCCAGCTCTTTCTGCAGCTTCAAAAATAAGCTTTCTTGCTGCAGCATAACTAAGCATTTCTCCCTTGTTATTCCTTCCAATACCTGGAAACAAATAAGCCTGTTTGTTATCCCTATCAGGATGATTTGTAAGCCAGTTACTAATAGCTGGAGCACTAACAACAAGCCTTACAGTTCTTTTACCTGTTTTACCTGTTACATCCATCTTAATCCCATAATCATCATTTTCAAGATTACCAATACGCACTGGTATTATTTCACCTATTCTGCACATACTTTCATAAAAAGTAAGGATAAATGCACGATCTCTGCTGTTAGTTGTGTTATCAGCCATCTTTAAAACCTCTTCAGGTTTCAACATGTGCTCTGATACCTTCTCCCTACTTTTTGCCCTTTTAACCTTCTGTTTCAAAACATATTTGATAGCTTCTTTAACTTCTAATTGTTTCTTTGAAAGCTTATTATCATCTTGATCCAGTTTAAGCTCCTCAAAAAGCCATTGATAGAACCTTTTAACCATTACTTTATAATCATGCTTAGTCCATTCCATAAAATCTTTTGTAGTATTAATAAATTTAAAAAATAAAGTTACATCTTTTTTATTTATATTATCTAAATCTGTATTTATTATCTTACTGGCTTTCTTCAATGTATAGATGTATTTTACAGCCCTAATATGGCTATGCCCTTCTCCTTCAGCTAAAAATGAATCTACAAAATCAAGTATCAATTTTTTATTGCGATCTTTAACATCAGGATCTTGTTTTAACTTGTTAGTTGCCAGCTCAAACTTGTATTCAGGTTTATGAATATTCATAAATCATCATAAGGAGTAATACCTTGAGGGCTTTTAACCTTTATGGATAGAGCCGATGGAGGGAATAATGAGCAAGGGTTAAAATCCCTAAGATATTTTGAAAAAAAGTAAAAATGGGCTATAAGGAGAAACATACTTATATTGAAACA
>Ga0272442_10008670_pt1 | contig 12836 bp, 9 predicted proteins | sample SSMForm2O_FD_200262 | JGI IMG/M metagenome (GOLD analysis project Ga0272442, IMG submission 200262) | Marine sediment archaeal communities from Little Sippewissett salt marsh, Falmouth, MA, United States - SSM-Form-2O | ecosystem: Environmental > Aquatic > Marine > Wetlands > Sediment ... | reverse complement strand
GTCCCAGGGACTCACTGCAGTGTGTACGTCACAGTAAGCGGTGCTGAGATGAAACTTGTCCTCAATGATGGGAGCAAGGCGAGACTCGAATTCCACAGCACGGGTGGGCTTCGGATTGTAGCAACGGGGCCATGCTGTCCGCCATTGTCCCTCCGAGGTCCTTGTCACACAGTCCTCGTCCCAGTGTTCGTTGACAGGAGCATAATCGGTGTAGTTGTTGTAGATCCCATAGTAGAAGCCCAGCTTCTGAATTTCTCGCGCATACCAGGCTTGTCCCTCATCCCCGCCTTTTCCGGGAGCGGCTCTCGTTCTGAAAGTAAAACTCTCGCCTCCGTCCCTCCAACCGGTCTCGTGATCCGTGATCACGACTTGGGTCATGCCGTGCCGGGCAATATTCTTCCAAAAAGCATAATCCGCCTTCCTATGGCTCGCGCCGTGGGCCCGCCATAGTCTTTCCCCAGTGACATGCATCCAAGGGGATTTGGGATTCGGGATATTGGGGAGTACTTCTTCAAAACAAGGAGAAACTGTGAGAAACAACCGCTCAAAGCAAGGGTTGCGTGTTCCATCTGTCTTGTGCCTATACCAGGATCCCCCGTTATACGTCACCCATTCCCTCTGAATTTCCGTCTTGGCATAGAGCTGGGACGCGTTCGAGCGATACCAATCCAAGAAAGCTGTCAAGAACAGGGGTTCTTTCAAGGCGCCAGTCACGAGGACATGTGGACGAGTGCCCTTGAAACTTAGATAGGGAAGCCAACAAAGACCTGGATTGGATGCTCCTTTGGCGGAACCGATCCGAAACTCAGCAATCTCACCTCCCTCAGACAAGACGTCCACTACAAGCGATTTTCCCCACAATCGGAACACGTAGGTCACCTCCACGTCCCTCTTGCCGTGTTCCAACTGCCAACGAGCCCACACTTCGTTTCCTCGTTTCGAACAGTCCAATAATTTCCGCCGTGACGCTTCCACCCCCGCATCCTGTCCTTCCTGGGCAAAGAGAACGCCTCCGCCAAAGAGCGGTTGGAAAGGCTTTCCCCTGCCCTTCCACTCAAGGGATAGGTCGCTCAAAGTGCCTGTGGCGGGACCATACCTATACTCAAGGATGCCGTCCAATCCCTTGTAGGTGAAAAGGTATTCTTCTCCCTTTTGTGTCAACCTATTCTCGCTCTCTTCCACCAGATTGGTGGGCAAGATCGTCTCCTCACGCGTGGGAAAAGGAAGCGTGTCTGATCCCGTGTGCACGCCCCTGGATTGTCCTTCGAAAAGGGCGCAGTTTCGTTTGGGCCTTGGATCAAAATGTAGAGGCTTCAGTTCCTCCCTATAAAGAGAAAGGTTGTCCAGATAGATCGATCGTTTTTCCTCGTTAGTGCATCCTACGACCCGAATACCCTCAAAAAGCGGATTCTCACCCAAGGACTCTCTCTCCGTCCGATTTAGCTTTTTGTGCATGAGCCACCATTCCTTCCAGCGCACCGCTCCCATTCCCACCTCCAGGTCCGCGCCGTCCTCGCCTTTGAACTGGATCATGATTCGGACCTGAGGCGTGGATCGATCAGGAGAAAAAGCCCAGTTGTTGCCGTAAACCCAGAAATTGATGCAATCAAACGGCTCCTTTACGGGCATGGATCGTTCCGGCTTCAGGGTAAAGGAGGGACTGACACCTGTTCCCTGATAGGTCACCTTCGCCACGCTATCTCCCCAAAGCTGTTGCTCCCGAGTGAGCGAGATGTCAACAACCGCATCCTTTGTCTCCACAGTCCATCCTGACAGATCTTCAAAGCTGAGGAAGGCTGGATGCTCATCCTGGGTTCGATCCGCCCAGACCATCTCGTAAGGACGCTGTCCCATGACAACGCAGAGTAACCCTAAAACGAAGCCGCTCATCATGAACCTCTCCCCTTCTCAAGAAACGCGGTAAAACTGGAGGCAAGCCTGACGTTCTCACCAAGGTCTCTGCTGCACGACTCCATCCTACGCACCAGACGCAGCTTGTCTCCCTCACCCTCGTCGGAGTGTCACTGACACGGAGCAGACAACGTCAGCGCCTGACCTACCAGTAACGCTCGCGGAGGGGCGACGATGCTACATGCCGTCCTCGGGCTCACTTCACCAAACTCCGTCTGCTACGCAACCTGGAGCCGTTCGCAACGAGATTGGTGAGAACGTCAGGCTAGCCGTCCAATTCCAGAAGGAAGGCCAGGATCATCTGAACCGCCATACAAACATTTTCGACATCCACATGCTCCGGAATGTCTGTTTCCAAATGGTAGTTTGGATCGCCATAGGGTGCGGAACCAACGCAAGCAATGGCGTGTTTGAACCCTTCCTTAATGAACGAACCATCGTCGTTCGAAGGCGCTTTCTGGAGATGAATCTCTTGTTCCAAACCAATCTCATACCGCTCGTTTATCTGATAGAGCATTTCAGCCGGCAGCTTGCCTTCCTCGCAGGTGTAACAAATCGCATTGGTCTTGCGTCCTTCACGAATCGCTTCCTCGGATTTCCCCCCTATGGAATCTACATTCAAGATGCAACTGAGAAGATCGCCTCGGTCGCGGAAATTTTTCGCAGCAACGAGACTGGTCCACGGTGTATGTTCCTCGTTGCAAAACAGGAGTCGAAGCGTCTTCACGTTGTTCACAGAAGAGAGAATTCGAGCTATTTCCAGAAGCCCGGCCACACCTACAGCGTTGTCATAAGCCCCGGGAGAATCTACCCAGCTTTGCGAATCCTTGTGCGCCATAAGTAGCAGGATTTCGCCAGGATGACTTCGTCCAGGTTTTTCTCCGTAGAGGTTATAGGCTGTATACCAAGGATCTTCCTCTCCTGGTACGGCATACCTGTGGGCTAAAGGCTTGGTCTCATCGCAACGGAAAGCCTGCACTCTTGCGGCTTCTTGGTAGAGCTTCCAATCTAGTGCTTTCAATCGATTTGAGATGTAGAGATCCGCCTCGTAGAGGGAGCAACGGTCGTGCCCATCAGCCGTGTAGTTCATCTTGCGAAAGGGCGGATCCTCGCAAAGAGCATGAATGTCGCTCTTTATGCGGGCTTCGTCCACCTCACGGATAATCTCAGCGATATGGCAATCTCTCAACTTGTATCCTTTCCTCATTCCCGCTCGATTTTCCCCACCGGAGCCAGATACAGCACAAATTCATCTTTGCCGTCCACTCCCACGAGTTGGTCCATAAGTTCCTGGTGATAGGCAGCTACGGCGCAAGTTCCTGCGCCGATCGCAGAGCAGGCCAAGTACAGGTTTTGACACACATGCCCAACATCCATGGCGATGACCTTGTGTGCAGCCAGGTCATATCTCCATTCCATCCGATAAGGTACCGCCGCCCAGACAAATGTCACAGGGGCGGTCCCCACGAAGGCCTGTCCCAAGGTGCCCTCCACCAGCTCTCGCTTGAGATGGTCCGTTCTTCGCACACAGCAAAGCTCATGTTCTAGGGGAAGATATCTGTAGACCCCTTCGGCCAGCCCATCCACATGGACAGCGCACAAATAGCTCTCCAAGGCATGCCTGCAGCCAGCAGAGGGAACGGTTCTGAACGCTGTACCCGAATCGAGCAGATCCACGATGCCCTGGGTGGCCCAAAGGAGGAAGGATAATTCTTCCAGTGAAATCTTACGCTGTTGGAAACGTCTGTGACTTCTTCTTCCGTTGATGGCCTCCACCAGATCAGTCTGTCGCACGGAAGGCCAACCTTCTCCTCTTGGAAGCGCAATACGCTGGGCGCCCTGAGGACATGGGTTTTGGAGAGGTGGAGGCGGAACTCCTTGAGACTGATGCGTATTTCGGAAATCGATAGTCTGCCGGATATAATCCTTCAGGAAGTTCCTATACGCTTGCAGGGCTTGTGGATTCACACCGCATATCCTCTCTTGTCAAGAACAACAACCTTTGCAGTCCCGGAACCCTCAGAAATGTCAAACTCGTTCTAAATCCGGGCATGCCTTCCCGTGGGTATGTTCCCACAGATGTCCCTTGCGCTTGGCTCCCCTCAATGTGGTCTCGAAGTAGACGGCACGCAAAGGCTCGAATATCTGGGGCAAATCGTGATGAAATCCCACACCTGTCACTAGGCAATCTCCTGGTCGAAGCTCATACTCAATGCCTTCCGAGATGGCAACACCCCGCCCATCCCACACGATCCAATATTCATCACAATCGTGGTAGTGATTATCGAAATTGGTCTGTTTCGAATAGACCACGGGGTCTCCGACATCCTGAGGCCGAGAACTCGGCTTAGCCAAGAAGGTGCCGCATCCCCCTGTTTCTTCCCCCCAGTGGCCGGCCATACGAACCAACGTGACCGATTGAAGGGCCTCCTGTATCACAAAGCGTCCCACGGGAACATTGAGATCCAGTGTGGCTCCCTCGCGCGCCCGCATCTTCTCCCCGGCGAAGAAAAGCGTACATTCTCCTTCGACTACCACCAGCTTCTCTTTCTTACCCATCCTTTCGAAGGTGTGTCCTTGCGCCGGCAAAAGTCTCACAATGTCGAAGTATTCCATCTCACACCAGTCTGGCGCTTCGCCAGGGCCGCTTCGAAATACGGGCATGTGGCACAACTCCTCAAGTGTGAACAGAACTCATTTTTTGAGAGGGACACCCGGTTCGATTGTACTACGAAGCGGCCTCTTAACCCAAGGGATAGTTCTTCTGCGCAGCCGCTTACACGATCAGTAGGATGTGACCAATTAGAAGCGCTTTGATCGGCATCCACTGGAGATGCTATAATTGTATTTTGCTTTCTCACATCGAAGGACCCGCCTTAGGTAGCTCTCGGAAAGGGAGGGGAAAATGCGAGAAGGAAGCCAGTGGTTCGAGGATGGATGCTTGATGCTAACGGAGGAGAGACGGGAAGAAGCATTGAGCTGCCTAGAACGCGCCATTGAGCTAGAGCCCGGGTCTGCAGCTCCGCTGACAGTGAAAGCCGGCGTTCTCCAGGAGTTGGGCAGACAAGAAGAAGCGATCGAATGCCTCGATAGGGCCATCGCCTTGAAACCTCATTTCGCCACCCCTTGGACTCTCAAAGCAGAAGTGCTTTTGGGCCTGGGCAGACAAGAGGAAGCAATCGAGTGCGTGGACCAAGCCTTGGAATTGAAGCCTTTCTTCGCGGAGGCCTGGGCGATCAAGGCAGAGGCCTTCATCGGCATGGGAAGCGACGACCAAGCGCTCAAATGCTGGGAATGCTCCATTGAGTTGGACCCAGATAATGCAGGCACTTGGATGGCCAAGGGAGCCTCGTTGTACAGGCTAAATCGATATGATGAGGCTCATCAGGCGTTCGAAGAGGCCGCAGTCCTCGGGCACGAAGAGGCCCGACAGCTTCTTCAACAGATCGATCCGAAGCTTTAGCCTCCCCCCTGTACTAGGCGCCGCCCCACCCCACCCAAAAGACTCGCGGTGGCGCCTTTCCCACACGCTGACACCTGTCGTTTTCCGCGCGTTCGGCACAGTTCTTGCTTCACTTCAGACATAGAGTCGATCCGTTTCAACCTAAGGGGGCTCTTCCTATGAAGTCTTCGAAGATGAAGTTGGACCCAACCCGATGTTCTCACCAGCTTCGGTCCTGCGCCGTCGGATGTCACGCTGAATTAGCTTGGCTCCAACGCAGTGAGAACATCGAGCTAGACGAAATACTGATCCGGTATTTTGGCTGTCATCGCTTTAAACCAGGGCAACAGGAAGCCATTCAATCCATCCTTTCGGGAACCGATACGGTCGTCATCATGCCCACAGGTTCAGGAAAATCTCTATGCTATCAGCTGCCGGCCATGATTTTGCCGGGGATCACTTTGGTCGTCTCTCCGCTCATCGCTCTCATGAAGGACCAAGTGGATAGCCTTGAAAAGAGGTCCCTGCCAGCGACCACACTGAATTCCACCCTATCTCGAAAAGAGATCGGAGAAACCGTTCGAAGAATCCAAGACGGCGCTTACAAACTCGTATATGTGTCTCCCGAACGCTTCAAAAGTGCCGCCTTTTTGAAAAATTTTCAAGACTGGCATGTCTCCCTTCTCGCCGTGGACGAGGCCCATTGCATCAGCCAGTGGGGACACGATTTCCGGCCCGATTACTTAGCCCTCAACAGAGTCAGTCGCCTCAAGCCTGAAGCCCCCATCATGGCTTTGACAGCCACGGCTACTCCTGAGGTGCGCGAAGACATCTCGGTGCAACTAGGTCTCGGCACTCAAGGCAGGGGAAATCCCTCCTTCCAGATTCATGGATTCCAAAGAAAGAATCTCTTTCTTTCCGTCCGAGAGGCGGAAGGAAAAGAGATGAAGTTGCGCCACCTTTTGAAGGTTTTGGAGAAGCGTCCTCGGGGCATCGTCTATTGTGCCACGCGAAGGCACACCGAGGAGTTGTCGCAACTCCTCAGGGACTGCGGGATTCGCTGTCTCTGTTACCATGCCGGCCTTCCCACCCGAGTCAGACAGGAAGTTCAGGACCGCTTCGCGATACAACCCGATCCGATCATCGTGGCTACCAATGCCTTCGGTATGGGTGTAGACCGTCCCGACCTTCGTTTCGTGGTGCACTGGGATGTACCAGGAAGTCTAGAAGCCTACTACCAAGAAGTGGGCAGGGCAGGAAGAGATGACCAAGGGGCAACCTGTTTGCTTCTCTACAATGAAGCCGACGTCGCCACGCAGGAATTCCTCACTAGAAGCTCTACGCCAGAGCAGGATGAAGTTCGGGCCACTTGGGACGTGGTAAAGAGGGTTTGTTCTCTGGGACCTGTAGACTGGTCCCTCTCTGAGTGGGGAGAGCGAATTGGACTGATAACCAATGAGATTACCTTACGAAATTGTCTGGCCCTATTGGAAAGGTCGAATCTCATTCAGAAGGAAAGGATACGAAAAGGAAGGGCTGTCATCCGTCTCACGGGGAAAGAGGATGTGGACACCTTAAGGTCCCAACTCGAAGCTCTTTCTGAGAAGCGAGAAAGGGATATGCGCAAACTAAAAGCTCTAGTGAGATACGCACATACGCGACGGTGTCGACACGGACATATTCTTCGGTATTTTGGGGAAAAGGATATCCCTGACCGTTGTTGGAGCTGTGATCGCTGCGTTCGCTCCGGCCCAGCCTTTTCAGCGGCTTAGGATTCCGCTAAGCTAGTACGTGTTGCGGAAAGCGTCTATGCAGCTGTCCAATGGGTAAAGAGAGCTGGCTTGGCGGGTTCGGGAAGGGTCCGATTGCCGAGCGAGAGTTCGGCTCCTCGGGCCCTTCCCGACCTCGGAAGCGCATATATAGACATTCAAACGCGCTAAGAATGAGCCAAGGCAGGTTTCTCCTCCCATCGGACATTGGGCCACATTGCCCTTTTCCGCAACAGGTACTAAGCTAGGAGGACGCAAGTGAACTCCTTCCCGTCTTCCGCGTCCAAGGAAACGAGCCATGGAAGAGGAAATCGTTCGAGATAAAAAGCCCAACCTGCTTCTCCTCATGACCGACCAACACAGAGGGGACTGTCTGGGATGCGACGGTCATCCCGCCATCAAGACGCCCCACTTGGACCGGCTCGCGAACGAAGGGATCCGTTTTTCCTCGGCATACAGTTCCACGCCCACTTGTACTCCAGCAAGGAGCGCCCTTCTCACGGGAAGATCGCCTTGGCATCACGGGATGCTGGGATACGGTCGAGTGGCCAATCGATACGATTGCAAGCTTCCGCAGGCTCTACGAGATTTGGGATACCACACCTTTGGCGTGGGCAAGATGCACTGGTTTCCGCAGAAAACCCTCAATGGGTTTTATGCCACACTGGTGGACGAATCAGGCCGACGGGAAACGAAAGGCTTTGTCAGCGACTACCATCGTTGGTTTCAAAAGCAAGCTCCAGACTTGGATCCACAGTCCACGGGAATCGGATGGAACGATCACCGTTCCCGAGTCTACGCTCATCCTGAAGAATTGCACCCAACGCATTGGACTGCCCAAACAGCGATCGATTTCATTCGGGAACAGGATAGAGAACGCCCTTTCTTCTTGAAAGTATCCTTTGCCAGACCCCATAGTCCCTATGATCCTCCCCAACGTTTCATGAACATGTATATGGATGAGGACATCCCCTCTCCTTCTTTAGGCGATTGGTCCCAAGTCCATGCCCAAAAGGACACGCCTTTCACGGACGATCTATGGCACGGAGACCTTGGGGCCGCTCAAGTGTCCGCTTCGCGCCGCGGTTATTATGGTTCCATCAGTTTCATTGACGATCAGATTGGACGCATCTTGGACGCCCTGTCGGAACGAGACCTACTGGAAAATACGTTTATTCTTTTTTTGGGCGACCATGGCGACATGACTGGCGATCATCACCTCTGGCGGAAATCCTACGGATATGAAGGATCCGCCCGCATCCCTTTCCTGGTGAGATGGCCTGAAGGGATGGGACTCAATGTACAACGGGGCCGTACGTGTACTGAACCTGTGGAGATCAGGGATGTTCTCCCAACCTTTCTTGATGTGGGAGGGGGGGATATCCCTTCCTCTGTGGACGGAAAAAGCGTTCTGCCCTTCATAGAAGCACAATCCCCGTCCTGGAGGGAATATATCGACCTGGAACACGATGTCTGTTACAGCCCGCTCAACCACTGGAACGCGCTCACTGACGGGAAAATGAAATACATCTACCACGCTCACAACGGAAAGGAACAGCTCTTCAATCTCGTAGAGGATCCTGGCGAAACCAGGGACTTAGCCGAAGAGCCTCGCATGAGCAGAGAGCTTCAATCCTGGAGAACAAGGCTTATAGAACATCTGTCGGAACGCGGGGAGAGGTTCGTGCGAGATGGACAGCTTGTTAAGCGTCCAAAACGGATGCTCTATTCCCCCCATTATCCTGGCGCTGACAAAGCCTGAGGCAGGAGGTCAAGATCATGAACTGGAAGGGTTCCATCCAAACAACAGTCATCCTAGTGGTTTGCGGTTTTTACGCAGGATGCGCCGGCTTGGCGAAAGAGAACACGGCACCCGAGGCAAACCGAGAAGGACTCCCTTTGGTCTACAGCGAAGATTTTGAGGATGGCGGCGAGGGCTGGGTCTTCACGGACGACGCGGCATGGGAGGTGCGTCTGGAAGACAATAACCACGCGCTGGCGTTACACAAGTCCAGCCAATACCAACCTCCTGTACGGTCTCCGCACAGCATTGCCCGAATCGAGGGACTCAAGGTCTCAGACTTCATCTTGGAAGCGCGAATGAAACAAATTGGCAAGGAATATGGACATCGGGATCTATGCATCTTCTTCGGCTACCAAGATCCTTCTCATTTCTATTACTGTCACATTGCCACCAAGGCGGACCCACATGCACACTCCGTCTTCATCGTAGATGCGAAGCCCCGCCTCTCCATTGCGAAAGAAAGGACCCCAGGCGCTGACTGGGGAACCGGGTACCACAAAGTCCGTATGGTTCGATCCACTGAAACAGGGAAAATTCAGGTGTTCTTTGACGACATGGAAAAGCCGATCATGGTGGCGGAAGACAAGACCTTTTTGGAGGGTGGGATCGGCTTCGGCTCCTTCGACGATGTGGGACTCTTCGACGACATCAAGATATGGGGCAAGGTGGCTCGATGAATTATCCTCACGAAATGAAGCACATCGTTGTCTACAGAAAAGAGGACGAGTTTGCCGGCTGGCCCTTTAACGGAGGGATGTGGCAATTTCAGGACGGGGAACTGCTTCTGGGCTTCTTTAGGGGAGCCTGCGATTACAAAAGTCCAGGCTGTGCGGGACACAGAAAAGTAGACGTAGAGCATTGTCTCATACGTTCAAAGGACGGAGGAGAGACCTGGCCGATAGAATCCATGAGCACCGTCTATCCGAACAGGAGAGCTTTTGCGGACTCTCTGCGGACCCTTTCTCCTCCCGCAGAAGCCAAGGAGGTTTTCGATCCCAACGCGGATGGATTTTGTCTGATCAGCGGGTTTGGGATCCCTCCGGCGGATGCCCCTTATCTGGCCTTCACTTTACTCTCGACAGATCGAGGCAAGAGTTGGAAGGCGAAGCAGCGTCTTCCCATCGCAGGGCCGGACAAGGGACAGTTTGGTCATCTGGGGGGACGTCCCAGCACCGTCGTGAGAAAGGACGGGATGTTGCTCCTTTTTGTCCATGGAAGCCGCTCTCCCCAAGAAAAACCCTCCGTACCTCTCGTGTACGCCAGTTCGGACGGCGGAGGCAGTTGGGGTCTTCTTGCGGAGGTCGAGCCAAAACCACGCCTCCCGATGGCCATCATGCCCTATCCCCTTCTGTTTCGAGACGACACGTTGCTCATGGCCGTCAGGCGGCAATATGACTTCCAAAACGCGTTCACTCAGGTCTACGCATCGGAAGACCTCGGCAGAACCTGGCATTTCAAGTCCCGTGTCAATGACTGGGGCGCCCCCGCCAATCTTCTAGAACTGGAAGACGGAAGACTAATCTGTGTATACGGTGTGCGACGTCCCCCCTACGGAATTCGAGCCAGATGGAGCGACGACCAGGGGGAAAGCTGGGGACCTGAGCTGGTTTTGAGGGATGACGGGGGCAGCGCTGATCTGGGCTATCCCCGATCCTTGCTCCGTGATGACGGCACCATCGTCACAGCCTACTACTTCAACGAAGCCAAAGATCCCGTCCAGTTCGAGGGCGGCGTCCGACACATCGCTGTCACCCTATGGCGTCCGTGATGAAGCCGTTCACTAAAGTGGATAGAGAAGGGCTGGACGGTAAAAGTTGACAGAAAGCTGGTTGGTATTGGCAGATTCCAGCTTTTTCTCCTACCAACCCATGCCGTAGAGCCACTGCGCCGCCAGATCCACCCAACTGGCTATATGCGGGTCTTCAGGGGCGAGCCCCAGTCCGTGGCGTCCCGTCGGATAAATATGCAGCTCCGATGGAACCGAAGAACTGAAGAGAGACTCGGCGAAGAGAAGGCTATTCTGCACAGGCACCCCCTGATCGTCCGAGGTGTGCCAAAGAAAGGTCGGAGGAGTCTTGTCCGTGACGTGCTTCTCCAGGGACAGCACCTCTCGCATCGCTTCGCTATCCTGTTCACCCAGCAGATTCTTCAGCGAGCCCTCGTGTCTGTATTTCCCTGAAGTGATGACGGGATAACAAAGGACAAGTGCATCGGGCCTGCAGCTCTCCTTGTTAATAGCGTCCTTCTTGCCCACAGGCGCCCTTTCATAGTGGACGCCCAACGATGCCGCAAGATGCCCTCCAGCCGAGAAACCCAACACAGCGATCTTGTCCTTGTTCACCTTCCATTCCTTGGCTCTATGTCTGATTATTTGGACAGCTCGAGCCGCGTCCATGAGCGGCTCAGGATGCCGATGAGGGGACACCCTGTAATGCAGCACAAACCCGTGGCAACCTCTCGATCTAAACGCTTCAGCCACTGGCCTGGCCTCGTGATCCGCTCTTCCTCCGTATCCCCCGCCGGGACAAACCAGAACAGCCCCGCGCTGCTCCTCTGTTTGCACCAAGTAGCACTCCAACCACGGCCGAAAGCCCTCTTTCACGCGGCTCTGAGGGGGCTTTCCTTTCCAAAGAGGAATGGCATCCACGGGCATCTCTGTCCCTTCCAAGGGAGCACTCAACAGAAGCCAGGGCGAACAAATTCCTGTCCATAATAGGTTTCTCATCGTTGACGTTTCCAACTCCTCACGTAGTCAATGCTGTAATTGGAAGGCAAATCGCCCTCTTTGGGAAGCCCAAACCATTCGGGCATCGTTTCGCTGTCAAAATTCAGGCTCAATGGCTGGTGCCAGTGGGTATTAGGTCCCCTCCGCACCAAGACCCCATCCAAGTAGAATTGTATCTCTTCTTCATCCCATTCCAGTCCATATACGTGCTCTTCATCCGCCAAATCCCAAGGCGCCACGAAGGAGCCTCCCACGCTCCAGTGGTCCGATCGAGTCGGCGCACGAAATTCGTGAAGGTTCATATTCATCTTTCGTTTCCATCCGGGGGCTCCTCCACCCAGCTCAAATACATCGATCTCCGTCCACCAATCCTCCTGGGAATTATAGAACCAGAAAGAACTAGATCCGTGTGAGCGCATGGGACGCGCCTTTACCTCAAAATAACCGTAGAGCACCAGGGATTTGCTCTTCACTGCAGCACAGGTATAGGTGTGGTAGCCCTTCTCCTTGGGCATCTCCGGTGGTTCGTCCCTCCGCATCGTGAGATGGAGTCTGCCCTCCCTTACCTTTACATTGCCAGGATAGAAATACCCCGGCTTTCGCCCCAGCCAATGGGGATTATGATCCCACCACTTCGAAGCATCCAAACTCTTCCCTTCAAATTCATCGCTTAACGCAGCATAGGGGATCCACCGGCCCTCGTTCTTTTGGTCGGACAGAGGTACGTCGTCACGGATGCGTTTCACGGCTTCTTGCGTCAGGTCTGGCGTCAAATCCTGGAATACAGGCCTTCGTTTCTTCTGCAACACCTCGCCTTCCACAGGGTCCACCTCCTGAAGCTGGATATCGTCAATGAGGGCGGTCACCCCGCCGTCCGCCACGGTTTCGAAAAGAAGCGTGAGGGGGCCCTCTTCTTTCACCTTTACAGGATCGCTTGCGACCTTAGCGTAAGGGAGTCCGTGAAGCCCAATCGATTCTCCGGCCAAGACTGGATGTTCCGAAACCACCAACTCCTCGCCCAAAAGGACCCTCAAAATTGCCCTGTCTTGTGGACGGTTATTGTTTCTTCCGTTCTCCCTGTAGGTCACCCGATACCACTTTCCAGCCTCGAAGCCTTGGATCTTCTGCCAAAGCCTACACTCATTCTGAAGAAGACACGCTTGCTTCCCCTCAGGAATGACGCCG
>Ga0272442_10008666_pt1 | contig 12839 bp, 13 predicted proteins | sample SSMForm2O_FD_200262 | JGI IMG/M metagenome (GOLD analysis project Ga0272442, IMG submission 200262) | Marine sediment archaeal communities from Little Sippewissett salt marsh, Falmouth, MA, United States - SSM-Form-2O | ecosystem: Environmental > Aquatic > Marine > Wetlands > Sediment ... | reverse complement strand
GCAGATCGTTGCCAATATCCAAAATTGTCTGAATTATACCGATTATTATTTGATGAACGAGTACAAAATGCTCATGATGCTTTAGCAGATGCAAGGACTTGTGCGCAATGTTTTTTCGAATTAAAAAAAATCGGTGTAATCTAAGTTTAATACAATTTATTTAGAAAAATGAAAATAAATTTGAGTTGGTATAAAAAATAGTTATTCATTACGAATTTCTTCAAAAACTCCTGTGTTTTTGTTTTTTCTAACATTATCATAATTGAAATATTTACCATTCATTGCGATATATACGCCAGAGGGAAGAGATTGCACAAAAGCAAGTGCACTTCCTAGATTGAATAACCCATCTGAACTTCCAAAAGCATAGGGTATTAGTGCGCCAGTTAACACAATGGTTCTATCTTTAATCTCTTTACCTAGATAAAGAGCGGTTTTTGCTATAGTATCTGTACCGTGGGTAATAACAATCCTTTTTTCCTTCGAGTTTTTACACTTTTCAAGAATAATATTTCGGTGATAATCAGTCATGTCTAAACTATCAATCATCATTAATGTTCGTATCTTTATGTCAGTTTTACATCTGGCAAGTTCAAGTATTTCGTGAATATGAGTATTTTTAAAAATAAGTTCTCCGGTAAGTTCCATATATTCTTTGTCGAATGTGCCACCAGTTACAAGGATTTTGATAGTCATTATGTTCACCTATGCCTCCCGAAAAATGAGTAATGTACTTAAATGTTATCTGAATAGATTTGAAGAAAATAGCAAATGCTATTGATATTTTACTTGATTAGTGAATATCAAACAGAACATTATTATATCTAAGATATATATTTTTAGAAATTAAATGAAATGGATAAAAAATTTTCTATCATTGTGTTTTATTAATTTTCATTTTTAGTATGCCTTTCTCGAATATTATCTATTTAACAGCAGAAGAATCATCAATTTCTAGCAATCCAATTCAAGAACAATCTTTTCCTTCTGAGTGGTACCAACATCCGTAAACATATAATATGATAGCATATCCCCCTGATGATATTGATAAATATCATATTACTGTTAATGGACTTTGGCATGGATATATTGGAGAAAATTTATCCTCACCTTTTGCACTTGGCCGACTAGTTGTATCTATTTTTTCTGGAAGGGCATATGTCATGTCCCTACACACGTTTTCCGAAATATTTCTCTCCAAAAATGTTTTATGTAATTAGTTAATTGGTAAGAACTTAATAAGGAAAGAGTAAGGATAAAAATTTCATCTTATTTGATTAAAATTTGATAAGCTTGAAACAATTGTTTTTATTCTTTTTTTATGAAAACTATCTGGATACAAAAAGGATGTAAATACTATGGAAGGAAAAGTAAAATGGTTCAATCCTCGAAAAGGGTATGGATTTATTGAAGTTGAAGATGGTGATGATATTTTTGTACATCACTCTCAGATTGATGGAGAATATCTTCATGAAAACGATAAGGTTGAATTCGAAATTGAAGAAACTGATCGTGGAGTAAACGCAGTAAAAGTAAAAAAAATAGAATAAGGAGATGTTAAATATGGATATAGTTCAAGAAGGAGATACGATTTCAGTCGAATATGAAGGTCGTCTTGAGGATGGGACCGTTTTTGATAGTTCTGACAAGCATAACGAACCATTGCAATTCACGGTCGGTGAAGGAAAGATCATTAAAGGATTTGATGAAGCTGTAGTTGGTATGAAAATTGGAGAAGAAAAAGAAATTACTATACCACCAGAATTAGCCTATGGTCAACATAATCCAGAACTTGTAAGAGATTTACCTCGCAATGTTTTCCCTGAAGATCAAGAGATTCAAAAAGGGATGGTTTTTATGATGTCCCTACCTGATGATCGTCAAGTACCCGTAAAAATCTCAGCAGTTGCTGAAGAAAAAGTAACCGTGGATTTAAACTCTCCTTTAGCTGGAAAAACATTGACGTTTACTATTAAAATCATCAGTATTGCAAGCTAAAAAAACCTGATTTCATTTTTTTCTTGATATTTCTTTCTTTTATTTTTATAACATATGTTTTTTTAAGAAAAAAATAAAAACAAGTGTTTCAATCCAACCCTATGATTTCATTGAAAAAGTTTACCAGTAGTATTTCAATTTTAATTCTATTATTTTCCAGCATAGTATTATGTTGTACAAGTGTTCATGCAGATGAGTTATATGTCTCTCCCTCATCAGGACCACCGGGAACTCAAGTTCAGGTAAGTGTTTCAATACAAAATGACGTTGAACCTGAATATTGGTCAGATTACTACGGATTAAGCTATTCAGTTGTTTGGAATGTTAGACCTGCAGATATCATTAATCCTAATCTGTGGGGATACGACAATCCCATTGGTACGGCATATATTGATTATTATGGATATCTAACAGGTACGGCAACAATTCCTAATGATGCTCAACCAGGGCTATATTATATCTATGCCGCTTATCAGCGATCTTCTAATGATCCCTATCATGTTTATTGGTATGATACGTTCACCGTTGAAGAAAGCAATGTTGTTGCAGATAGTGATGGAGATGGAGTGGCTGATATTTATGATTCATTCCCCTATGACAAAAGCGAATGGAGCGATTCAGATAATGATGGAATAGGTGATAATTCAGATCCCTATGATAACTCCTATGATTCGAACAGTGACATCAATCAGAATTACGACTCTGATTATACTTCTACTGAAACACCTGGTTTTTTAGTGGTAACAATATTATTTTCCATATTTCTTTTCTTATTCATTCGTAAAAAGAAATAATATCTATATTTCGTGGAGAAATGTGATGCTAGATTTTAACGAAACAGATGAATTATTCGTTGGAGATGAAATTCTAAAAAATTTCGCATCTTGTGCAGATTGTGGTTTGTGTTGCAGGTTTTTTTCTCATTTGATTTTATATGAAAAGGAAGTTGATGAAATCATTAAAGATTTAGGTATCTCATTGGATGAATTTAAACAAAAATATGTGAGTGATGTTGACAATTCTAGGGGTTCAACAACATATTCATTTAACATTCCTTGTTCATTTTTACATCAAAATAAGTGCATGATTTATAAACATCGTTTTTTGGTTTGTCGAACCTTTCCCTTTTTCATGAATTTAACAACTAATAACGCTATTTTAACTGGTATTTATCTCTGTCCACAGGCAACTCAATTTTATGAAGGATTAATTGATTTTTATCAAAAACATCATCCTCACTTGTATCATCAGTTAATTAAAAAGGAAAAAGATATATTAATTGATGATAATGGTATGGAAATCACAGGTTCAGTATCGTTATTTGCTCCATACTTGGATTGGTTAAGTGTAAAATGATAAGAGGAAATGGTGATTGGAAAGATGGAAGAAACATTAAAACAAAAAATTCAAGAATTAATTCGAGAAGAAATAGAAATAGTACCGTATAATCCAAGTTGGCCACTGTTGTTTGAAAAAGAAAAAGAATTTTTACAACAGATAATACCTGAAAATCTCATAGGGAAAATTGAGCATTTTGGTAGCACAGCTGTTTCAGGACTTTCAGCAAAACCAATAATAGATATATTAGTTGAGGTGAAAAGTCTTGAAGAAACAAAAAGCAAAATTGTCCCTCTTCTTGAGGCAGAAGGATATGAGTACTTGTGGAGACCAACAATTGGAAATGAACCTCCTTATTATGCCTGGTTTATCAAACGAAATTCAAAAGGAGAACGAACATACCATATTCATATGGTAGAATCTGATTCAGAACTATGGATTCGTCTATTGTTTAGAGATTATCTAAAAGATTTTCCAGCTGAATCAAAACGATATGATACCTTAAAGAAATCACTTTCAAAACGATTTGCCCATGATCGCGTAGAATATACACAACAAAAAACAGCGTATATCCTTAATGTTACCAATAAAGCAATAGCATATTATCAACGGGATTAGAGAAATGAATCTGTATACTTGTTAAAAATAATTATTTCGTGTTATTATGATCGATAATGACGGAGCAGTACAATATCAGCAAGATTCGTATCATTTTTCTAAGATTTTATCAGAGTGGAATATATCATTTAAAAAAACTCATCCAGAACTCATTATTTCTGGAAGTCCTCAACGATGTGCGTATAGAATCGTTGTTGAAGATGATAATGGTCATGTTTATATTTTAGAAAAAATTTCGAAAACCCAGTTTTCTCATAAACAGCTCATCGCTCAAACTCTATCGTATTTATCAGATAAAAATATCTCTGAGATTAACCCTTATTTAAAGAATGAAAACGGTTTTATCGTAAAAATTGATACTACTTTTTGGCAGATTCAACCGTTTATCAAAGGTTTTGAACTCAATAGACCTGAGTATGTATTAGATGCATGGAGAGGAAAAAAATTAGCAGATTTTCTTATCCGTCTTTGGAACAATAGTGAGGAAATATCAGAAAACATATCGTTACCGTTTTTTTCTTTAAAGGATTATGTACTAACTATGAAAAATAACATGAGTAGGCATCATCCCGTCGAATTAGCACAAATTGAATCTGTATTTGAATATTTAGCGTCAAATTTCTTTTTGATTTATGATCAAATTCCTATGCGTTTTTGTCATGGCGATTATCATCCATTAAATATTATTTGGGATTATGATTCAATTCAGGCAGTAATTGATTGGGAATTTCTTGGTTTGAAAATTGAGATATATGATATGGCAAATTTACTTGGATGTTTAGGGATTGAGGAACCTACTAGTTTGACCAAAGATTTTGCTATTGAATTTATTAAAACGTTAAAACAGTCCGATTTGATATCAAAAAAAGATTTTTCCTATCTTTTTGACTGTATGATTGCACTGAGATTTGCATGGCTCGCTGAATGGTTGAGTTGCAATGATAGAGACATGATTCAACTAGAAATAGATTATATGAATCTACTACTCGAAAATAGGCTAGAAATTAAGAGAAAATGGACTCTCTTGTGAAATCAACAAGATATCAAGCAAATACATGTATCAATCTGTTAGCTAAGTATGGAGAAACAAGAGCAGTTATTGGAATTAAAATCCAAATTCTTCCATTGAGAATATTATAATCTGCTAAGAGTTTGTCCCATGAGTTTCCAAATAGGTAATGGCCTGCAACAAATTCAAAGATTATTGTCATAATGACCCATATACAACCCATGATGAATGCTTGTTGATCTGATATCTGAATCTCACTGTACCGTAAAATAAGATATGTTCCTGTGAAAAAGAGTATCATTAAAGTTAACGTACTAAGCTGGTGGGCTCTGAGTTCATTTAAAAACGATGTAAATATTCCTTCTCGAACTATTGCATTAATAATTGCAAGTATCATAAACAGGAACCAAGTTCCAAAAGTTATGATAAGAAATTTCGTTTCCATTGTATTGATCGAATGGATGCTAAATTAAATATTTTTCTATATTATGAAGCAATTTGGTATGCTTTTCGAAATAATGCATCATTTATCAAATTGAATGCTTTTCGTTCCGTTCTCGTCGCTAAAAGTTCTGAATCTAGTTCATTTGAAAAGAGAATCACTGCGATGTCATCATCTGGGATAATGGTCACTAAATCATGGACACCGACGTATCCGCCACTATGACCGTACTCATCTTTTCCTAGAATTTTATTCGTAATCGACCAACCTAAACCATAATTGTATTTATCCTTTGGTGAGAAATGAGCAGTATGCATAAGTTCTACAGTTGATTCCTCTAAAATCCGCTCCCCATTCCATACACCTCCATTCATATGGGCTATGATAAAATGGGAAAATTCCTCGACGGTCGTCCTTAAAGTGATAGCAGGATGAAGTACATGAATCCCGTAATGAGGGTGTCTGAAGTAATGATTATCTTTGTATTCATAGGGTACTGCAATATCTTCGATATTGTGATCGGTTAATCGAAATCCAGAAGTGCTCATTTGTAATGGTTGGAAAATGTGCTCTTTACAATATTCATTAAAGTTTTGACCTGACAAAATTTCAACAAGATAGGCAATTATAGAAAAACCAATATTTGCATAATAATACTCTTCCCCGGGTTTAACAGTTGACCATGTCGAAGAGCTGTATCCACTTCCACCAGGAACAAGATAGTCTTCTAACCAAGGATCAGGAAAGCCTTCTACATCAGGGTCTCCAGGAATATAAGAGAGACAAATCCAAAATAAATTATCATACGCAAGACTTGATCGATGAGAAAGAATCATTTTGATGGTGATGGGTATATCTGGATGATTCGGGTTTCGTAATTGGAATGGTAAATAGTTATTGACATCATCATCAAGATTGAATAATCCTTGATCATATAATTGCATAAGTGCTGTCGCGGTTACGGTTTTTGAAACAGAGGCTTGTAAATATAATGTTGTATCCGTTGTTGCAAGTTTTTGGTTTTCAATATCATAATAGCCATACGCTTTAGACCAGACTACCTCATTCTCCTCAATAATCGCTGCTGCAATAGATGGTTTATGACCAATTTTCATAAGTGTTTTAATATAAAGATCAAAGAGAAAATCGGATGGGGATTGATTCTCTTTAATAATTATATCTTGATTAGTTGACTCAAAAACTCCAATAATTGTAGGAAAACTTGTTCCAATAAAAAGGAAAATGACAAACATGGGAAGTATTTGTTTTTTCATTGAATTAGACTCCTTAATCATTGCTATTAATGATATATTCTTATGATTATATAAAATTAATTGGCGTCAATTTTCATTTCAACCTATATAAAGCATAATTTGAAGAAACATTTCAAAGATTAAAAAAAAAATAAGAAGAAGATTTTTTGGTAAAAATATTGTTTTGTTAAACAATTTTCCCTAAAATCTCTTTGGTTTGTGTTTTTGAAAGCATTCTCTGCAATAAACCGGACGATCTCCGTCAGGTTTGAAAGGAACTTCTGTTTCTTTTCCACAATCGGCACAAATTACTTTGTGCATTTCACGAGGTCCTCTGTTAAAATTGCCTCGTCCTCTATCATTTTGATACATTATTTTTCCTTTTTTTGGTTTTTAATAGAGAAAGGCTATTATACACTAGTATAAAATTGTATGGGATAGAATTATTCTTCAAATGAATAATCAATTTTTAGCATTTAGGTAAGATTTCAATTATTAATTTAACATTTTTTCACAGATTATATCTTAGATCTATGGTATAGTCTCATGATATTTCGACACGATGATTTTATATAAATTGTGTTATATTATACTGATTGAATAGATATGTCCTCTCGGGAAGAATTTCAATCATTTATCCCTGCAAAAACAAATCTACCTGAACTTACCATAAAAGCAGTATTAGTTGGGGCGTTGTTATCAATTATTCTTGGTTCTGCAAATGCATATTTTGGATTATATGCTGGTATGACGGTATCCGCAGCAATTCCAGGTGCTGTTATGGCATTTGCCATACTCCGACCATTAAAAGGGACTATTCTTGAAATTAACATTGGGATGATGGGTGCTGCTGCTGGAACTGCTTTAGCTGCAGGAGTTATCTTTACCATCCCTGCAATGGTGCTCCTTGGAACTTGGACGGAGATTCAATATCTCGAAACAACAATTGTTGCCGCGCTGGGAGGAATTCTTGGTGTTCTTTGGATGGTCTCATTACGAAGAGCACTTATTATCAAAACAGATTTACCATTTCCAGAAGGGGTGGCAGTTGCTGCGGTTCTAACCACAACTGTTGGTGATGGATCCGAACATAGTACATCATCTGGAAGTGGAATATGGTTGCTTTTTGGAGGCATTCTTGGAGCAGTGTTAAAATTCGGTCAGGTTGGTATGCAAGCAATCAATGGAAAACTTCAAGGAATAATCAATATTGGCTCTTTTGATATTGGAGGGGGAGAACATGATGGATTTCTTTATGGTGGACTTGCGACATCTCCAGCTCTGTTAGGTGTTGGATGGATCATTGGTCCAAAGATCTCATCTTTTGTATTTGTTGGGGGACTTATAGGTTGGGCAATTCTAGCTCCATTGATCGCGTTAGCAATAGGAATTCCTACACCAATGAATGCAGCAGAGATCGCTGATGCGCTGGTTATGGGTGCTGGAAATTTCGAAGTTGGTCGATATATTTGGGGTTTTTATCAGATCTGGGGGAACTATATTCGGTATATTGGTGTTGGAGCCATGGTTGTAGGTGGACTTTGGACAATATTTACATTACGTCATAACCTTGCAGATGGTATCAGGGAGGCAATTATTGGAATAAAAAGTAGTGGAGAAGTTAATACAAAGAAAAGAACTGATCGAGACCTTAATTTCAAATGGGTGTTTCTTACCATTGGTGCATTGACCATACCCGTATTTTTACTCTACGCCTGGATTTCAAATGAATGGGTTATATCTGGGATTATGGCTGTTTTTGCTATTCTTTTTGCATTTATTGCAAGTGCTATTGCTGGATATATGGCAGGACTGGTTGGTTCTAGTAACAATCCTACATCTGGAGTCACTGTCTCAATTTTATTAATCACATCACTCATTCTTTTAGGATTTGGTTTATCTGGAGATGTTGGTGCTTATGGTGTAGCTTTACTGATTGCTGCAGTGATTGCTTGTTGTGCAGCAATTTCAGGGGACGTCCTTCAGTCAATGACTGCCGGTCAAATGATTGGAGCAACACCTGCAAAACAACAAATCGCTGAATTAATAGGTATCATAGCTGCAGCTCCTGTTCTTGCTCTGGTTGTATCAGCGTTAGATAAAGCATATACTATTGGTAGTCCAAATCTCCCTGCGCCTCAAGCATTTCTGATGAGTGGGATTGTACGAGGAGTGCTTGGTGGTGAAATGGTGTGGCCATTTGTAATCGCAGGGATGGTGCTTGCATTTGTATTGATCTTGATTGATCTACCCGTACTGCCAGTTGCTATTGGTATCTATTTGCCATTTACCCTTGCCACACCTATTTTCTGCGGAGGGATTATTCGTCATCTCACCAATAAACAAATTGAAAAGAAATTTGGTTCAGATGATGGTGAAAAAGCAACTGAATGGGAGTTAGCCATCAAACAAACTGAAGTGAAACCGAAGGAAAAAGTAGTGAGAACTGGTCTATTGTTTACTGCTGGACTTATTGCTGGTGAGGCATTAACTGGAGTTATTGTTGCGTTTATTATTATTTCTGGATTAAATCTTAAGGTGTTTACATATCCTCCCGTTTTGCCTGGTTTGATATTATGGATATTTATTGCGATTCTGGTGTTTTATATTCCATTAAGAGAAATTTTCATTAAAAATAATTGAGGCAATTCAATTATTTTTTAGAATGCCAATATTGTATATATTCTTGTACTATCTTTACTAAAGTACTAAACAGAGAATTCCATTAATCTTTTCCAATGAATGCAATTATTAAAGCAAATGATATCTCAAAATCATTTGGAAGTGACTTTTTATTTGAAAATATCTCATTTAATATTTTTCCATCTGATTGTATCGGACTATTAGGCCCTAATGGTTGTGGAAAAACCACCTTATTTAAAATTTTATTAGGATGGACTGAAGCTAGTTTTGGTCATATACGTCGAAAAGAAGATCTTACCATGAGGTATTTAGATCAAAATGCCATCTCTCAACAAGATGCCACTGTTTATGATTTTTTCCTTCGGACAACGCAACCTTCTTCGATTCAACAAGAAATAAAGCTATTGGAAAATCGATTGGAGGATCCATCAATTTATAGTTCCTCAGAGTATGAGGATGTCATTGATAGATTACATAAATTGAAAAGTGATGCGATTAAATTTACGAGTGAAAAAAGATGGGAAACAGCACTTGGCATTCTCGATGAATTGTACATCTCAGATTTATCAAAAGACACCAAAACGAGTCTTCTTTCAGGTGGTGAGCGACAGAAGATTGCACTGGCTAGTATTTTTGCCCAATCTAAGGAATGTGATGTATTGTTTTTAGATGAACCCACAAATCATCTTGATATTCCAACAATTGAATGGCTGGAAGAAAAAATTGTTGAATTTCCAAATGCTGTTCTGATTATTTCTCATGATAGATATTTACTTGATGATTTGGTTGATCGCGTTTTCGATTTTGAAGGTAGAGATATTGTTACGTATGATGTACCTTATGAGGAATATGAAGAACAAAAAAAGATTCGTCATCATATCAAAAAGAAAGCATTTCAGAAAAAAAGAGCTGAATTAAAGCGTCAGAAAAAAGTAATTGAGGTGATGAGTAGACGGAATAGGTTCGATCGACAAATTGCTAGTAAAGTAAAGCGATTGGAAAAAGAAAAAGGTCTGGATGATGAAGTGTTAAAATCGTTCTTCCTCAAATTTCATTTTAACTCTGTTTTTAAATCAGGAAAAAATGTTGCTGATGGAAAACAGCTATCAAAGAGTTTTGATAATAAAATCATTCTAAAAAATCAACATTTTGAAATATTCGCTGGACAAAAAATTGGTTTGATTGGTCCGAATGGTTGTGGAAAAACCACTTTTCTTAAAATGCTAACAGCTGAAGAACAACCTGATACTGGTACTATCCATATAAGTTCAGGAGTAAAATGGGGTTATTTTGACCAAGGACATCTTTCGCTTAAATCTGAAAATACGCTAATAGAAGAGATTCGCAGAGATCAACAAAATATCTCAGAAAATGATGCAAAAGCGTTGCTTGGACAATTTGATTTCAGGGGCGATATCATTGAGAATAAAGTGCAAAAGCTTTCTGGAGGTGAACGTGCACGGTTAGCAATTCTAAGATTGCTTACAAAACCGTATAATTTTCTTCTTCTTGATGAACCCACGAATCATATGGATATGGAATCAAAAAATGCCATTGAAAGAGCCTTAAACTCATATTCTGGCACGGTTCTTGTTGTATCCCATGATCGTCGTTTTCTTGATAAGGTGACAGACACGATTTTTTTTATGGAAGAAGGATCTATTGCATCATATAAGGGTAATTATTCCCAATTCAAACGACAACGTCAGGAAGAATTAATCCGTCATTCTGATGCAAGACATCTGCCAAAATCAATTCCGGGTGTGGAAACATTTGTTGTCTGTAAATCGTTTACTAACTGGACAACGAAAACAAAACATAAGAAGGGAGAAACCATTTATATTGGCGATCATAATAAAGAGATTTATCAACATGCGATAGAAGGGAAATGGATAAAATTAGTGAAAAAATGATCAGTAAATGTTCAATGTTTTTAGTATATTCATTTTATTTTTTAGGGAAAACTCTAGCTGTTTTTGTGGGAAATGAATTATGTACATAATTACCTGCGAAAAAGGTACTTAAACTGATAGAATATGGTTGGTAGTAGAAGTAATGTAAAAGTCTGGGCTGGTAGTTTTTAAGGAGTGCATAACCATCCCATCTCAACCGCAGAAAGAGAGAAGTTCTCCCAGACTTTTCTTCTCATCTTTCTTCAACAACTTGGATGCTTTATCGGTTTTCCTTTTTTTACAACGATTTTTGATTTCATAAGCTTGGAATCCTTTCTAAAGATTCATTAGCATAGAGAAGCTTTTTTCTTTTTATACAAGAATGAAGATAGTCCCAAAGGTAGAAGTAATAAAAAGATTAAAGACAATTTATACTCAAATTCCCTCTTTTGAATGCAAACATTGTCAATTGTGTTCAAATCCGATTTTTTGGCTTAAACCTGAAGAAATCAATATTCAAGAATATTTAAAAAATCATCACTTATCTTATTTTACTTTATCGGAAGAAGAATTTCGTCTTAATGATCTAAAATGTCCGTATTTACAGAACAATCGATGTAATATTTATCCTGTTCGACCACTTGTATGTCGATTACAAGGTTTGATTCCTGAACTTACCTGCCCTAATAATAAAACTGTTTTATTATCTAAAGGAAAATATAATAAAATTATTTCAGAATTAAATGAACTAAATAGAGACATTGGTGGAATTGGCGAATATTATGGTACAAGAAAAGAGGTGAATCATAAAATTATTTCAAAAAATGTTGATTAAATCCGTACCTTTTTTAAAATAAAAAATATTAGGATGTGTATAAAGATAAATGAGAGCTTCTTATGAAAAAATGTCCTTCATGTAATAAAACAAATCCTGATGATGCTGTATTCTGTCAACAATGTGGATTTAAATTAAACGGCGAAGGTAAGACAAAATTTGAACAAAATATGGATCATTTTGGGAAAGAAGTTGAACAAATTGGTAAAAGAATTGAAGCAACTTTTGAAAAAACTGGAAAACAAGTTGATACTTGGTATGATAAAACATTTGGAGTTTTCGGTCCAGTGTTATCTGCGTTAATTGCTTTTATCGTTCTGTTTATCGTTATAAATATTTTTTCGTTTTTTGGGAGAACTCGTCCTTGGATGCTTGAAATCAGTACTTTTTTAGAGTCATTACTCATCATATTTCTTGTAATCTTTTTCTTATCTAGTTTTTCCAATTATTTTTCAAAAAAGGTCCAACCTTTTAGGTTTGTTTCACCAATCATCGGCGCAATTGTATTTATGGTCTGGTTTTGGGTTGGGATAAACATACTTGCTATTATAGCATTCCAATTTGATTTAGAACTGATTCAAACGTTTACAGATTTTTTTGAAGTCCTCATCTTCCCGCTTGCACTGCTCATTTTGTTAATAGGGTATCTTGGAGTTATCACTTCCATGAAACAAGAGGATAAGGGGGGGCGGAAAATACATGAAGATGTAAAAAAAGAAACGCAGAGTTCGGATGCTCAACAAACAGAGTATCAGGAGAGTTATAAACGATTATATCGATCAGGAAAAGAACGTGTATTGGGGGGAGTTCT
>Ga0272442_10008665_pt1 | contig 12840 bp, 12 predicted proteins | sample SSMForm2O_FD_200262 | JGI IMG/M metagenome (GOLD analysis project Ga0272442, IMG submission 200262) | Marine sediment archaeal communities from Little Sippewissett salt marsh, Falmouth, MA, United States - SSM-Form-2O | ecosystem: Environmental > Aquatic > Marine > Wetlands > Sediment ... | reverse complement strand
GACCGTGAACAAAGCGTAGGTCGTAAGATACGTGATGCAGAAAAAGAATGGATTCCAATTATTATCGTGGTTGGAGATAAAGAAAAGAATAGTAACAAATTTAATCCTAGATTTAGAACTGATGGAATTGGAGATAATAAAAAATCTTATACAATAAAAAATTTGTTTGATTTAATATCTGATAAAAACAAGGGATATCCTCAAGAGCAAAACCCGTTTTCAATTTATTTATCAAAACGTCCAAAATTCAAAGGTTAAAACTAGTTATTAATTAAATTCAGAATTATATAATACCATTTTTTTATATTTATAAAGATAAGTAATTCATTAAACAAATTTCTAACTATTGTTGTTATAATAACTCAGTGTTAATTATAAAAAAATAAAATAAAATTTTTGTTATCTTGATTACGTAACATATTAATACAGATACAGTTCTTTTAGAATAAAAATATGAACGGAGGTTATATAAAATAGGCAATAAAAGGACAATGTCTAGAATATTGGGGTGTTTTACAGTTTAAATATCTAATGATGATTTTAAAAAAAGACAAGTGGTTATAACTGTAATATTAGTTTATAAAAATTCTAAAAATTTTAGTTGGAATTGTTATTTTTACCACAATACTCCTTTTCAATGGTCTATTATCTAGTTAAATTTAACGGTGCTCTTTATGAATAATAAAGTTATAAATTATAGTCCTTATGAAGTTGTCTGGGAAACTACCCTTCAGTGTAATCTCAGATGTGCTCATTGTGATTCAAAATATGGGCTAAAACGAAAAAAAGAATTAACAACAGGTGAAGCCTTAGAGCTATGTGATAATTTAGGAGATATTGGATTTAAACAGGTAAATCTTACTGGCGGAGAAGTATTTCTGAGAAAGGATTGGAAAAAGATAGCAGAAGAAATTAAAGACTGTCAAATGAGATTATTAATAACTACAAATGGTTTTTTTAAGCCAGATAAAATAATAAAAAAACTAGCAAAATTAGAAACTGATTTTTTAATGATTGGAATGGATGGTGGAAATTCAGATATTCAAGATACAATAAGAAATGTTGAAGGTTCATATAAAAAAGCCTGGGATTTTATTAAAGCAGCTAAGAAAGAGGGTATTCGTACTGGTATAATTACGACGGTTCATAAACTGAATTATAAGGAGTTAACTAAAATTAGGAGAAAAGTTCTGAAAGAAAAATTGGATTGGTTGATTCAACCAGCAGGTGTTTCCGGTCATTTTTCTAAAGGTATTTTATTAGATGAAGAAGAGTATTATAACCTTGCAAATTTTATTTATTCGAATCAAAAAAGACATGATAATAAAAACTTCTCAATATTTGGATCACAATATATAGGTTTTCATTCAAAAAAATTACCGCCTCTTAGTATGAACCCCGATTGGGAAGGATGTTTGGCAGGAATAAGTGTTTTAGGAATTCAAAGCAACGGATATGTTAAAGGGTGTATTTCAATGCCTGATAATTTTATTGAAGATAATATCAGAAGAAGAAACATAAAAGACATTTGGAATGATCCAGATTCTTTTTCTTATAACAGGCAATTTAATGATAAAGATATTGGTCAAAATTGTGAGGAATGTAAGTTTTCAGATACTTGCAAGGGGGGATGCACAACTAGATCATATAAACTTACAGGAGAAAATCATAATGATCCTTTTTGTCTGTATCGATATGAGATAAATAAAGAGGGAAATAATAGTGGTTCTAATATCAGAAAAATTTTAGTAGATGCTACTTTAATTCAATAGTTAAATTGTAAAAATTTTTATTTTTTTCTTTATCAATAAACTAAAAATACAAGTTATTAATATTCAAATTTATAATTTAATGGGAGTTATCTTTTTTATGATAAAAAGAAGCCAAATACAAAAAATCATAGATAATTATGATAAAGATGATATTACAATTGGAGTTTTAGGAGGACATTCAGGTCTTGATGTTTGTCGAGGTGCAAAAAAACATGGTTTTAAAACTCTTGCGGTTTGTCAAAAAGGACGTGAAAAGACTTATTCTAAATATTATAAGACTCGGTCTGATAAAAGAGGATGTATTGATGATACTATTGTTTTACCAAAATTTGCTGATATAACAAAACCTGATATTCAAGAAAAACTAAGGGAGGAAAATACAATATTTATTCATAATCGTTATTTTTGGGTTTATTTTGATTTTAAAGACATTGAAAATAATTTTAAAGTTCCAATTTATGGCACTCGAGGGATGGTAAAATTAGAAGAGCGTGACGTTCCAAAAAATCAGTATTATCTTCTTGATAAAGCAGGTATCAGATTCCCACGTATTATTAAATCACCAAAACAGATTGATACACTTGTTATTGTTAAAGTAAATGAGGCGATTAGAGGTTATGAACGAGCTTTTTTCTATGCAACAAGTTATGATGATTATAAGAAAAAATCAGAAGATCTTCTATCAAAGAAACTAATTACAAAAGACTCATTAGAAAAGGCAGTAATTGAAGAATATGTTATTGGTGCTCAGATTAATTTTAATTATTTTTACTCAGCAGTTGATGATGAACTTGAGATAATGGGAACAGATACTCGTAGGCAAACTAATCTTGATGGTCTTCTCCGTCTTCCTGCAAATGAACAGCTAGAGGTTTTAAAATTTTTAAAACCAAAGATGATTGAAACAGGTCATATTGCTGCTACTACAAAGGAGTCTATAATTGAAAAGATTTTTACTCTTGGTGAAAAATTTGTAAAGACAACTCAGAAGGAGTGTCCTCCAGGGATAATTGGCCCTTTTGCTCTTCAGGGCGCAATAGCGTCTGATAGAGGTAAAGAAGAAATGGTGGTATTTGATGTTTCTATGAGGATACCTGGTAGTCCTTTAACTAGGTTTACACCTCACTCAGGTTATCTTTATGGTGATTCTATTAGCTATGGTGAAAGAATTGCAATGGAGATTAAAAAAGCTGTTAAAAAAGATAAATTAAAACAAATTGTTACTTAATAAAATAATTTTTTTATTTTTATTTATATTTACTTATAAGGGTAACAAATGTTCAATATCATAAAGTTGTAATTATATAATTTATATTTTTTTTAGATTTCCATTACTATTAGGTTAATTTTATCAAATTCTACATTTATTGTTTTTGATTTATATCCATTTTTAATTGTTGTTACAGTATAAGTTTCATCAGTTGGTAACAATCTAAAAGTATTATATCCAGCATAATTAGTAAAACCGAATCGGGTAGATGAGTCCTCGTTACTCTCTAATTTTATTATTACATGAGGTACTCCTACAATTACTGTTCCTCTTATTTTTATATATGTTCGAATCTTTATTGAGTTCCTATTTCTTTCTCTTAATTCTTTTTTTGGTTGTTGTTCCTCTTCTGTTTGAAAGGAGAGGCACGGGGAAATCATTGGAAAAAAAACTAGCGTTACAACTATTACTAATACAATAGTTTTTTTCATATTTTTTCCTCTCTAAGGCTTATGTTGTAAACGATTGTTAAGGTTGTCAAAGTATATTAAATTTTTTATATTAACATTTTTAAATAATATTTAGAATAATAATTACTGATATTTTTTTAGAAGAAATATTGAATTTCTACAAATTTCTTAGAAATATTTATATAAATATTTAACATATAAGATTTTATTATTGGGGGTTTTTATAATTAGAAAAAATAAATTTAGGAGCGTTTTTGCTCTATCTGTTTTTTTAATACTCATATTTGTGGGTATTAATACTAAGGCTGTAAATATAAAAAAAGAAAATATTTCTAATAATAATGATATTTTGACTATAGATTTAGGTTCCATGAAAATGGAATACGTAGATGACCCTGATCAGAATTATGTAGATATAAGTTTTAATACGCCTTCTAAAATAAGTGATACAACTTTTGAAATTGGTCAAACTATAAGATTAGAGGCATCTTGGCAGATAATAGAAGGGGGTCTAAGACAGGATTATTGGAATTTTTCAATATATCGAGTAAATCTTCACTACGGCTGTGCTTCCTGGGCTACAATAACACCTGAAAATGATGAAGGATGGTACAATGATGTCGAAGATCGTGCAGGTAGGGATGATGATCAAAATGGAACGATATATTTTGATTTTACGCCTACAAGACAATGGTTTTGTCCAGCATGGCATAATATTGGTGGTGACTCTGATGAGTTTATTAACTCTATTGTTTTAAGATGTGAATATAAAAACAAAGGATGGCTTAGCACCAAATGGAATACTACAATTGAAGATGATAAACTTGAGGATAATTGGTATCTAGCTTATGAAAATTCGGCTCCAACTATAACTGATTATGAGATAACTACTGATGGAAAAAAGCTAACTATTGAAATGGATGTTGAAGATCCAGATTATACTCCTTCATCTGGGCAAGGAGATTTTATAGGTGTAACAATAGATTGGGGTGATGGAACAACAACGGATACAGGTTTCTGGGATGATAAAAATCAAATATATAATGGATTTACTACTGTTTCAAAAACTCATACATATGATCGTAGAGGTACTTATACAATAACAGCTAAAGTTAAAGATTGGTATAACGCCGGTTTCCATGAATACAGTAATGAGATATCTGAAGAAGCAGAAGTAATAAAATCAAAAAGTATTGAGGAATATTCATTTATTAATTTTATAAAACAGTTACCTTTTTTTGAAAAAATGTTTGATTTTTTTGAAAAAATAGATTTAAGGTGGAAAAATTTATGAATAAACTTTATGCAAAAACAATGGTTGTTTTAACAATTCTTATAATCCTTTTATCAGCTGCGGTTTCTTCTGCAGATTTAACTGAGACAAATAAGGAAAAAGATATTGCAAACACTGGAAATCAAGATCCGAAATGGACTGTTATGGTATATTTTGCAGGTGATCATCACCGTGGTTACGAATACGAATACACTCAAGGACTAATAACCAGTGTTGGTTCAAATAAGGACGTAAACATAGTTGGTTTGTTTGATGCACAAGAAGAAGGAGACACAACTTTTTCTTATTTTGAAAAAGACTTGGTTGTTCCATTAAGTTGGTATGAAACTGAGTCTAACATGGCCGACCCAGATAATTTTCAAAAGTTTTTAGAACTTTCAATGTATAAATATCCGGCTGAACATTATGCATTATTCACGCTTTCAGCCTGGGGGAGTGGATGGCAAGGAGTATTTAGTGACACTAGTGGAACAAGTAGCTCAAAAACACTTGATCTTATTACAATGCAGGATATAGGTGAAGTGCTTTCAGAAGTAACAGATAATGGTACAAACAAGATTGATTTGTATGCTATTGATGTTTGTGTACCCGGTATGATAGAGGTAGCATCAGAAATAGGGCCTTATGTTGAATACATGGTTGCAAACGAGGAACATGGTTTCGGCGGCTCTGATGGTTTATCAGATGAGGGAACTCCTCTGGAATGGAATTACACTGCTTTTTTATCATACATTGTTAATAATCCTTTTTGTTCTCCTGAGGATTTTGCAAAAAAAATTGTTGATACTTATCAACCAGGAACATATACTTCAAAGATTTTCAACAAAATAACTGCTCCAAGTTTCTACCCAATAGTTGTGTATCATACTGATCTATCAGCTACTAATCTTTCAAAATTATTAAATTTAAACACTGCTGTTGAAAAGCTTGCAGAAATATTAAAAAATAATTTATCAGATTTAAAAGATGAGATAAAAAAAGCAAGATTACTTACGAGAGAATATGGAAAGCTCTATCGCAGGTTTTATTTCCTTCCATCTTTTATTATATCAATAGCTATTGCTTTTGAACCATTTGGTTATGACTGTTTTATTGACCTTTATAATTTCACTGAAAACCTGTACGGAGTAACATCTAACAAGGAATTAAAAAATGTTTGTCAACATGTTATGGATGAGATGAATAACACAATAATTGCTAGCAAAGACTGTGTAAATGATTCCTCACATGGTTTGAGTATTTATTTCCCAGAGTTTAAATGTCAATATGATCAGAGCATATGGCGGGGAATGGGAAACCCAGATTTCAAAAAAATACCATCATATGAAACCTTAAAATTTTCAAAGGATACAAACTGGGATGAATTTATTAAAACCTATCTTAAAATCTGATATTTTTTTATGCAATATTTTTTAATATAACAAGTCTTGCATATCCATTAATAATTTTACCTGTATCTGTATTGCCATAATAATTTATATCTCCTTTAAAACCTAATATATGAATTATTGTTTCGTTATTGCATTTAAATACATTTTCCTTATTATTGCAAGTTAAAACAATCTTATCATTATTATTGGGTCTAATATCATTGATAAAAATATAAAAATAATATTTTGGAAAAAATTTATTGATAAATAAAGAATGAAACACAAAAATCCAAGAAAAATTAAAACTTGCATTAATTAAACAATTTTTGCATCTAACAGTTAAAAGACTATTATCATTTTTTTCATCAGTTTTTGTATTGGGCACTATTTTTTTTTCACTTGAAGTTTTTTGTTTATTGATGCTTGCTTTTGCTACACATGATGAACAAGAACCAATTACTATTATTGTTAACAATAGAATCACAATTATTTTATTACCCATTTTTATCATACGTACATTTTATAAAACATTTTTTTATATAAATATTATGTTTTCAAAATCACATTTTTTTTAAATTTTGTAAAAATAATAACATAAAAAAAACTTTGAAACTAAAAACGATATAAAAAACATTTTATAAAATATTTAATTGGATAATAATATTTATTGTTTTTTCGAGTTAATTATCCTACTTTCAGTAATTATAAAATCAACAGCTTTATCATGAGACTTTGTTGGTGTTTTTTCAACTATTTGAAACTCAAAACACAAACCAATAATAGTTGTTTCTGTTTGTTCAAGTAGTCTATCATAATACCCTTTACCATGACCCATCCTGTTTCCTTTTTTATCAAAGGCAACACCGGGAACAATTATTAGATCAATATCTTCAATATTGGTTTTTCTTATTTTTTCAATCCTTGGCTCTAAAATTCCATAGGAACCTATTGAAAGTTCTTCCCAACTTTTTAAATGAGAAAGTGTTAACGAGCAATCCTCAGTGTTGCTTACTGGGACTATTATATTTTTATTGTAAAAACTCTCAAGAATCATATCATGAGTGAAGACCTCGCCATCATAAGAAATATAAAAAAGTACAGTCTCAGCATATTTGAATTCAGCAAGGCTAAACAGTTTTTCTTTTATTTCTTTGCTTTTTTTTCTGTTTTCTTCTTTACTATGTTTTCTTCTTTTTTCTTTTATTTCTTTTCTAAGTCTTTCTTTCATATTTTAATTTTTAGGATATTTTTTCTATTTTTATTATTTTTTCTCTGAGGATAGTTGTGCTATAAAGCTTAAATATTATCAGCTGAAAATAGTAAATTCATAAAAATATGAGAATGGTGATAAATATGAATAAAAAAATAATATGTATGATCATAATAAGTATGTTTCTGCTGACAAGTTTTGCTGGTTTGTCCGTAGTAGGAATGGAAGATACAATTACAACTGATTTAACAATAAATAACATGGATAATGAAAGACCAAGCAAACCTGTAGTTGAAGGCCCAGCCAGTGGAAAAATAGGCGATACTTTTACATTTACTGCAATATCTGAAGACCCTGAAGGAGAGGATATACTATATGTCTTCTTGCTGCATAAAGTACTGCCCACCCATTCATGGAAGTATATCGAACAAGAAATATATCCTATTCAGCCACATACTGAGGATGAAGGTGGGTTGTTTTACGATTTACAAGATAACCCAGATAGCTATAGTTATTGTCAATCAGGTACCAAAGCTGAAGTTAGTTTTACAATTGATGGGATTGGAGCAATAGGAGAATATTATATTACCTGCTATACGCTAACTAGTTATAATGGTGATGATGAAGGATGGCATTCTTATTGTGGAGAGCATTATTTTAAAGTGAAACTTACATCTTCAAAATCAGTAAATATACATCCAAATTCATTGATTCTAAAATTCTTAGAAAAACATCCACACATATTCCCACTACTTCAACGACTCTTAAACCTCTAAAACCAATCTTTTCTCTCTTATTTTTTCTTTTATTTCTTTTCTAAGTTTGTCTTTCATATCCAATTTTGGTATAATCTATAAGTTTATAAAATTGGATAAAGGTTCTATAAAGTTTAAATATTATTATTTAATTTTTATTATATTATATATTGTAGGATGTAATAAAATGATAAAAAAATTATTTGCGTTATTATTTTGTATCTTTTTTTTAATAGGTTTTCCTAGTGTTAGCGGGGTAAAAAATAATACTACTACTATTTATCAAAGTAACGAAGAATCAGCAGAAAATTATGCAATTATCATAATTGGAACCCATTATTATGATGTTTTTGAACTCCCTTATGATCTAAATTATAATTTCTATATAGCTGGTAGGATTGTCTATCATGCCTTACTTAATGCAGGATTTGATGATGATCATATTCAATATCTTGATAAATTTCAAACTTTGGACAGATATTTAACTGATAATCTAAATTATATTGACCATAGAGGTATGGATGGTATAAGTAGTTATAATAATATTAAAAACTCTTTTTCTGATTGGCTTAAATCAAGGTCAACTGAAAACTCAAATGTTTTTATCTTCTTGATAGATCACGGGGATTCAGAAGGGAATTTTTATCCTGCTTCAAAAACAAAAGCTGTAAGTGGAAATGATATAGATCAATGGTTAGAAGGAGTTGAATATAACACTCTTAGCATTATTTGTGAGTTTTGTTATTCAGGTGCGTTTATCGAACATCTTAGTAAAGAAAAACGTATTATACTTACAGCAACAGATTGCCATAGTCCCTCTTATTCAAGTTGGATGGTTGATACTCAGGGTACATATTTTATTTATTATCTACTCAAAGAATTACGAGACGGTAAATCACTTCTTAATGCATGGGAGGTAACAGATGGTGCAATATTGGATGAAAAATTTTGCCCTAACGACCAAAATCCACAAATTGATGACAATGGAGATGGTATTGGTTATGGATCCAATAGTTCGGCAGATCATTTAAACCCTGGACAAGAGGGTGATGAAGGATGGCTTGCATCACAGACTTATTTAATTGGAAGTGAGCCTGGAAATAATTATGCTCCATCAAAACCGAATCTTATAAAAATTTGTGATGGTGAGTATTATCGAGCAATATCATTAGATCCTGAAGAGGATGATATTTATTATTTATTTGAATGGAAAGATGGAACCTATTCAGAATGGTTTGGCCCATATGACTCAGGTAGATTTTGTTTAGTTGAAGAAAAACCCAAAGCAGTTAAAGCAAAAGATGCGCATGGTGCGGAAGGTGAATGGACCACTGTATTAATAAATAATGATTATGCGTATAAGTATTCAAAATTACAAAGTTTAATAGAAAAACTTTCAGATAACTTTCCAATTATTTATAAAATATTTCAACGATTAACTAATTTTTAAAAAAATTCTTTTATTTCTTTTCTAAATTTTTCTTTCATAGTTAATATTTTGATAATATCATTTTTGTTATATTTTATTTTTTATAGTCCATGAGGAATATTGTTCTATAAGTCTTATAAACAAAAAAATATATTTTAATCTATATAAAATAAAGGCGGAAGTTAATATGAAAACGAAAATAGTATGCTTTTGTGTAATATCGCTATTTTTATTAATGGCGTTTTTACCATCAAATACAATTGGTAAGCAAATAGAAACAGCGACAAATAATTCTGAAACTGTAACACTATCAATAAATGTTGATTATAACACTTTTTGGTCCAATGAACCAATGAAACATGCAGTAGTAACAGTTGTATGTGAAGATGCAAATTATAATGAAACAAAGGAAATTGGCAATCACGACCCAGTAAGAGATTGGATGTATAAATTCACTATTCCAGTTCCAGAAGAAGGATCTTATGAATATGAATATACTGCAACTTGGAATGGGCAAACAAGAGAAGGAAATCTGACAATACCATATGATTGGGATACATATCATGATCAATATATTGATGAATATGTTGAGTTTAGGCGTTCCAAAAGTAAATATGTATATAGTTTATCAATCATAGAGTTACTAAAAAAAATATTAGATAATCATCCAATTATCTTTAATCTATTGTAAACTCCTTTAAATCAAATAATATTTCTTTTTTTCTTTTTTTTCTTTTGTTATTTTTCTTCTTTTTTCTTTTCTAAGTTTTTCTTTCATCTGCATTATATGTTATATTTTTTAACATGAAAATCTTGTGCTATAAAATTTATATATTGCATACAATTATAAAAAATTAGTGATATTTATGAAAAAACTAATAATAGTCATCATAATAGTTATAGCTTTAATATTGCCTACAATTTCAAGTGCGACATTTTTAAATATCGAAAAAACAAATTTTGAAAATCAATTTTTTGATATAAGTTATTATCCAGAAAATAGTAATAAAATATATTTAGATAAAGAAATTGATTATACTTCAAAAACTCCTAGCTTTTCAAATTCATATAATAGAGAATGGCAATATTCAGATAATTGGGAACAAGATAGATTACCTGGAGGGGGCGATCCAATTGTTTCAGATTTAAATGGAGATGGCTTTAAAGAAATTATTTTTTCTTATGGTAGTGATAATGGCATATTATACGTTTTAGATCATCAAGGTAATAATTTTACTGTTAATTGGCCACAAAAAGTTGAAGGTTTAACTTCACAATCAGTACCAACAATAGCTGATGTTGATGAAGATCCATATATGGAAATCATAGTGATGAACTGGTATAATATTACAATCTATAATCACGATGGAACAATACATAAAACAATTTCTGTAGAAAAACTGGTAGAACCTTTAAATCAATTGGGTTTAAGAGAAAATGATATTTATCATATACAAGGTAAAATGGGATTAATTCATGCAGATTTAGATAACAATGGAGAATCAGAACTTATTTTATCTTTATATGCTGATTCATATTATCTTACAGAAACAGGAGATTTTATAACAGTAATCGATTTAGAGGGAAATACTTTACCTGGTTGGCCAAAAGTTGCTTATGATCATAAGGAAACAGGTTCAAGTGCAGTACTTCTCACATTTTGGAGACTCCCTCAAATCTCAATTGGAAATTTTGATTATGATTCTGACTTAGAAATAACCTATGTTAGTCTTCGAAATTTTATAAATAAAGAGGGTAGAATTAGTATGGGTACAAGGGTTCATGCGGTAAACATGGATGGATCCTATGTTTCCGGATATCCAGTAAATCTGGGAACTTATCCACAAATTCAGTCAACACCAATAGTTGGTGATGTAAATAACGATGGTTATGATGAAATAGTATTTCGATTAGCATGGAGTGAAGTAGATGATGGTGGTGAAATCAAAGTATGTGGCAAAGTATATGTTTTAGATCGTGATGGAAATACTTTACCTGGTTGGCCTAAAGAAGATATGGGTTGGGGGTATTCTACAGCATCTTTAGGAAATTTCAATAATGATCCATATTTGGAAATTGCAATTACAAGTAAAGATACTTATATTTTTGATTATCGGGGTAATCTATTAAATAACAATTGGCCTTTGAATCCTGCTGCAAACTATGGTACACCTATTATTGCAGATATAAATGGAGATGGCTCATCTGATCTTTTACTACTTGATGATATGATTGATGGTTCAATCGATGGCAAATATAGTATTGGTTATTATTTATATGCTTGGGATAAGAATGGAGAAATAATTCAAGGTTTCCCTATCTTTTTTGAAAATGGAAAATTTTGGTTTTGGTATTCCTGGTATGGAGCACCAACCGTTGATGATATTGACAATGATGGTAATATAGATATTATTGTAAGCTACAGAGATGATGAGGAAAGCATGAATTATTTAGAAGTTATTTCATCAAATAAATTGGTAAAATATCCATTTGACTGGCCAATGTTTAGACATGATATATATTCAACAGGTTTGCAATCATATATTGTCCCAGATCAAGAAGAAATTCCAAATGAAGCACCAAGTGTGCCAGAATTAATTTATTATTCTAAAGAAGTCTCAATAGGACAATCTTGCTATTTTGTAGTTAAATCAGAAGATCAAAATGCAGATAAAATTCAATACGGCTTTGATTGGAATGAAGATGATGAAGTTGATGAATGGACTGACTATTATCTATCTGGCGAGCAATTAAATATTACTCATATCTGGAATGAACAAGGAAATTATAATGTCAAAATAAAAGCTAGGGATATCCATCAAGAAGAAAGCGAATGGTCAGATCCAGTTGGTGTTATTATGCCAAAACCAAAAGTAAAGACAATTACTAACTTTGAATCTTATCTTGCTGAATTTCCAATACTATATAAATTATACAAATTAATATTTAAAGACTAAAAAGTTTATTAAACTCTCTTTTTTCTAAGTTTTTCTTTCATCTTAAAAATCTAACTCTTGATATAATGTGTTTCGCCTTTCATCTTAAAATATTGCTCACGTGTCATATTTGCAGATTTTAAAGCAGAATTGATGATTAAATTTTGTTGTCTAGACCATTCTTTGTCACTATGATTTCGGACATATTCAGCCCACTTACGGACAAAAGAAATTCTTTCTTTTGTGTTTTCTTCAATAAAAGTCATTTAAACTCTCCTTGTATTTTTGAATTAATTTTTTATCTAAATATTCTTGTGCTACATCTTTTATATGCTGTGCATCTTCTAAATCTTTTGGTGATTTAAGAACAACTTCTTTAAAAGCAATCTGGAGT
>Ga0272442_10008664_pt1 | contig 12841 bp, 8 predicted proteins | sample SSMForm2O_FD_200262 | JGI IMG/M metagenome (GOLD analysis project Ga0272442, IMG submission 200262) | Marine sediment archaeal communities from Little Sippewissett salt marsh, Falmouth, MA, United States - SSM-Form-2O | ecosystem: Environmental > Aquatic > Marine > Wetlands > Sediment ... | reverse complement strand
GCCCTTCGGGGCCTTCCTCAGGAGAACCATTATATAAACGCTCAAAACGGCAGAGCCATATAAATTCTCACCGGCAGAGCCGGTGGATTAACTTTTGATTTAGCTAAACTGCTTAAAAAGCACGGAGCAAAGGAATAACAGACCCTCAATATGACCTCTTTTTCAGGAACTTGAAAAGACCGCAATCTTACGGTGACATCGTGTCACTAAAATGTCTCCACAGACCATGATTTTTCCCATATTGATTATGGGTGCACATCCATTTTTTGCCTAATAGCAAATTTTTTATAGGAATTTCCTGTCAATCCCGGATTCAATGAAGATATGAAGAGCCAGGCATTCTTAAATATAATTGAGTTGGTAATATTAACTCTTATATGAAAGGATTCTATTATGGCTACATATTATATTGGAGCAGATGTGCACAGTAACAATACAGAACTGGCAGTAGAATATAAAGGTAAAATCATGTCAAGATATTCGGTACCAACTACAATACCTGCGATCAGCAATGTCCTTGTTTCACTACAGGGCAAGAAAATCATTGCTATAGAAGAAGGACCAATGGCCGGATGGTTATATCGCAACCTCAAGGAAAGAGTTGAAAAATTCATTGTATCTGAGCCTCGTCGCAATAAACTGATAACATCTGAAGGAGATAAGGATGACAAGATCGATGCGGGCAAACTCGCCGCTCTTCTGAGAGGCAACTTTCTAAAAGCTGTTCATCACACAGATGATAGTCATCGAGCCAATCTCAAACACTGGATTAATCTCTATCACGACCGAGTCTGTGATGCTGTAAGATATATCAATAAGATACGCGCATGTTGCAGAATGCATGGTATTAAAATACCCAGGAAGGTTGTCCGTAACAGTGCCCATCGTAACCAGTAGCTCTCGGGACTGGACAATCGTATTTTGAAAGCCCAACTGCAAATGTTATGGATCGGCTATGATGCCACAAGAGAACAAGTAGAGTTGGCCAGAAAACAATTCAGCTCATATGCCCGTAAATATCCCATAATCAAATACTGGTGTAAACTCCCGGGTGTAGGATTAATCCGTGCGACTACTATTTTTGCCTACCTCGATACCCCATGGCGGTTCAAGAAAAGGTCTAAGCTGCACAAATACTGTGGGGTTGGGCTTATTAGATCCACTAGTGGAAAGGATAAAAAGGGCAGACCTAAGCCGCCACACCTTCGATTGCCCTGGGCAGTGAACGGGCAGCTGAAGAATGCGGTGATAGGCGCTGCGACCAGTGCAATAGAGCATGGAGATAATGTTTTTAAAGATTATTATGAAAGGATGCTTTCAAATGGAATAATCCCTACTAACGCCAAACATTCAGTGGCCCGTAAGATGGTCTCGACTATGTCAGCCATGTGGAAGACGAGCAGTAGATTTGACGAAAATCTTCTATAGCATTTAATTCTGAACGGTCAATGTTTGGCTTTAAGTGGGATGCATTATATATGATATCAAGGAGATTTTTTACGCTCTGAGTTCCGATAGGTCAATGAACCCGATGTAACAAGGAGTTCCTATTCAATGAATGAGCCGGAGCGGATATTTTGCTATGTCTCAATAATCTGCATGAACTGCCCTGATATTCGGCAAGTTCCTTATAGGTGTATGGCAACGTTTTACGACGATTGACCAAGACATAGGTAGATTCACGATGTCTGTGATAATGCATCGTGAAGTTGAAAGGCTGTTCAGATGAGTATTGAATAGTGGCTGATAAGTCGTAACAGGATGCCTCAAAGAAAATTTTTGTGGTAATATGGATTTTATTGCTTGACTTTGATCTCTTCATAGGTGACCTATCTACTTCCATTTCATATAATAATCACAAACTAATATATTGCAGTCTGTTACGATTTTCGAGCTTGGTTGTCTTATTGGAAAAATACAACCGTTTCTACAACCAAATCGAAAATATCGTGATGATCTATGCTCAGATACTGGCACCTTTGACCATGATTTTATCAAAATCATGGCTCTTTTGCATAAATAACCATGGTGTAAGCGTTATATACCTTTAGATAGCATAGTTATGGTGTGTAGCAGGCAGGGGCGATAAGCTCATTGATATGAAGAGCATCCATTGTTTGTTAGCTTCAGCATGCGGATAACCCCATGACAGTAAGTAAATAGAGGCTTCGATGGTTATGTGGAAGTCATATACAAAATCAAATAATAAAAGAAAGATAGGAAAGCGTTGTGAAACTAAGACATACTATAATATGCATCTTGTTCTTCTTTGCATTGCCTTTTGCCAGTGCAAAGATTTCCTCGCAATACACGAAGCAACCCGCCGAATGGTTCCGAAGTGAGGAAGGCCGTCGCATAGCCGACAATGTCCTCTCGTGGCAATCGCCGCACGGCAGTTGGCCCAAGAACCGTGACACGGCGTCCAAACCGTACGAAGGTAAAAAGGACAAGCTAAGCGGAACGTTCGACAACGGCGCTACCACCGGCGAATTGCGATTTCTGGCCCATGCGTTCCGCGCAACAGGCGAGTCTCGCTACCAACAGGCATTTCTCAAAGGGCTCGATCATATTTTTACAGCGCAGTATCCGACCGGCGGATGGCCTCAGGTGTATCCGGCCAGTGGGGGCTACAAACGTCACATCACGTTTAACGACAATTCTATGGTGCGTATTCTCGAGCTTCTCCGAGATGTCAGCGAGTCGTCCGATTATGCGTTCATGGAAAGCGATCGTCGTGCCGCCGCCAAGGCTGCATTCGACAGGGGCATCCAGTGCATCCTGGATTGTCAGATTGTGGTCAACGGTAAACGCACGGTCTGGTGCGCTCAGCATGATGAAGTGGATCTTCGTCCCCGTCCGGCACGCTCCTATGAGTTGGAGTCACTGAGCGGCGGGGAAAGTGCGGGGATCCTTGGATTGCTTATGAGCCTCGACAATCCCAGCCCTGAGATCCAGAACGCGATCCGAGCCGGCGCAGCATGGTATGAATCCGCGAAGATCAGAGGGATTCGAGTCGTAAGGCAGCCAGAGATCGGCCGCGTTGTGATCGAAGATCCGAATGCCCCTCCGCTTTGGGCGAGGTTCTATGAGATCGAAACCAATCGCCCGTTCTTCTGTGATCGAGACGGTATTCCGAAGTATCGTTTTAACGATCTTGGATCCAATCGACGCAATGGCTATCGCTGGTACAGCGGCTGGGGCAAAGACGTAGCTGAAGCCTACGAGAGGTGGAAGCAACAGTGACTGGACACGGCCGACATGAGGTAGTAAACCGCTGCCTGCACGCAGCGGTTTACTTGCACCGATCTCGGTCTTTATCATATTACGTGTAACAACAAGGGAATCATTTGGTGGCATAAGAACCTATAGAGATCAATTGAGAGAATAGCATGAAAATGAGATTTAGAAAAACAACCCGTTATTTAGTTTATACTATAATGGTGGCTTTAAGTGTTCCGTTTTTGTTAACAGATTATGCCCCGGCGGCTGACAATACAGCGCAAAAAACAAAAGCATCCTACCCATCAGACGCATCGGATAACGAGCGCCAAGCACTGGATAAGCTGGCGTCGGAAATTGAGGGCGCGGTTATTTACACGAGAAGAGGTCGCGTGAAAAAAGTTACGATCGGAGACTGGCATGTCGTCGATCTGGGCGAAGGTGACTTCGTGCGCTGGGGTCCACTGGGGCAACGCATTGCCGTGTCCCATAACAGGGCCCTGTATGTGATGAATGCCGATGGTTCAGAACGTAGACGAGTGATGGACAGTGGTTTGAATGGAGGTTGTTCGATCGAGTTTCATACCAATGGCCGTGAAATCCTCTATATCACACGGGATGACGAAGTCTGGGCGGTGGATATCGCCAGTGGCAAGCAGCGGAACCTGAAGCTGCCCTTTGACACGGAACTCAATATCTCGGCTGACGGTCGGCACCTGGTAGGCCGCCGGGGCGACAACTACCTCGTGGAACTGCCCGGCACGAGAATTCGCGAGTACGCGGGCGGCTGCTCGCCCTGCGTGTCGCCCGACGGCCGGTTCATAACGGGCAACGAGGGGGGGCACCGTACAATGGACATCCGGGAGTGGAACGGAAAACGCCTGTTCGAAATCAATGCCCGTAATATGCCACCTGATCGCAGGTGGGATAACATGCACTGGTCGAACCACAACGATTTCATCACGATGCAGGGCGATAACAAGAATGACGAAGCATACGCCTTCCGTATTTCAGAGAATCAGGGTACCCGCCTCACATGGGAAGGCCGAACGGTATATCCCGATCTGTTTGTATCGAAGGATTTGAAAACCGGAGACTCTCCTATGGAGCTTACTCTGGCATGGACCGAGGCAAAGAGCGGCCAACGGGCCGTCGCTAGCGCGCCCAAGCCTGTATCCAAGGAAAAGGCCCACTCCAAGCAAACAGCTTCCTCGGGCGATGCTAAAGGGCGTGCAGCCAAAGTACGGGCTCTGACGGGTGCACCGACGCGTGTTGTTTGGTACCATTCGGATAAGAAAAAAGGCCATTGCCTCGTTGGTTTTGACACCGAGGACGGCAAGGGCGAACGCGTGATAACTACCGACAATACAAGCTTAGACAAGCCATTCTTTACACCCGACGGCAAGCGCGTGGTCTTCACCACCCGCAGGAGTAAGATGCACATCGTGAACTGGGACGGCTCGGATCGTAAGGAACTGGGCGGCGGTTTTGCCTCGGATGCCTGGCGCGATCCAAATACGGGCGTGGTCTGGCTATACTATCGTTCAGGTAACGGCAGTCAAAAATCCCCAATCATGCGAATGCGTTTAGACAATCCGAAGGTAACCGAAAAGATTTGGGACGCGACACCAACCGGACACAAAAGTGTACCTTGGTTTCGTCTGTCGGCCGACGGCACACACTTCGCGGGCGCCTTCCCTTGGGGCAAGTGTGGCGTAGCCGAGCCGACGAGTAGCAAGTGGACTCATTATAGTAAAGGTTGCTGGCCGTCAATGGCACCGGACAACAGCTACAGCTTCTTTGTGTTTCGTGGCAACCATCGAGAAATTGGCTTTTACGAAGCGGGCAAGCAGAACCCACGTGATATCGATGTAGCTGGTGCTCCCGGCATCGCAAAAAGAGACGAGGTATACTATCCGCGATGGAGCAATGATGTGCGATTTCTCACCGTCACCGGTCCGAGGGGAAGCGCCAAGGAAAATATTTTCCTCGGCCGCTTCAACAGTGACTACACCAAGGTGGAGAAGTGGGTGCAGGTAAGTAAAAACGATAATCGGGATTCTTTAGGAGACGCCTGGATTCAAAGTGGCTGGTTGGCAAAGCTGGACCAAGAGAAGACACGCATGGTTGCGCAAAAGCCAACTATCAAGCCAGCCGAACCGAAAGTGCGACAGGATTTGTCGAAGTTTACCGAATGGCCAGGCGACCCGAGCGCCCTGATGTTTCTCTGGGAGAGCAATAACGCGACCAATCAGATCATGGGGTCGGATAATGTTGCTGGTCGCCTCTGCCAGGCAGTCGCGCGCGGTCGTGCCGTCTTTGGACGCTTCTATGAGATGGATCTGGCGGGCGGCGCGGTGGTGGCTCAAGATGTGGACGCCGACCTGCTCAACGCCTGCAAACGCAGCAACGAACTCACAATCGAGGCCATGATTACGCCTGGCGATGTGACGCAAGGTGGACCGGCACGCATCATCTCCTTCTCGAAAGATTCGAGTTCCCGTAACTTCACGCTGGGCCAGGAGAAGGACACGCTGGTCCTGAGGTTACGCACCCCGCGTACCGGATCACAAGCTGACAAACCGCAACTTGATCTATGTAAGATCGAGGCGGGATGCCCGTATCACGTGGTAGTGACGTATCAGGCAGGCCGACTGACCTGTTACGTCGATGGCCAACAGGTGCTCAACACTGATCGAGTGAATGGTGACTTCAGCAACTGGGAGCCAATGCATCTGCTGTTTGGCGACGAGTGGGACGGTGGCCGCGACTGGAACGGGACGCTAGAGGGTATTGCGATTTACTCGCGAGCCGTCTCCGAAGCTGAGGCAAAACAGAAGCATCGGCTCTATACCTCGCGCCTTGCCCAGCGCACCCCGATCAAGCGACTGATCGTTCGAGGGGAACTCAAGGAAATCACTCCGATGCCAACGGTAGAAGACCTGAAGGAGTACTCACGCGGGCTGGTGATCTACAGCTACGAAATCAGCGACGTGCTGGAGGGCAGCGAGGAGGCCAAGAAGATCCAAGTCGCGCACTGGGCGCTGCTGGATCGCGAAAAGCTACCGCAGATCGGCGAACGCGAGATCGGCCAAGTGTACGACTTGAAGCTCGAGAACTTCGACAAGCATCCCCAGTTGGAGTCCGAACGCACCTTTAACGAGTGCGAGGATTTTGACATTCCGCTGTACTACGACATCGCGGGACGAGGCGTCGAGTCGGCGCGGACGATGCTGGCCTATACCATCGTGCCCAAGACGCCGAAGCTCCACCTTAAGATCAACTGCGCCGGTCCGAGCCTGGAGGGCTGGGAGAGCGACGACAAATACGTCGCACGTAGCCAACGGGGCGACAAGTATAAGTTCAAGCGCAAGGTGGACACGTCGAAAGTGCCCGATCCAGCGCCCGTTGATGTATACAAGACAGTGCGTCATCGGCCGCATAGCTACGAATTTAACGTGCCCAACGGCGAGTATCTTGTGCGTCTGCACTTCACCGACGATTATGATCCCAAGGGCAACATACGCAAGATGGACTTCGTGATAGAGAATCAACGGGCGTTGAAGGGATTTAACGTTGTCGCTGCGGCAGGTGGGGTCGGCAAAGCAGTGGTTCGGGAGATTCCCGTTCGCGTCTCGGACCGTAACGGCCTGCAGATTAAGGGCGAGGATCCGAAAGGCGGCGACGTCTTCGCGTCTGGAATCGAAATCCTCTCCCAATAGGGGGTGCCACGGCTCAATGCAAAACAAGCCACGGCGATCCTGAGGCTTTTTCATCGATCATAGCCGAAAGAGGTTTCAAAACCAGTTGTATCAGTTAACGTTGAAAGATTATTTGTGATTGAGCATACATTATCAGGACAAACGGTTTCGGGCTCGCATAAGGCAACGATTGGCGTCTGGTCAATCTTTTTTGCATTGAGGGAACGGGCCGAGAGCGGAGAAAACTGATCCCATGGTCTTTAGTTCTCACCTTTTTCTTTTCTACTTTCTACCGCTCGTCCTCGTGCTCTATTTTGCTGCGCCACGTTCGTGCCGGCACCTGGTGCTTTGTCTATTAAGCTATGTTTTCTACGGCTGGGCCAATCCTTCCTTCATGCTCCTGATGTTCACCACAACCCTGATTGTTTATGGCTGTGGATTGGTGATTACGAAACAGTCCCGGGCAAATTGGGAGCAACCTATCGAACGGCTCGACTCCGGCGGTTCGCGCACCAGGGCACAGAAAATCGCACTGGCTGTGGCCGTCTGCGCGAACCTCTCCATCCTCGGTTTTTTCAAGTACTTTAACTTCGCCACGGAAAATTACGATGCCCTGGTTGTCGCCTTGGGCTTCGAGGATCTACAGTTGCAGACGATGATGGTTGTGACTTTGCCTCTGGGTCTCAGTTTTTATACCTTCCAGTCGATGAGTTACGCGATCGATGTCTACCGAGGCGACGCCACTGCCGTGCGCAATCCCATTGATTTCGCCTGTTACGTGGCGATGTTTCCACAGTTGGTGGCCGGGCCGATCATCCGCTTTTCCGAGGTTGACGACCAACTTCGCCACCGCGACCATACGCTGGAGAAATTTGCACGTGGTATGGCCTTCATCAGCCTGGGATTGGCGAAAAAGGTCTTTCTGGCCAATCCCTGCGGCAAGGTAGCAGACACCGTTTTCGACGCCGCCGGAGCCGGCCTGGTCGACTCGTGGTTCGGCGCTGGGGCCTACAGCTTTCAGATCTATTTCGATTTCAGTGCCTATTCTGACATGGCCATTGGGCTGGGCCTCATGCTCGGATTTATGTTCCCGAAGAACTTCGATTCACCCTATCTTTCAGCCTCAATTACGGAGTTCTGGCGACGATGGCACATCTCTCTGTCGAGCTGGCTGCGTGACAATCTCTATGTCCCTCTGGGCGGCAACCGTAAAGGATCGTTGCGCACTTATGTGAACCTGGCCATTGTTATGCTTCTGGGAGGATTATGGCACGGAGCAGCATGGACCTTTCTGATCTGGGGAGGAATCCATGGGGCCATCTTGGCTTTCGAAAGGATGATGGGAAAGGACAGCCTCTACAGGAATTTACCGCGGTTTACACGCGTGACATTAACCTTCATAATTGTGATGTTTGCATGGGTCTTTTTCCGCTCGGCGGACCTGTCTTCTGCAGTTCGCTACTGTGCAGCGATGGTAGGCCTCGGCAACTCAACCGAAACGGCAGGATTGCTCGGCGGTATCATTTACAAGCCCTATTATGTTATAACGGTAATAACAGCCGCGGTAGTGACGTGGACATGTCCCCAAACCTGGGACTTCACGCGTCGTCTCACCTGGCCGAAAATTCTGGTAATCCTGCTGGCACTGGTTGCTTCGATCGTTGTGTTGACCACGCAGGAATTCAACCCGTTTATCTATTTCATTTTCTAAAGAGATCTCTAAAGACAATGAGTAATCGTAAAGTAAAACTCACACGAGAAGACATCGCCAAGATTGAAGTCGGTCATACGGATTTGACGAGTCCCATGGCCTGGACGCTCGGTCTCGTATTCCTGTCCGTGATCTTTCTGGTTCCCACGGTGCAAGTACTTCGCGAAAAGGGTCATGAGACACCGGGATGCCTGGAGATACTGAGTGCCCCGGGACGTGCGGCCGAAGCCTTTGCCGAATCGGAAAGCTCGCTGTTCCATCGCTTCAAGCAGGCGAATCGTTCGCTGCTTCTCGATATTAATACCTATGAGGATCGACTGACAGAGGAGTCCTTTCTGACCAAGGCTCTCGTGCCCACAGTGCAACTTTTCATGGCGAGCATCTTAGGAGGCGGTAACGAAAAGGCCTACATTGGCCGTGACAAATGGCTCTTCTACCGGCCGAGTCTGGACTATCTGACGGGACCGGGATTCCTGGATCCGGTTCGATTGGCTCACCGTGCTGCCATGGGTAATGAATGGACTCCGGCCCCGCAACCCGACCCACGTCAGGCGATCCTGGAGTTCCGCGACCATCTGGCAGAGCGTAACATAGCCCTGGTCCTGGTGCCGACGCCTGCCAAGCCAGGCGTACATCCTGAACGGTTTTCCAAACGCTATAAGCGCTCCAGTAAGGAACTGCCGCTTCATAATGTCTCTTATGACGATTGCATCAAAGAACTCCGCGACCAAGGCGTCCTGGTTTGCGAGTTGGATGAGGAATTGAAGCGAGTAGTTGGAAGCGAACCTCTCTACCTGGCGACGGACACCCACTGGCATCCCGAGATCATGGACGCTGTGGCACAGCGTCTGGCGGATTTCCTCAAAGAGAAAGTTTTATTGCCTGCATTGCCGAAATCCAACTACAAACGGCTCGCACAAGAGGTCTCAAACCATGGCGATTTGACACGTATGATGAAATTGCCCGAGAACCAGACATTCTTTGAGCCCGAGACCGTTCGCATACAACAGGTTTTGAATGCCGCTAATGAATTCTGGCGCCCCATCGCCTCGGCCGATGTGCTAATTCTTGGTGACAGTTTCAGCAACATCTATTCTCTGGCCTCCATGGAATGGGGGGTCTCGGCCGGATTGGCCGAACAGTTGAGTTTCCATCTCCAGAGACCCCTTGACGTCATTATCCGCAACGACGAAGGATCCAACGCAACGCGGGGTGCGCTGAGCCGCGATCTGGCGCGCGGTAAAGATCGTCTTGAGGGCAAACGGGTTGTGATCTGGCAATTCGCCGAACGTGAACTGGCCTTAGGCGACTGGAAAAGTTTTGATATGCAGCTCGGCCAAGCCCAATCCTCTCAGTTCGTGGTGCCGTCTGAGGGAACTGAAATGATTGTCACGGGGATTGTCGAGACCGTATCGGGAACGCCCAGGCCGGGCAGTGTCGTCTATCCGGACCACATCTTCGCGATACACCTAAGCCAGTTACGCGACGATGACGGCTTGGATATTCCTGGCGGAGAAGCGGTCGTTTACCTATTCTCGATGCGTGGCCAAAAATCCATGCCAGCATCACGCTTGCGGCCCGGTCGTGAAGTGCGTTTAAGCCTGCGACCATGGAGCGATGTAGAACAGATTCACGGGAGTATTCGGCGAAGTGAGCTTGATAACGAAGACTTGATGTTCGAAGAGCCTTGCTGGGGAGAAATTTTAGGAGAAAAATAATGAAACGATCAATTTATATCATTTCGATTGGAGTCCTAATATCCAGTGTGGTGGCAACTGCGTCTGAGGAGAAACTGGCTAGTGAGTTTCGACAGATTTGTGCTGAGAAGGCCGCAGCCGCCAATGCCGCGGATACGATGACGGTTGTGGGCCGGGAGGGCTGGATGTTTTTGGCCAACGAACTGCGACATATTTCGGTCGGAGAATTCTTTGGCGAAGCGGCGATGGAGGTGTCAAAAGCGACAAAACCTGATCGGCGTGATCCGCTGCCGGCGATTCTGGATTTCAAAGCGGGTCTGGAGCGGGTCGGAATAGAACTGTTGGTGGTTCCTGTGCCCCCCAAGGCTATTGTATATCCCGATATGTTAGACGGCAAACTACAAGCAGAAGCAGACGGTCAAACACCACGGCTCGACCTGTACCATCAGAATTTCTATAAACTTCTGCAAAAACAAGGTGTTGCAGTACTCGATCTGGTGCCGGCGTTTACTGCCGCACGTTTGGATGAAAAAGGCGATGCTTACTGCAAACAGGATAGTCACTGGTCAGGACGTGGCTGCGAAATCACTGCCCAGCAAATTGTCGAAAGACTAAAGGGCCGACCATGGCTAGAAGCCGCACAAAAACAGTCGCTTGTCTCCGAAGTGCGTGAGATGAACATCAGTGGTGATCTGTGGAATGCAGCCAAAGGGACCAAGCCACCCAAGGAAAAACTATCCCTGCGTGTTATTGGCACCGAAGACAGTGGTATGCTTCAGCCGGTTCCGCCGGATAGAAGCAGTCCGGTGATTTTGATGGGCGACAGCCATACCCTCGTGTTCCACGTCGGTGAGGACATGCACGCACGCGGTGCCGGACTACCCGACCAACTTGCCCATGAGTTTGGCTTTGCGGTTGATTTGATTGGTGTGCGTGGTTCAGGGGCGAGCCCAACCCGGATCACATTGTTTCGTCGCTGTAAAGATCCAAATTACTTGAAGAACAAGAAACTATTGATCTGGTGCCTCAGTGCCCGCGAATTCACCGAAGCAGTAACTGGTTGGCGCGTATTGCCGGTAGTGAAATAGATTTCATTGAATATGTGGTATGGGTACCTTGTATGAATTCCTCAGACAAGAACCTGGACTATCGTGGATAAACCCTTAGAATACCTACCGTATTCAAAGAACCTTTTGCATATGAAAGGAACAAATCCATGAAAAAATCCCGAAAACAGCGAGTCATATATTTGGTACTGAGAATCTGCTAACGATGCGGGTCCTGGAAAACCTTGGGAAGCTCCGCATCGATCAGGGTCGCTTCGCTGAAGCGGAATCGTTACTCAGAGATGTGTTAAAGAGCCAGCACCGCTTAAGAAGTAATAAGCGTGGTGCTACCCTGGGTACCATGAATACACTTGCCGTATCACTTACAAAGAAAAAAGATTACACCGAAGCTGAGGAATTGTTCGAGGAGGTATTTGAGGATATAAAGGGCAAGTTTGCTCCGGAACATAATAGGGTGCTGAAAATTAAGAACGACTTCGACGTGTTCAAGAGAGAGATAGAAGACTATCAAGGGGCGGAGAAATTCCTGACCGAAGCGTTAAGAGGCAGACGTGAGAAGCTTGGCCCGGATCATCCTGCTACATTAGAATCTATGAACGAGTTATCCGTATTGTACATCAGGCAGGCTCGCTATGATAAGGCAGAGCCGCTGTTAGCTGAAGCGATTAAGGCAGAATCCAAAACCTTGGCTTGCAGCATCCACACACAAAAGAATCAATCGATAGTTTAATCGAACTCTACGAAGCCTGGAACAAGCCGGAAAAAGCCGAAGAGTGGCGAGCAAAACTGCCGCAAACAGAAGCTGTGCAAGAGTGATAGAACAGATGCAAAATCATCTCTTTCAAGAACTGAATAACACCAAAGCTACATGGTGACACGTTGACTCCATTTTGACTCCACAGACCATGATTTTTCCTGTATCGAGTCCGAATAAATGTCATTTTTTTACTGAATTACGCATTTTGCAGAAAAATATCGTGCGTAAATCGTTTTCAATGACCGTTATGGGCAAGCGCGGGACACAGGTTGCACGAGAGGCATCCGATATGGTGCTCAAGGACGACTCATTTTCCACTATTGTCGAAGCTATTGAACAGGGCCGTATTATCTTCAACAATATTCGCAAGTTTATTATCTATCTGTTATCAGGTAACGCCAGTGAAATAATGGTTGTTTTTATAGCATCTCTGTTCAATGCACCACTGCCAATTTTGCCTCTTCAGATACTACTTTTGAATATTATTAGCGATGTTTTTCCTGCTCTTGCACTGGGCTTAGGTGAAGGACGTGGAGATGTAATGAAATATCCTCCCAGAAATCCTAAAGAAGCTGTATTAACACGTGCCCACTGGTCTGCTATTTTCGGTTACGGATTGCTTATAGCTGTTACAGTCTTAATAGCCTTTGCTTTATCACTTTTATGGTTTGAAATGGATAAAACCAGTG
>Ga0272442_10008663_pt1 | contig 12843 bp, 4 predicted proteins | sample SSMForm2O_FD_200262 | JGI IMG/M metagenome (GOLD analysis project Ga0272442, IMG submission 200262) | Marine sediment archaeal communities from Little Sippewissett salt marsh, Falmouth, MA, United States - SSM-Form-2O | ecosystem: Environmental > Aquatic > Marine > Wetlands > Sediment ... | reverse complement strand
CCGTCCTCCGTCGGCCGACGCTTGAGCTCGTCCTCCCAGAGCGCGGCCGCCTCTTCCTTTTTACCGAGGCGCCGCAGCGCGCGGGCCTCGAGATCGACGACGGTGCGATCTCCCGGCTGCAGTCGTCTCGCTTCACGAGCATGCCGAACCACCTCGGCCCACCGGGCGGCTTCCCGCATGCGTTGGGCGAGTTCGAGGCGTGTTCGGTAATCGGGTCTGAGACGCAGAAGTGCGGTGACCGTGCGGTCGGCCTCGGTGTCGCGTCCGGCGGCAAGGTGACTCCGCACGGAAAGCAGCAGGAGTCCGCGGCTCTCCGGGTGAGACCGCAGCGCCTCGACAAGCACCTTGTCGGCGTCGTCTTGTCGGCCGAGCACCGAAAGCAGTCGCACCGCGTCGTAGGCAAGTCCGTCGTCGAAGGGACGCGTCCGCCACGACTTCAGACGGTATTCCACCGCCACGTCCGGACGCCCCAGCGCCAGGAGTCGGTCGTGAAAAACCTCGTACAGATCCGCCAAAAACGTCGGGTCGTACTGCCCCAGCGTCGTGCGCTCGAACCGCTCGGCGACTTTCACGACGACGTCGGCACCCGCCGATCGCACCGACAGCACCCGCCGAACGATCTCCCGACGACGTGAAGGCTCGAACACCGAACGCACCCCGCGTAGCGTCACCGTCACCGCCTCGTCGGTCTTACCACGCTCGATCAGACGACGCGCCAGGACCGCATACACCGGCGTGTACTCCCCCCGCCGCTCGGCGAGGATGCGACGATAGGTTTCTTCCTCCTCGGCACGTCGCCCGATGAGTGCGTAGAGCCCGGCGAGCGATTGCAGTCGCTCGGTCATCGCTCGTCTGCCTCCGTAGCGCGGGTCGAGGTGCAGCTTTGCCGCTTCGACCGCCTTCGCGAGGTCTCCCTTTTCGTAGTACATCTCCGTGACGGGCGTGAGATACGCCGCAGGGCTCTGCGGATCGAGCGTGAGCAGCCGTCGGTACACCGTGATGGCTTCGTCGAGCCGGTCCTGTCGTCGCAGCATCTGCGCGAGCCGGATGAGGTTGTTGACATCGTCCGGTCGCAGTCCGGCGAGTCGCTCTCTCAGTTCGACCGCCTGCCTATCGCGTCCGCGGAGCTCGACAAGCGCGGCCAGGAAGTCGAGCGTGTCCGCATCCCGAGGCAGTTTTTCGAGTCGTCGTTCGAGCCTGTCGACAAGTTCCGGCAGCCGGCCGGCCGCGCGGTAGCTCTCGGTCAGTTCGTGGCGCAGCGAGCCGGTCGCGTCGGTCGACGTGCCGTGCAGTCTCGCCGAGGTGAGCGTCCGCTCCAGCAGCCGGATCGCCTCGTCGTGACGACCCACCTGACGCAGAAACTGTCCGTACTCCCGGGCCGCGTCGATACTGCCTCCGTAGAGTGCCCCCGCACCGTAGCGAAGACGAACGTAGCGCTTGAACAACGTCACCCCGCGCGCACCCCGTCCGAGGTCACGGTACTGCCGGGCGATGTCCGAAAGGAGGTGAGGCTCGCGAAAGATGATTGCCATCCGCTCGCGCAGCCGCATCTCCGCGAGACGCCGACCGCTGCGGACGTAGGCGGCTGCAAGTCGTTCGTAGAGACCACGCTGCGGACTCGACGTCATCCCGACCGTTTCCCGCAGCTCATCGATCGCCTCGTCGTGTCGACCCATCCGCTGCAGGATCCCGGCGACGGCGAGCCGACAGCCGACGCTCTTCGGGAGTTTGTCGGAGAGCGTCCTCATCGCGGCGAGTGCGGCCTCACGGTCGCCTGCGGCTTCACACACGATGGCGACGTCGTAGTAGCGCATCGGCTCGTCGGCGTGCTTCGCCAGGCGGTTTTCGGATTCCCGTCGCAGCACGTCGACGAACCCGCCTCGACGGAAGTCCGCCACGACGCCCGCCAGCTGTAATTGCCGCGACGCGTAGGTTGACTGCTCGCTACTGACATCCGCCGGCTCCAGCGCGAACGACACGGCCGAGGCGGCACGACGTGCGGTGGCGATTGCCTCGGGCTTCTTCCCGGCCTCGTCGAGATAGCGCGCGAGACGCAGCAGCCTCGCCAGGGTCGGGCCCTTCTTCTCGAGGACCAGACGCATCGCGTCGACGGCTTTGTCCACGCGGCCGTGTTTCCAGTAGAACTCGGCGACCGATGCATCTCCGCGGCCGACGACCCCGATGAGCTGCCGGGTGAGGGGGTCGTCGGGTGAAAGATCCGCGATCGCTTTGAGGGCGGCAAGAGCAACGTGACGGCGAATCAGCCGGTGTCTCGGATCGGCGAGCGCGCGGCGGACGAACCCACGTGCGGCTTTCAGCCTGCCTCGCGTGCGATACGCCGCCAGCACGGTTCCACAGAAAGCCTCCTGACCGGTCAGGTCGAAGACCCGCTCGAGCATCTTCAGTTCATCGTCGAACCGTCCCGTCCGTCGGTAGAGCAGCAAGAGGTCGACGAGGCGCGTGACGTCTTTCGGATGCGCGGCGCTCTCTTTCGCCAGATCGCCCGTAAGCCGTGCGAGCACGCCCGCGGGAGCCACCTGGAACATCCGGGCGAGGACGCTTCGTCTCTCGGACATCACCGCCGCCACGGGGAGTCCCTTGTGTCGACCGCGCGGCCGGGTCTCCAGGTATTTCTTCAGATGTGGATACACCTCGTCGGTCTTGCCCGCCCGGCGCAGGTATGTCGCGATGAGCAGGTGCACGTCGGCTGTGTGGCCCACCGGGCTGATGCCGATCGCCTCGGTCATGAGCTTTGCCGCAAGGGCGTGGTGACCGGCTTCGGAGCACCGATCGGTGATTTCTCTCACGCGGGAGAGGTTCTGTCCGGCGGCGGCGATGCGCCGGACGTGTCCGGCGAGCTCCTCGGTCTTCCCGAGCTCGAGGTAGACCTCGATCATCTCCTCGAGCCACATGTCCTCGTCGCCCGGAGCGAGCTGGAGCATTGCACGGTATTCCCGCAGTGCGTCGTCCCAGCGACGTGCGTCGCGGTAGGCCCGGGCCAGGTCACGACGCCAGTCGAACGCGTCGGGAAACTTGTCCCGTGCACGCTCCAGCACCGTCACCATCCGCTTCCGCTCACCGGCCTGCTGCAGCACCCGTGCGAGGTCGTCGTAGGGCTGCTGCCGGTTCGGTCGACGGGCGATCCGACGCTCGAGCATCGTCACGAGTTCCTCCAGCCGTCCCCGGTTCATCATCACACGCACGAGACCTTCGATCGCCTTCGCCCGCAGACGGTCGTAGCTCGGCACCTGTCCCTGGCCCCCGGGGCCGGGCGTGAGTGGTGTGAGCGGTCCCACCGAAATCCCCGCACCCAGCGGCGTCGGTGCTCCCGGTCCCGGCGGGGGCTCGGGTGGGGCCGTCCCCGGAATGTGCTCCAGAATGTCGAGATACAGCTTGACGGCCTCGTCCGGCTTGTCGATGCGCTCGTAGAGCTCGGCCATCTTCCGTCGTATCGCGTGACGCGCCAGCTCGGCCTCGTCACCCGGACGCGCCGGCGTGAGGAGCGCCAGGAGCCGTGCGTAGGCGTCTATCGCACCTTCCACGTCCCCGTGACGCAGGTGGAGCTCCGCTCCCAGTTTGTGTGTGTTCGGGTTTTTCCTGTCACGCTCCCACCACGTGCGCAGGCACGCCCGGCCCTTCCCGGTGTCACCCGAAAGCAGGTAGAGCCCCCCGAGCCGGGCCAGCACGTCACGCGAAGGCGGCACGGATGCCGACGTCATGCGCTCCGCATACGCGATGGCCGTCGTGATATCGCCCATCCTCTCGGCGTGTCTGCTCATCGCTTCGAAGACCCGGGTGCGAGCCGACGTCGGCAGCTCTTCGAGCGCACGCTGGTAGAGGGGCAGCACCTCGTCGGGCTTCTCATCGGCAAGGTGGTATTCGGCAAGCGCCTGCCACGCGGCGAATTCACGCCGGTTCCGCGAGAGCCCGCCCTCCAGCAGTCGCTCGAGCGGGGCAAAGGCGTCCGTCCCGTAGGTGAGCGAGATGAGCCTGCGTGCGCTGTCGCGGTAGCTCTCGGCGTTCGTGGTCGAGCGCAGCACCCGCCGGTGCAGCCGGACGAGCCGGTCGATGTTCCCCGACGATTCACAGACACGCGAAAGCGCCTCGACCAGTCCCACGTCATCCGGACGCAGACGCATCGCCTGCTCCAGCGTCTTGGTCGCTTCGTCGTATCGTTCGAGTCCCTCGTAGACCCGCGCCAGCTCGGCGTGTGCCGAGGCGTCGAGCGGATGCAGTTCCACAAGCCGTCTCGCCGTCCGCACCGCCTGCAGCAGCCGACGCATGTCGAGGTGAAGTCCGGTCAGCTCGCGCAGGTACTTCCGCGCGTTCACACGGTCGATCTCAACCAGCTTTTCATACAGCCGAATCGCACCGTCCTTCTCGTCGCCCAGTGCGTAGACCTGGGCCAGCCGCACCATCACCCGTGTGTTCTTCGGGTGCCTCTCCAGGAACTCCTCGTACAGTCTCCTCGCGGCTTCGGTCGAGTCGGGTCTGCCGAGGCGTTCGAGGATGCTCCCGAGCCGCAGCGTGGTCTCCTCGTCGTCGGGTTTCTGCCGGCGGAGCGTCGTGTATCTTTCGAGGAGTTTCGGCAGTCGTTTTCGCGTGTGGTAGAGATTGACGACTTCGCGCCATGCGGCTTCACGTCGGGCTTCGGTGATTTCGAGCGCTGCGATTTTTTCCCACTCGGCGGCGGCTTCGTCGACGCGTTTCTTCGCGAGATAGACCCGGGCGAGTTCCCGCCGGCGTGCCGGGTCGCGTGGCGCGAGCGTCGAGGCCGCCCGGGCGGCCTCGAGCGCCTCGTCGGTCAGCTTCCAGTTGAGGAAGATCGTCGCCAGGGCGGCGTAGGCCTCGGCGCTCTGGGGACGCGCACGGGTGATTCCCTTCCACGCCCGGATCGCTTCAGTTTTCCGGTCACGGCGCATCTCGAATTCGCCCAGCGCACGGTGACCCTTGACCTCGGCCGGCGCCGCCTCGACCGCACGATGGAGCGCCGCGCGCGCCAACTCAAGATGGTCCGCATCCTCCAGCGTCTCGGCCAGACGAAGCTGCACGTGCGCATCGGCCGCGAAATCGACGCCGAGCTGCCGCCACACCGCGAGCGCCTGCGTCTCCTCACCCGATTGCACCAGCGCACGGGCGAGGTCGAACCGGTGTCGGGCGTCCTTCGGATCGCGTCGAATCAGCTCCCGAAGCGCGACCGCCGCCTCGGCATGCGCCCCCATATCCAGAAGATGGTCGGCCGCCCGCCGGCGAAGATCCACGTCGTCCGGACGCAGCTTCATCAACTGTCGAAACGCCTCGGTCACCCCTTTCCGGTCGAACCGCTTCCGGCGGACCGCGACAATCCGATGCCATGTTTCCACATCCTCTGCCTTCTTGGCAACACGCGTGACCAGTTCACGTTCCAGCGCCTCCAGCTTGCCGTGACGCTCTGCCAGTCGGAGGATACGTCCGATGACCTGCTGTCTGAGCCAGTTGCCCGGCGCGGTCGCATCGAGCACGCGGCGGTACGCCGCGAGCGCTTCGTCCACGCGCTCGGCCGCCTCGAGCACCCCGGCGATGTCACGCATCGCCTTCGCACGACGGGCTGCGTCGTTCGGGATCATCTCGATGATCGTCTCGTACGTTCGGATGGCGTCGTCGTAGAGCCGGTTTTCGGTGAGGATGCGTGCGAGTTCCTCCCGTCGGAGCACGCTGTTCGGCTCGAGCTCGACGAGTCGGTTCCAGTATGTGCGCGCGTCGTCGTCGCGACCCTCGTCCAGCGCGATCCGCCCGAGCGCACGGGAGATGGCGACCGTCTCGTCGCGGACGTCCAGCCCGAAGCGGGGGGCCGACGCAACCAGCCCGAGTGCTTTCTGATACGAGCGTTCCGCCTCCTTGCGGCGTCCCAGTGCATCGAGTGTGCGTGCAAGCTCACGCCAGGCGAGGTAGTGCCTCGCCTCGCGTGCGAGGACTTTCCCGTAGAACGCACGTGCTTTCTCAAACTCCCCGCGGTAGCGCTCGAGGTGGCCGAGCAGCATCAGCGGCCACGTCTGTTTCGGGTTCGCGGCACGCAGGTTCTCGAGTCGCGCAGCCAGGTCATCCAACCGGGCGGCGGCATCGTAGAGGAGCGCGAGGTTGCGGAAGACCTCGCCGGGCGTGGGTCGGTGCTTCAGGATTTCGAGGTATCGTCGGGCAAAGCGCTCGGTGCGTGCATCGCCGGCGCCGTTCTCGGCAGGCGCACGAGTGGCCGGCACGATCGTCATCAGGACGGCAATGAGGATGACTGCGCGTTTCATGGTGCACCGGCGGTTTGCGACTTCTTGAGTGCGGCCTCGAACCGTTCGAGCTGCTGCCGGTAATAATCGTTTGCGTACGGGTGAAGATCGACGACGCGACGGATCGTCCTGACCGCGCCGGCGACGTCTCCTTTCCTGAAGGTGCACTCGGCGAGGGTGTCGATGTAGGCGGATTCCCCCGGTTCGAGCTCGACGGCGCGTCTCGCCGCGCGCATGCCTTCCTCGTGATTTCGGTCGAGACCGGCGAGGAACCACGCGAGGGCGTTATAGTGGACCGCATTCCCGGGTGCGGCGTTGATCTTGCGGCGAAGCACCTTTGCCACGCGATCCGAGCGGCCGCGCCAGAGACGGGTCAGCTCGACCGATTTCGCTTCATCCGGATAGGCCCGTGCGATCCGCTCGCCCAGAACGGGTGCGTCGATGTCATCGGGCGACGTCCGCCATGCACGCTCGCATGCGTCGAGCGCGTGCCGCCAACTCTCGGGCTCCCCCTCGGCAAGCAGCGCATACCCCCGGCTCACCGCACGCAGATATTCGAAGTGTGCGATCGCCTCTTCGGAATACGTCCTTCCCGGGCGACGTCGAATCATCGCGAGAAGCTTCCCAAAAAGCTCGACCGCCTGCTTGTGTCGGTGCGTGGTGTAGGCGGCGTGCGACAGTCGCGCCAGCGACTCGACGTCGTACGGTGAATCCTCCGGTTCCATCGACAGCACCTTGCGGTACTCCGCTGCAGCGATGTCCTCACGGTGCAGCCGCTCGAACGTCTTTCCCAAAAGGAGGTGCGTGAACTCGTCGGTCGGCGTAAGCTCCCGCACCCGCTTGAACACCGCGTCGCGGTTCCCGGCCGACCCCGACATCTCCTCGACGATCCCGACGAAATAGAGGAGTCTCGCATCGTCGGGTGAAAGCGTTCCCGGCGACGCGGTCCGTTCGATTCGTCTTCGTTCGGCCTCGAGACGCTTTCTCGCCTCGGCGAGCTTCCCGTCGACCAGGAGCGCCCGCACGAGTCTCAGGACCGCCTGTGTGCGTTTCGTTCGGAGATACGCCGCCCGGGCGTCGGGCACGCCGAGACGCGCGGGGACCTCCGCGTGCACCGTGAGAGGTGTGATGAAGATCAGCGAGATGATCACGCTTCGCCTCACGCCGCACCTCCCGGGATCTCCCGCCGTCGGCGTGTGCTGAAATCGACCCGGCGCGTGAGGAGGTCCACGAAGAAGAGCGCCAGCGCCGCCCACAACAGCGCCGGTCGCAGTGCACGCCTGACCCTCACGCGTTTCTGCGAGGGCGACGCAATTCGATCGGCGAGCGACGCGAGATCCTCGTCGCTTCCGGTCCACGCCTCCGGTGCAACGAAGACGCCTCCCGCAGACTTCGCCAGGCGCTCGAGGTCCTCGCGATGAACGTCAAGCGACGTGTATTCCGCCGGTGGCGGCTTCACCGCCCCGACGACCGCGACGTCACCCGCGCCCTCGACCCCCGGTCGGCCGAGCTGCACGCTGACGACGTAGGTGCCGGGTGTCGCGGCCGCGAAGCTTCCGCGGTAACGACCGGGGGCAAGCTGCGTAAGCTTAAATTTCCGTGCGTCGCCGCCGAGCGCAATGACCGTCGCTTCGGTTCGCATTCGGTTGCGGAAGCGTCCGGCCACGTCGGCGGCATCGAGTGTCACGACACCCGTGTCATCCTCGAAGCGCAGTCTCAGGTCGACCGTTCCCGCCGCCCGGGTGCGCATCACGTCCCGGACGAGCTGCGCCCAGAACTTGTCGAACCCGACCCACGATAGCCACTCGGCCGACCAGCGGTTGGTGACGTCCGAGGTGAAGGCAGCCGTCTTGCCCAGCCCCACGCGATGCCGGGCCAACAGCGGCTCCGCACGCTCCGTCGCCAGGATGACCTCGCTTGTCGATTTCGGTTTCGTGGAGACGTAGCCGAGAAGGTAGGGCCCCTCGGCGAAGTCGAGTCCTCGGATGACCTCGACGTCGCGGACGACGCGCGGGCGAAACGGTTCCTCGATGACGGCACTGCGGGCGGCGGTCACCGTTTCCCGGGCGAAAATCTGCGGGATGCTGAGTGCGTCACGGGTGTAATAGAACCGGCCCCGACCCCACCGCGACACGTTCTGCAAGAGCACAGCGTCGGCGTTACCCCCTACAGCTACACAACTTACGGTGATTCCGTCCCGCACCATCCGTCGAACCAGCGATGCGTACTCCCCGTCGTGCGTCTTCCCGTCGGTGAGGAGGATCACGTGCTTGAGACGGGCCTTGGCCTTGCGCAGTTCCCCGTGCGCCTCGCGCAGCGCCGGATACATGTTCGTGCCCCCGCCCGCGCTGATGCCCGAGACGGTGCTCACGATCGCACTTCGGTTCGACACCGATTTCACGGGCGTCACCTTGTGTGCGTTCGTATCGAACGTGACGACACCGACGAGGTCATCGGGACCCAAGAGTTCGAGCGTGGCGATGGCCGCCTCCTTGGCCAACTGCACCTTTCGTCCGCGCATCGACCCGGACTTATCGAGACACAGCACCATCGCGATCGTCGGCTCTTCCTTCTTCTTCTCGACGTCCAGCCGTACGGGGAGGATCTCCTCGACCGGCGTGCGGAAGTACCCGCCCAGCCCGAAACTGTCCTCGCCCCCGATCATCACGAAGGCGCCGCCGAGGTCTTCGACGTACGTCTTCAGCATCTGCATCTGAGCCGGCAGAAGCGAGGTCGCCGGGACGTCCGACAGAATGACACACGCGTGTCGATCGAGGTCGACGAGGTCGGTCGGGAACCCGTCGGCGGTGCGAACGTCCACCTCGAGACCCGAACGTCTCAACGCACGCACCAGGAACTTCGCGTCCCCCTCGTCCTGCTCGATGATGAGCACCCGAAGCTCCGCGGGAAGCACCACGACCGTACGTGCGGCGTTGTTGCCGTCAAACGTGTCCGCGGCCGACGCGACGCGCACGGTGTATTCGTGCGAGCCGCTCTCGGGCAGTCGCACCGCCGACGTGATCCGGTTCTCGCCCGCCGTGAGCACGACCGGTCGCGGCTCCCCCATGCGAAACCCGTCGATGAAGAGTCCCACGCTCGCAGCGGTCTCTGTGCTCGAAGCAATGTGTGCGATGAGTTCCGCAGTTGCTCCCGCCGTGAGGGTCCCGGAGACCTCGAGTTTCCGTGCAATGACCTCCGGCGTCGTCCAAGCAGGAAGGCCGACGACAACCAGTTCAAATCCACGCTCTCGAAGCCCGCTCGCCTCATCCAGCATGTTTCCAGCGGTTTCGCGACCGTCGGTCACGAGAACGATGCGTCCGACGTATGCCGCGGGGATCAATGCCTGTGCGAAACGCAGCCCCGCAGCAACGTGGCTCTCACCGAGACCGGTTCGGACGGATGGTTCCTTGCCGAACGTTGTCCGGATCACCGGATCATCCGTTCGCTTTCCGGTTTCCTGGATGAGCTTGTCCGTAAGCCGGGCCGCGTCGTCCGTGACGCTGTCCGAGGTATCCTGCACCATGACGACGGCTGTCCGCGACGATGTGTGCGTGATCACGACACCCGCAAGCGCCAGCACCAGGAGCCCGATGATGAGTGAACGCAGCGCGAGCATGAGCCTGAGCTGCGTGCGGCTGAAATCCGTGAGCGTTCGACGCGAGACCCACCAGGCCCCCGCAAGCGCCGGGAGCGCCGCGAGCAGCATCCACGGGTTGTGCATCTCGAACGTCATCTCACACCGTCCACCTGCGATGGTAACTGATCCACTCAAAGAAAGTCAGCAGCACGGCGGCCGCCACGAGCCAGGGCCAGAGCTCACGTCCGACGCTTTGTCGACTCCCGGCAAGCTGCAGCTCGGGCAGATGCTTTGCCGGCGGCTGGGCCCGAAGGTTCGAGACGTCCGGGTCGCTCATGTTGACCGCCAAAGCGCGTCCCCCGAGTTCGACGAACCCCACGCGACGGGGGGTGAAGCGTTCGCCCTCGATGTCGATCGTCTCGCCCGCAACGTGCGTGGCGCTCTCGGGAACAGTGTCGCCCGAGACGAGCCAACTCAGTGCGTTGCGGAAGATCTTCGGAAACGCAACACGCAGCACCAAGTCGGAGCGTGCCAGGTCGAACCCGAAGACGACCATCCGCCGGCCGTCACGCTCGCGTGCCAGCATGACGGGCGTTCCCGCACACGAGGCCAGCACCACGTCACCCGGTTCCGCCACCAGCGCCCGTGATTCGGCGATGTTCAAATCGCCGAGCTTGCCGACAAAGCGCATGACGGGATGGTCCCCGGCGAGCTTGTCGACAAACGCGTCGCGGACGACGCCGGAAGTCCTTACAGGCGAAGAGGTTGCGTCCAGGCCGATGTGGATCGACCGCACCGGATGCCCCCGCGGCGCGCTGCGGTTGAAGATCACGACCTCACCCGCTTCATGTCTTTCAATCAGCGGATCGCTGTCGAGCACCGAGGCAAGGAAACGGTTCTCCGCACCGACGACGGTGACGCGAATCACCCGCGGGGCCCTCACCAGCGTGAACGCCTCATCGTCAAGTGCGAGTCCATCGCGATTCGCCGCGCCGTCTTTCGCGGTGAGACGTGCGCGGAGTCGCACGTCTTCGCGCACCATCGAGCGAACGACCTCCGAGACGCTGCCGCCCGGCACCAGTCGCATCGGGCGCTCTTCGACGAGAACAGGATTCTCCCCCGCGGTTTCGATGCGAAGCCGGACGTCCGCGTCGGTCATGGCGAAGTTTCTCACCTCGAAGAGGAGTTCATATTCTCCGGGGCTTTCGAGCGCCGGTCTTGCGGCGAACCGCGTGATCGCCACGTTGTCGCGCGGCGCACCCACGCGGCACCAGACCACCGCTTCATCGGAGGTGGGCTGATGGGTGAAGACGAAGATTCGGGAAGCGTTGCCGGGAATCAGTCTCCGCGCGAAGGCCACGCTTTCATCGAGGTCCGACCGGCAGTCATCAGCCCGCAGTTCGTCGATCGCGCGCACGAGCGTGTCACGATCGGCCTCGAAGGCGGTGACGGGTTCCGGCGTCAGCCCGGCCCGCACGATCATGGCGCGGTCGGTCTCGCCGAGCCGTCCGACGAGTCTCCGTGCGAGGTCTTTCGCCTCGTCGAGTCGCGTTCGACCGGCGTCGTTCGTCGCCTGCATGGCGGCCGACGCGTCCAGGACGATGACGAAGCGCCGTTCGCGCTCGACGTCCGACGCAACCCGGGGACGTGCAATCGCCAGCAACAGGAGCGTCACGAACGCGACCTGCAGGAGAAACGAGAGGAGCCTGCGCAGTCTCTCGAGAAGCGACGTCGCCGGGCGATCGCGGATGACCCGCCGCCACAGGAGCGCAAACGATACCAGCACCGTCCGCCGACGGAGTCTCAGCATGTAGAGCGCCGCCACCACGACGAGACCGCCTGCGAGAAACGACGCGAATTGTGTCAGCGTGAGGTCGAAGAGCGTCATTTCAGGAACTTTCCCTGACGAAAGACCTGCAGCACCAGTTCCTCGAACGGCATGGAGGTGAGCGTGCGGATGAACCCGGCCTGGATGGTGGTGCAGAAGTCCTCGAGGTGTCTGCAGTATTCTTCGAAAGCCTCTTCGTAGGACCGCAGCACCGCGGGGCTCACCGTGGCGAGGCGCTCCTCGCCGGTTTCGGTGTCGAGGAGCCGGAGGTCGCCCTTGATGCCCGGACGGGCTTCGACCGGATCGCACACCATGACCGCGAAGGTCTCGAACCGGTGATGTCGAAGAAGCTTGAGCCCGCGCTCGTATCCGTGCGGGTCGAAGAAATCGCTGACGACGGCGACGAGTCCCGTGCGTCGAGTCTGGTGAACGAAATTGCGGAAGGAGGTCTCGATGTTCGTTTCACCCCCGGCCCTGGCGGCGCCGAGGAACTCGAACACCCGGAAGATCTGTCCCTTGCCGCGCTTGGGCGTCAGCTGCGGTTTCAGCCCGTCGGCGAAGGGGATGATGTTCACCCGGTCGAGGTTGGCCAGGCCGATGTAGGCAAGGGCCGCCACCACCCGACGTGCGTAGTCGAACTTCGACGGACGTCCCATCGTCATGCTCTTCGACGCGTCGAGCATCAGGTAGATGGTCAGGTCCTCCTCCTCCTCGAACAGCCGGAGCAGGAGCTTCTTCATTCGGCCGTAGATGTTCCAGTCGATGTAACGGAAGTCGTCGCCCGGCGTGTAATCACGATGATCGGCGAACTCGATGCCGCTGCCGACCTTCTTGCCACGACGCTCGGCGCGGAGTTGTCCCGCGAACACCTTCTTCGAGACGATGAAGAGGTATTCGAGCTTCTTGAGGAAATCCTCGTCGAAGAGGACGTCGTCTTGTGGTTTTCGCCCTGTGGTCATTTCTTATTCCCCCCACGGCTGTCGCCGTGGGCTACAGGTGTACCGCCCCCCGCGGGAGCTGAGGTCTTCCGCCGCTGCGGAACTGAAGGCTATCGGGTGGTGCCAGCATCCGCCGGCAGTTCCCAAGCACGACGGAAATCATCAAGCATCTCGTCAGCGATCCGGACGAGGTCTGTCCATTCGCCGGAGTAGTCGGACCACCAGGTGAAGCGAATGGCGGTC
>Ga0272442_10008662_pt1 | contig 12846 bp, 11 predicted proteins | sample SSMForm2O_FD_200262 | JGI IMG/M metagenome (GOLD analysis project Ga0272442, IMG submission 200262) | Marine sediment archaeal communities from Little Sippewissett salt marsh, Falmouth, MA, United States - SSM-Form-2O | ecosystem: Environmental > Aquatic > Marine > Wetlands > Sediment ... | reverse complement strand
CATCCCCTGATCCCGTTGCCCGTATCGATACGCCATGCCCCCGCTCCTCTGCCATCCTCTTCGATTTACGCCCGATTTTACCACTTCTGCCGCCTTCACCCCACTACTAATTGCGACACAGTCTCTTGAGGGGGGAAGCGGGCCCACAAAGATCAGCAAGATGGGGGTGAATTGCGGTAGTAAGGACTTCAGTCCTTCGTCCACAAACAAAGCGAATAAATTCGCTACTACAACTTTCGCATTTTCGGGGTGCCATGGCCGCTTGCGGCCATGTTTGTTGGTTTTGTGTGGGACCGGCGCCTTCGCCGGTCAGATGTTCCTTATTTTCGACTGGCGGGGGCGCCAGTCCTACAACCTCACTCAATGAACAAGCCTTTCCATTGACATTTCCCTCCTCCAGCGCTTGAATGAAGTGGAGATTGAGATGTAGTATGGTGAAACGGCAGTTTTCCCGCCCAGGGATAAAACAGGAATCGAGGTGCAGGCGATATGAATGACAAAACCTTAAAATGGTTGCGGGGGTGCGGTATCACGCTGTTGGTTCTCTTCATCCTTCTCGCTGCGGGATTGTTGGTCTCAAGGTATCTCTTTCGCCAATATATGTTGAAACGAGTGACGCCGGCAGAGTACACCGAGATGGTGCGATTCTTCGAAGAGCCGGTCGAGCTTCCCGCCGAATGGCAACAGGTCGATCCTTTTCCCGAGGAGGTGCTCCGGCGAAGCGAGAGTCTCTATAAACAGTGGAGTCATCTATCAAAAGACAAGGCCCTTGATTCCATTTATCGTGATTGTTTTGATTCCCTGCGGCAGGGTAAGAAACTGACCGAAGACGAGTGGAAAAAGATCGAGATTTTTTTCAATACCAATCAGGGCTTTAGTGACGATCTGGCCGGCCTGGTGGCGACTGAGGGATACGAGCTGGAAGCCTTTCCCTCTCCCTCTCCTGGCATAGATCTTCCGGATTTTCTTTTCGCGCAGATTTCCGCCAAGTTTCTTTGCCTGGAAGCACACTGGTTGGCGCGGCAGGAGCGATGGGAAGAAGCCTTCGACCGAGCCTTGACGGCGTTGCGGCTTGCCCGGCGACATCCGGCGGCGGTGTTAATTACCCATTTGATCGCTGTGGCATCCGAGGGAATAGCCACCCACACCCTCGCCACGCTCGCAAAGGATTGCGATGATCCGGCGGCGCTCCGAGCCACTCTGGAGGAAATGAACCGCCTTGATCCGCTTGTAAACTTGGACAACCTGGATGATGCGCATCTGATTGATATCGTCGGCGGTCTTCGGCAATTGCAGCGGAAAGGAAAAGAGGTCGATCTTTCGAAGCGAACGCCGCGAGGGTATTACTTCCAGCAGTGGGTTCAAATCATGGAGAAACAAAATCCGCAAGGCTGTGTCAAGACTTTTTCCTCCCGCGGAGTCGTAGCCTATATCCTTGGCCCTCGGACAGTCCTGGAAATGTTGTATACGATTGGGATTCCCAACACACTGGAAGCGCACACGCGGGAACAAACCGCCAAGGCAAAGTATGATCTCGCGCGGGTTGAGATTGCCGGCCGGATTGTCCAGCTGGAAACAGGTACAGTGCCCGCCTACATTCAAGATTTTATACCGAAGTACTTGGCGAGTTCACCCAGCGATCCCTTCTCGAACAATCCCTACCTAAACGACAGTTCCCGGCAGGTCTTTTACAGCATCGGTCCCGATGGCCGGGATGATGGGAATGGATTTCTCTACGATCCCACGAATGGAACCCTCAGCAACGGCGATATTTCACTCGCAGTGGGAGGAAGCCGGTGAAAGCGGTGACTGTCGCTCTTGGATGGAATCAGGAATCGAGGACCGGGCAATATGAACAGTAAAGGCTCAAAATGGTTGCGAGGGTGCGGTATCGCACTTTTGATTCTCTTCGTCCTCCTTGCCGGGGGGATACTGATCGCAAGGTATCTTTATCGCCAATATATGTTGAAACAAGTAACACCGGCGGAGTACGCCGAGATGCAGAGATTCTTCGAAGAGCCGGTCGAGATTCCCGACGAATGGCGACAGGTAAATCCTTTTCCTCCCGAACTGCTCAGACAGAGTGAAGACTTTTATGATCGGTGGATTCATCTAACGAGAGACAAACAGTCGGATTCCGTTTATTTCGATCACTTTAATTCCTTGCAAAATGGAAAGAAACTAAACGAAGACGAGTGGGAAGAGATCGAGAGGGCCCTGAATATAAACCAAGGCTTCAGTGACGATCTGGCTGCACTGGTGGCGACCGAGGGATACGAGCTGGAAGCCTTTCCTCGCTCGTCTTTAGACAAGGATCTTCCGGATCTTCTTCTTGTATTTATGTCCGCCAAGCATCTTTGCCTGGAAGCGCACTGGTTAGCTCGGCAGGGGCGGTGGGAAGAGGCGTTCGAGCGAGCCCTGACGGTACTGCGGCTTACCAAGCGACATCCCACGCCGGTGTTGATTACGCGTTGGATCGCCATTCCATGTGAAGAGATGTTCACCGAAACCCTCGCCGCTCTCGCGCAGAATTGCAATAATCCGGTGGTGCTCCGATCCGCTCTGGAGAAGATAAATCGCATCGATCCACTGCTGAACTTGACCAACCTGGACGATGCACATCTAGTTGAAATTGTCGGGGATCTCCGGGAATTTCAGCGGAAAGGAAAAAAGGTCGATCTTTCGAAGCGAGCGCCGCGCGGTTACTTTTTTCAGCAGTGGGTTGAAATGATGGAGGAAGAAAGCCCGCCAGGGTGCGGCGACACTTTTTCCTCCTGGCGCGTCCTTGCCTTTATCCTTGGCCCTCGAACCGTCCTGGAAATGCTGTATATTTTCACTACTTTGAACATGGAAGAAGCGCATACGCAGCAACAGACCGCCAAGGCGAAGTTCGATCTCGCGCGGATTGCGCTTGCAAGCCGGATTACCCAGCTGGAAACAAGCGAAACCCCCGCCAGCATTCAAGATCTCGTACCAAAGTATTTCGCGAATTCGCCGGGCGATCCCTTCTCGAACAATCCCTACCTAAACGACAGTTCCCGGCAGGTTTTCTACAGTATCGGTCCCGATGGCCGGGATGATGGAAATGGATTTCTCTACGATCCCACGAATGGAATTCTCAGTAACGGCGATATTTCGCTGGGAACCGGAGGAAGCCGGTGAAAGCGGGGATTCTCGCGGCGGGTTTTGGAACGCGCATGGCGCAGCTGGGACAAGACCGGCCGAAGGCGCTGCTGAAGGTTGGCGGCCGGGCCGCGCTCGACTGGATCGTTCTTGCCCTGGGCGCTATTGAGGACGTCTCGGAGATCGACCTGATTACCAACGCGAAATTCCTGGAGCAGTTCGAGGCGTGGAAGGAACGCGAGGAACGACCGCTGCCGATTCGAATTCTGAACGATGGCGCGATGGATAACGAATCCCGCCGGGGAGCGATCGGAGACTTCCTCTGGTACTTTGAACAGGCGTGCGAAGGAGCTTCGCCGGAAGAAATGCTTCTGTTGGCCTCAGACAATCTCTGGTGCGACGACCTCGGCGCGATCGTCGAGCGCTTTCGCGGAAAAGGCCGCTCGGGCTGTCTCTTGCGCCGGGAAGCGCCGGAACAGCTCCATCGAAGGGGCGTGGCGCGCGTCGATGGGGAGGGAAGACTGATCGAACTGATCGAGAAACCGAACGATCCACCCAGCTCTTGGGTCGTGCCGCCGATTTACTACTTGCGGCGGGAAGCGATCGAGGCCGCCCGGCGCTATCCCACCGGCGAGCGTTCCCGGGACGCTATCGGCCACCTGCTGGCCTGGCTGTGCGAGCAAGTTCCTATTGTCACCGAGCGGCTGGAAGGGCCCTGGCTGGATATCGGCAATCTCGAGACCTACCACCAGGGCCGCGAGACCTTTCGCCCTTTCGGCTGGACATCCGGGGAGAAATAGGCTTTCATCAGGGGCAGAGCATCTCTCGAAAGTCTTGTCCGTTTCCCTCTCCTCCCCTTTATAAGGGGAGGCGGGGTGGGGTAATTTTTTCACCAGCAGTACTGCTTTTCGCCTTAAAAACAACCCCCTCCAGCTCCCCCTTATCAAGGGGGAGAGAGGTTTATCGCCACTTTTTGTGTTTCAATTGGACAACTATTTTGAGATCACTCTAGAGACACGGGACACGCCGAATGACCGTCAAAGAGAAAATCCGCTTCTGGTTCGACGATTTGAAGACGCCCATGGGCCGGGCGACCGATCTGGTCATCATGGGGCTGATTGTCCTGGCCTGTGTGCTGGCCGTGGCGCTGACCTACGATGCGGACTGGCCAACGCCGACCTACACGTTTCTGATTGCCGTCGATGAAGTGATTACCTTGCTGTTTCTTGTCGAGTACCTCCTGCGCCTTTGGGTTGCCGAGCACCGCCTGAAGTATGTGTTTTCGCTGTATGCGATCATCGACCTGATCGCGATCCTGCCGGCGGTGGCTACCGCGCATCATGTGTTTCATGCGATTCGGGTTTTTCGCCTGTTGAGGATCTTTCGGTTGATCCGGTTTCTCGAGACCCAGCAGTTCTTCTTCGGCAAGCTCAAGCAAGTGCATCTGTACGTTCTTCGCGTCGCCTTCACCCTGTTTACCATTCCCTTCGTTTCGGCGGGGCTGATTCTCCACGCCGAGCGAGGGCACAATCCGGAACTTCAGACGTTTTTCGAGGCGTTCTACTATAGTGTGGTGACCCTGACGACGGTCGGCTTCGGCGACATCGTGCCGGTCACGCCTGCCGGGCGGTTGATGTCGATCCTGATGATTTTGTCTGGAGTCATCTTCATTCCCTGGCAGGTCAAGAACTTAATCGCCTACTTTCTCACCGCCCGGCAGAAGGTTTTCTGCCTTTGCTCCAATTGCGGCCTGGAGTATCACGAACGAGAGGCGAAGTTTTGCCGGCGGTGCGGCAAGCCGGTCGATCCGCAGAAAACCGAAGAGGTCTAGCCCGGCAGCGCGGGAGGCCCTGTGGCCCACCCCCTTTGGGGTGGGAGACAGCCGGCCCGCGCCCCGATCTTTTTCTTGACAACAGGTGGGAGCGTGCCTATAGTCTTTTTTCCCGGTTGTAAGAAAGCCGGAAGAGGGCCGGTCGCCTCCAGGCGTACTGGCCTTGGTTCTGACGCGGGATGGAGCAGTGGTCAGCTCGTCGGGCTCATAACCCGGAGGTCGGGGGTTCGAATCCCCCTCCCGCAATGGCACAAGGGGATTCCCCCCGGCGGGAGTCCCCTTCGTTTGTTGAAGAGCCATCGATTGAAAATGGAGCCGGAGACCGTACCATGGCGATCGATTCGATTCTTCTGCCGGTGGACCGCTGGCCGCCGCCGTGGAGCCTGAAGCAGGTGTTTGGAAACGACCGCCCGGTCGAGATCGAGATCGGATTCGGCAAGGGCGGCTTTCTTGTGGAATCCTCCCAGGCCTACCCGGCGTGCAACTTCCTGGGGGTCGAGAGCGCGGGAAAGATGGCTCACTATACCGCCCAGCGGCTGGCCAAGCGAGGCATCGAGAACGTGCGCATTCTCTTCGCCGACGCCCACTATGTCCTCGCCCGGCTGGTTCCCGAGGCGGGATTCTCTGCCGTGCATGTGTACTTTCCCGATCCCTGGCCGAAGAAGCGCCACCGAAAGCGGCGGCTGTTGACCGGGGAGTTTCTCGAGAAGCTCGAAAAGGCGCTTCAACCGGGCGGCAGGCTTCACTTTGCGACCGACTTCCAGGACTATTTCGAGGAAACGCGGTCGCTGTTCTCCCGCTTTCCCGCCTTCAAACCGCTCGATCCCCGCTCATGGGTCGAGAGCCGGCCCGAGCGCTGCATTACCAACTATGAGGTCAAGTACCGGCGGGAAGGCCGCCCGATCTATTATGCGCTGTATGAAAGGGCTTCGTAGGAAAAGAAACACCTTTCCTCAACCGCAGAGAGCGCAGAGGACACCGAGTTTCCAGTGGATCATTCGGAAAGAGGATGCCAAGGAAAAAGCCCTTGCGCGTTTCCACGCAAGGGCTTTTTCAATGGGTGCGTTTGCTCGAAGGGGGCTTATTTGCGACGTCGACGATGCAGCGCCGCCAGTCCAGCCAGACCGCCGCTGAGCAGAACCATGGTTGCCGGCTCGGGAACCATCGGAGGCCGCGGCTCGGTCTCCAGCAGGTCATTCCCGCATTCCAGCGTCAGGTGCAGAGTCAAATCTTCCAGGTTGATGCTGCCCAGTTCCGCCAGTGCGACCGACCACTCCCAGACCCAAGTGCCGTCTTCATCGCCGCCGTAGTTCACCTGCTCGACGAGCAGGGCGCCGGCGCTGTCCACCTGGGGATTTGCCGCACCACCGAGAGCCCAGGGATTCAGCTGATCGGCAAAGGGATACGCGGCGTAGCCGCCCGGAGGACCGGCAATCGGCTGGGCTCCATACGTTGACACGTCGTACAGATCGCCCGCCACCAGGTTATCATGAGCAGTGGCAGCGAAGGCGAAATCATACTGCCCATCGTTGTTCACATCAAGAAACATGTCGCCCGGTCGATACGCGCCCGTGGGAGCGTAAATGTTGGGAATGCCACCTTGTCCATAAGACGTAATCGCCAGCACCTTTAACTCATCGCCGACGACGCGCCAGCCGATGTACTCAATGTCATACTTTTCGCCTTCTGTGCCGCCCGGGCTGGGAACGTTTCCACAGCAGGGATAGTCGATGGGGCTGGTATCATCCCCGACCGCACCCCAGACACCGGGATCGGCCGACCAGTCTCCACTAAAAGGAGTCAGTCCCCAGTCGTCAACAATCAGCGCCATTGCAGGCATTGCGCTCATTACCAAGGCCAGGCACCCCAAGAACGTCAGTCGTTTCAGCATATTCTACTCCTTCTCTCTTGTCGTTGGCTTCCTCTCCAACTCAATCTCATAACTCCCATCAGTTAAGGCCGAAGCCTGCTGATTTCAGGGAACAGACTTCAACTCGATTCCTTCTTAAACTACTCTTTTGGGCCTTATCACCTCCCCAAAGCAATCTCTACTTTTATGTTTTCTTATTCTAACACCTTGATTTCTAAGCAATTACCTTGGTTGCCTGAAAGCCAATTGCAGCCGGTGTGAAGCAATTTGCAGCCTTTTGCATCTTTTTTGGCTATTGGCTGCTCTCCAAGCGCTCCTCTGTGTTGATAATAAATCCAGCTCACTTCGATCTAATATAAATAAACTGAGTATCTTAGATTCCTCTCTTTGATTGAGCGGCGAATGCTGCTTTCCGCCTCGGAATCCTTATGTGATTTTAGGTTAACGCAATTCGCGGACCAAACTCATCAAGAATGGCCAAAGATGCTTTGTCCATTTCAATAAGTCTTTATTATTCAGCTAATTAAATTCAGTTTTACGCTTGTTAGGAAAGGGGATTATCGAGGGTAACTTTGACTAAAAAACTCCTAAACTAGGGGAAACCCGCGAATTTCAAGTGCCTGGATTTCACTGAAAATGCCTGGAGTATGCAAAAAGTTGCACTCTTCAATTCCAGCTCTTGTCTTTAAACGATAAGAGAAGGTATACTGCGGTCGACGTGGCAATTGAAATCGTAATCAAGCCACTGAGAAACCGGGAGAGATTCAATGGAAGCGCTGGAATGCCTTAGGACACGGAGGAGTCTCCGATCTTTCTTGCCGGACACTATTGCAAAGGAAACGATTGAGCAAATCGTGGATGCCGGCCGCCTGGCCCCTACGGCGCGAAACGTTCAGCCCTGGGAGTTCGTTGTGGTCGAGGACGCTTCGATGAGGAAACAGCTGGCCGGGATCATGGAATATGGCAAGTTCATCGCCCAGGCGCCGGTCTGCATTGTGGTGCTCTGCCAGGACTGCAAATACTACCTCGAGGACGGCTGTGCCGCGACGACCAACATGCTCCTGGCGGCGCATGGCCTGGGACTGGGAGCGTGCTGGGTGGCGGGAGACAAGAAGCCTTACGCGGAGAACGTGCGCAAGTTGCTCGGCGCGCCGGAGGATTTCCGGCTGGTTGCTTCGATCGCCCTGGGAAAACCTTCGGGAACCGGGACCCGGGCGGCCAAGCGCCCTTTGAGCGAGATGCTGCACTGGGAGCAGTATTGACATTGACAACACGGTGAGGGTTCGGTAACTTGTCCGGCCCCTTCGCGGATGTATCGTCGGCTTGGTTGGCGGACTTGGGGCCGCGAGGGGCGATCCAGGAGGAGACAGGGTGAAAAAACGCCGGCGAATGGATTGGGATACCTACTTCATGAATATTGCGCGCCAGGTGGCGGAACGCTCGACCTGTGACCGCAGGTTTGTCGGCGCGGTGATCGTGCGCGACCGCAATATCCTCGCCACGGGCTACAATGGCAGTATCGCCGGAATGCCGCACTGCGATGAAGTTGGGCACATGATGGAGAACGATCACTGCGTGGCCACGGTTCACGCCGAGGCCAATGCAATCATCCAGGCGGCCAAGCACGGCGTATCGATTAAGGACGCTGCGATCTACGTGACTTCGAGTCCTTGTTGGAACTGTTTCAAGCTCATCGCCAACAGTGGGATCAAAAAGATTTACTTTGGTGAGTTTTATCGAGACGAACGCATCTTTGAGATTGCCGGGAAACTCGGGATCGAACTGATCGACCTCAGCGCCGCGCCGAGACTGGAAGATTTTCGGTCTTAGAGCGATGCGAAAGTCGGAGTGGCGTTCCGACCCACCCCCGTATCCACCCAGCTTGGTGCCGTACCCACCGGGTAGCTATTCCTCACAAAGCGAAAATGAATAGGATCGGCCTTTGATCGCACAACGGCTTCGAAAAGCCCGCCACACAGTCAAGATGAAACGCGCGTCCACCTGTAGCGCAGGCGTCCCCGCCTGCATTATGTAAGGAGCGGTGCCAAGATCCCGCGGTCCACATCCACAATCCAGTTGAAATGGGAGGGGAATCCACTTAAAGTAACGTTTAGATTGATCACTACGGTGAGAAGAGTAAGAACAGAGTATCAAGCGACACGCAGGAGAATCGTGCGAGGATGCTGGAAAGAAGACGATTGTGGAAAGTTCTTTCCAAGAATATAGCTCGATATCTAGCAGAAAACGATAGAACTGACAGATATATCGAGCTCGGGGAAATTGGGAATAAATTCTTCCACATATTCTCTGTGAATGAAGAGAATCGAGAGAGGTTTGTAGAAATATGGATGGAACGGGGAAGATTGCAGAAGTCAAGGGGCAATGAACTGCTTGGCGATCAATGCATTAAGCTTGCGGAAATACTATTACAGAAGAATCCCGACGAAATCCGTTTTGTCCATTTCCAGACACGCAATAATTTTTACAGTGTTATCATTGATTGCAAAGCTCGATCCATCCTGCAGGTTATCGTCTCGAATAAAGCACCATTTAAAGTTCAAAATTGGCGCAAGATGAAAATCAACTGAGGGTGTTTTTGCCTCGCCTTCGGGTTATAGCAAAATTAATAGATGGGTTGACATCCACACTGTGCGAAGGCGATGCGAAAGTTGTAGTAGCGAATTTATTCGCTCTATTTATAGAGAAAGGACTAAAGTTCTTACTACAGGTTTTCACCCTCAGTGCTTAAGTTGATCGATACAGGCGAGGATGCCTGCGGTACGAACGGTTTTTCCAATTGCCCTCACGGGCCGAGGGTGATCGGCGCTTTCTTGTGAATCGCTTGGTAGAGGTATTCCGGGATCGTCTCAGAGAGAACTTCGGGCTCTTTCTCGAACGTCGTCGCCACGTGCAGAGGAGCAATGACCTTGTAGGTCTTCTCCGGGTCGGCGACCTCTTTGCCCACCGGTTTGAGCCTCCCCCACCACTCCTTGCCTGGCGGGGATTCCGTTTCCAGGATCGTCTTGAATCGTTCGCCGGTGCACTCGAAACGCCCCAGCCGCTTTTCGGAATACACGTACAAGTCGAGAACTTGATCGGCGGACAGCGGGCCGGCGGCCAGCTTGCCGATGAACATGTCTTCGGTGAACAGGGCGACGTCCGCTTCCACTTGTTCGAGCAACAGTTTCACCGCCGCGTCAAGAAGTTCCGCTTGTCCGAGCGCCGCCGCGCCTTCTTTGGGTTGGACTTGACCGACAACCGGGCTGACATAGGGCGGGGGAACCTCTCTTTGATGGTGATACTGCCATTTGCCCGCCGTGCCGCTTCGCGTGAAAATTCCCCAACCGAAATTGCCGAGCAAGGTGAAGGTCTGGCCGTCCAGCTGGGTTCGAATCGGGAAATGGGACTTTCCCATGAATTGCTTGAGATCGAAGGCAAACTTTTTGACGCCCTTGGCTGCGAGAAGCAGCTGGGCCGACTCGTCCAGCTGCGCCTCAAGGGCGGCCGGCTTGGGAAACTCGGCCGTCTCCAGGACGCGCATCCAGTAGGCGTCGCCGCTGACCGGCGTGCGCGTGACGAACCGAACGTGCCCCGGTCTTAAGTTTCGGCGATGGGCATTCATCCAGAGAAAAAGACGATCCAGGTTGTCGCCGATCATCTTACTGCTGTGGCCGTAACCGTGTTCCTCCCGGTAGACATAGGGCTGGCCGAGGCGTTCGAGCCGCCTTGCGGCGGCGCGCGAGTGCTCGACGCTGACGATGGGATCGCTCGCGTCGTGCACGATGTAAGGCGCCAGGTGAAACGCGTTCGGCAGGAGTTCCAGCGGGCAGAACCCGGCCATCGGGCAAATGGCGGCGAAGCGCTCCGGGTGGCGAAGGCCAATCCACCAGGTTCCCCAGCCGCCCATCGAATGGCCCATCAGATAAACCCGGTCGGGATCGATATTGTCACGTTCCAGAACGATATCCATGATATCGAGCACGTCCCGCTCGGCCGGCCCCTGATAAAAGTAGTCCCCCCGGCCGTACGGCGCGACAACCACGTATCCATACTTGTCGGCGAATTCCTTGATCGGCGTGTAATCAAACCAGGCGTTATGATCGACCGTTTTGCCGTGGAGCACAACCAGAAGCGGCACGGGAGTAGCACTTGAAACGACCTTGGGCAGGTAGATCCGGTAGAGTTGCTCGGAGCCGTCCCAGGTGCTTTCAAAGGTTATCGTCTGGTCGCCCGGAGAAAATCCCTTAACCTCGCAAAACGCGATTCCGGTAACGAGAAGCATGAATAGGGAAAAACACGTAAATGCTTTCATCGAGTCGTGAGTCCTTTCGCGAATCCTTGTCTCACCCTAAGGCGCAGCGGACACCGTTTTCCTCTCCTCCCCTTTCCAAGGGGAGGCGGGGAGGGGTAAATTTTTCTCCAGTGGCACCGCTCATGCCCTTAAAAGCAACCCCCTCTTCATCTCCCCCTTCGTAAGGGGGAGAAAGGGATGATTCGTGTCGCCACCTCTTGTTCATCATTTGGGCAGCAATTTCGAGAATCGCTCTAAAACTTATAAAACACCAGCCCGGATAACAGTTTGGGGTAAAAGTCGGTCGATTTCTGCGGCATGTGCTGGCCTTCGAGACAGATCCTGCGCACCTGATCGGCCGGCGTGCCATTGAGCAGAAACGCCAGCTGCTTCTGGCCTTGATCCACCAGGCGCACGCCTTCGGCCGCCTCGCGCACATATTTCACGTGATCGAGCAGGCGATCCGGCGCGATGCCCAGAATGCGCTGGAGGACGATCTCATGCAGGATGCTGACGTCGAGATGCTTCCAGGTTTCCGAGCGGGACTCGTCTCCAACATATTTCTCGATGACGCCCGGCTTAGGCGACAGCAGTGTGTACTTGCCGCCGGACCGGTAAAAACCGATCACCTGGCGCGTTTTGCCCGCTTCCCGCATGGTGGCCGTGAATGCCTCGGGCGAAGCCGGCTGAGCGGATTCCACCGTGAAATATTCGCTTAGCCGCCCGTCCAACGGGGCCAGCCGTTCCTCGGCCAGCGCGCCCACGATCCGGTTCGTCGGAAGAACGTGAAGTCCTTCGTCTTCGACCGGACAAAAATAAACCATCTGATAATTGTACGGCGCATCGGGTGGATCGTCCGGGGCCAGGCTGCGGCGATAGTCCCGGTAGTTCTGCGACGTCTCGTACCGGTGATGTCCGTCGGCGACGAACACACTCTGCCCCTGAAGGGCGTCCCGGAGCGTCTCGATCTGTTCGGGATGGGTGATCCGGCCGATGCCGTGGACGACGTTCTTGTCATCGGTGACTTCCGCTTCGAGGTTTTGGGCGGCCTCGGCCAGCACCCGGCGCACTCGGCCTTCCGCGTCTGTAACCAGCAAAAAGATCGGCTCCAAGTTCGCTTCGCAGGCCTTGGTCAGTTTCAGCCGGTCGGCTTTTGGTCCCTCGAACGTTCGCTCGTGGGGCAAGACTTGTTTTTCCGAGCGGTCGGCCAGACGAAGCAAAGCGACGAAGCCGCAGCGGACCTTCTCCTGCCCTTCCAGCGGGAAGCGATGCTGATAGAAATAAATCGCCGGCTGCGGATCGGGCCGAAGGATTCCCTCCTGCTGCCACTGCTGCATCCACTGGGCGGCCTGTCCATGCCACGAATCCCCCTCGCCCAGAATCAGGCGAACGACGTTATGAGGATCGCGATCCAGCAATTGCTGCCGCTGCTCGGGCGAGATCACGTCATAGGGCGGGCTGGTCACGCGGCTCAGATTCACACCCTCCGAGTTGTAGCGAAGACCGCAAAATGGGGCAATATCAGGCATTTGAGGTTCCTCCTTCGTGCTTTGCCGTAGTCGAGAAACTGGAAAAGTGATACCATCCCGGCGAAGTAAAATCAAGGCACGGGGGACTCGGCGCCCCAAAAGAGCGGGCGGGATCGAGGAAGAGGTTGCTTATCTTGCGGAAGGAGAAAGAGTGTTGACCGGCGGTGTCCTGAGGCGGATTTCCCGAATTGCGAGTGCGGCC
>Ga0272442_10008661_pt1 | contig 12846 bp, 6 predicted proteins | sample SSMForm2O_FD_200262 | JGI IMG/M metagenome (GOLD analysis project Ga0272442, IMG submission 200262) | Marine sediment archaeal communities from Little Sippewissett salt marsh, Falmouth, MA, United States - SSM-Form-2O | ecosystem: Environmental > Aquatic > Marine > Wetlands > Sediment ... | reverse complement strand
AACATCTTTGGCAACTGGAGCAGGGACCTGGTGTATTTTGGTTCAAACGGAGCGTCCGGGGTACCCGGATCTCAGAGCTCCCTTGAGGAAGTAAATGCCGCTTGTGAACGTTGCAAGGCCGGGGATGTGGCACCCGTGCTTGATGCCGGGGCTCCCACCGCCTTCTGTGCAGAAGATCTTATCCCAGCCCTGAGCTCTTATATTAACGGTACGGCTCCCGAAGGTGCGGTACTCACCTGGAGTACCAATGCTGATCCCCTGGTGGTTTCCGACCACCTCAACCAGACAGATGTGGATGCTCCCAATCCGGGTACCTACTATGGATTCTTCTTTGATGCGGAGAATTCCTGTGCCAGCCCCACAGTAACATTGGAACTCATCAGGAACTCGGCAATTACGGTAGAGGTAAACAACGAAGAAATCATTGAAGGTGAAACCGTAACCCTCACCGCAAATGCAACAGGCGGTAACGGGAACTACAGTTATCTCTGGAGCACCGGTGAAACTACCCAAAGCATTGATGTAAGTCCTGATTCGACTACGGAATACACAGTGACTGTCAGTGATGACTTTGCTGAACCAACGGCGACCGCCTGTTCCGGATCAGGCAATGCCACCGTTACGGTAAATCCTATTATCACGGTTACAGTAAATAGCGAATCCATCAATCAGGGTGAGTCTGTTACACTGACTGCAAATGCCACCGGGGGCAATGGAAATTACAGCTATTTGTGGAGTAATGGTGAAATAACCCAAAGCATTGTGGTAAGCCCGGCCGAGACCGCTGCTTTTTCTGTTACAGTGAATGACGACTTTGTCTCAAGCACGGGTTCCCCTTCGAACGGGGCTGGTACAGGAAACATTACGGTTAACCCTACGATTGTCGTAGAGGTCGGAGGTGATCCCGACAGCGGAGGATCAGCTGAGGTAAATAACGTGGAAATTTGTGAAGGGGATTCTGCTACGCTGACTGCCCAGGTTACTGCTGGAGGCACAGGTCCTTTCTTTTACCAATGGAAAAATGCAGATACTGGAGCTAATATAGAAGGTGCAACTGGGTCCACCTTAACCGTGAGTCCGAATGTAACGACCAACTTCTTGGTAACAGTTACGGACTCCTTTACCCCAACGGAGGGACCTGCAGCAAGTGTAGAAGCTACAGGTACCGTGACGGTGAATCCTCCTGCAACGGCCAGCGCAGGGGACGACCAAACGATTTGTGAGACAGAAACCGTAACGGTTACCGGGGTCTTTGGCGGAGGCGCTAGCAGCGGTACCTGGAGCACTTCAGGTACGGGTACTTTTGACGATACCACTGCTGCCACAGCGGTCTATACCCCGAGTGATGATGACATCCTGGCCGGTACAGTTACCCTTACCTATACCACGGATGATCCGGACGGGCCCTGTGTTGCCGCATCGGACGATATGGTGGTGGCCATCAACGAAGATGCTACTGCGGATGCCGGAGCGGACCAGGCGATTTGTGAAACAGACACCGTAACGGTTACCGGAGTCTTTGGCGGAGGCGCAAGCAACGGTACCTGGAGCAGTTCTGGTACGGGTACTTTTGATGATGCCACTGCTGCCACTGCGGTCTATACCCCGAGTGATGATGACATCCTGGCCGGTACAGTTACCCTTACCTATACCACGGATGATCCGGCCGGTCCCTGTGCTGCCGCATCGGACGATATGGTGGTGACCATCAACGAAGATGCTACTGCGGATGCCGGAGCGGACCAGACGATTTGTGAAACAGACACCGTAACGGTTATCGGAGTCTTTGGCGGAGGCGCAAGCAGCGGTATCTGGAGCACTTCAGGTACGGGTACTTTTGACGATGCCACTGCTGTCACTGCGGTCTATACCCCGAGTGATGATGACATCCTGGCCGGTACAGTTACCCTTACCTATACCACGGATGATCCGGCTGGTCCCTGTGTTGCCGCTTCGGACGATATGGTGGTGACCATAAACCCTGAAGCCACTGCAGATGCCGGGGCGGATATCGCTATCTATGAAGGGGAAACTGTGAGCTTGGCAGGTTCTTTTGACGGGGGTGCTTCCAGCGGCAGCTGGACCACCACAGGAGACGGGACCTTTGACGATCGGGGTCTTGCGAATGCCGAATACACTCCCGGACCCAATGACATCACTGACAAAACAGTCACCCTTACCTTTACAACGGATGATCCTGAGGGTCCCTGCGATGCAGCGTCCGATGATCTGATTGTAACGATCAACCCCGAGATTACTGTGACCCTCAATATATCATACCCTGCAGGGAATGAAGGGGATTTCCTGTGCCGGAACGAGGGTCAGCAAGTCACATTGACTGCACAACCCAGCGGCGGGAATGGTGTTTATAACTACTTGTGGAGCACCGGGGAGACAACCCAGACCATAAACGTAAACCCCAGTGCCGATACAGAATATACTGTTGAGGTTACCGATACCTTTACGACCACTTCGGGAATTATCCCAGGTGTAACGGAAAGCACAACGGTAATTGTTGAGAATTGCGACCTCAGGGAAGCTACGATTGATCAAATCCTTGTTCACGAAGGTAAATTAAGCAATGCTCTGGCAATCCTTGCTGAGAATGGCTACGATCCTAATAACCCGTACAATGAATTTTTGTACACCATCCGCATCCAGGATGGCGTTCCAAAAGTACTCGTCCAGATCGTTGTGGCCAGTGGCCGGTTTTCAAACCTGCTGGCTCAATTGGCATCCTTTGGCATCCAGCAATCCGATTTTCTCAAGGATTATGACACGAATAACCCGGAAGCCTATGTGTCCTGCTTCGTACCCCTGGAACCCATACAGAATCTAAGAGACCTTGACGTTTCTCCAAATCTCGTGCAGGTGCTTGACGGAAGGTTAGGCCTAACAAACACCGGGTCCGTTCTGAGTGAGGGTGTCGCAGCCATGCGGGCCAATATTGCCCGCCTGGGTTGGGAGGTTACTGGAGATGGAATCACCATCGGGGTCATCTCTGATAGTTTTGACAACAACAATGGCTATGGATCGGACCAGCTCGGTGAGAACCTGCCAGGTCCTTCGAACCCTAATCCCGATCAGAAAACCCCTGTGGATGTTCTGGAAGACCTGGATGAGGGGGGTAGCGATGAAGGCCGGGCCATGCTCCAGCTCATTCATGATGTAGCCCCGGATGCGAATCTGAAATTTGCCACCGGATTCAATGGAAAATACAACGCGGCTTCTCAGATTGAGGCCTTAAGGTTAGCAGGTTGCGACATTATTGTAGACGATGTGCAATATATAGATGAGGCGTTCTATGAAGATGATGTATGGGCTCAGGCCGTCAACGACGCCGTGGATGCAGGAGTGATGGTGTTCACTGCTGCGGGTAACTTCGGAAGTAAATCCATAGAACAAACCTTTACCCCTGCTGCATCAAATCCAAACTTCCACGATTGGGGGGGTGATAATACAGGACAAACCCTGACTCTTGATCCCGGCTTCTATATCATCTCCGTTCAGTGGGATGACGACTATATCTCTCTGGGGGAAGGAACAGGGGCCAAGGTCGACCTGAATGCCTATCTGGGGGAATCCCCGGATATCCTGGATTTCGGTTCCAACGTGATTAATTTTAACAAGGACCCCATGGATTTCCTGTATTTCCTGGTGTTAAATCCGACTACGACCAACCTTCTGGTAGAACGTGGAGAAGGCAGTGCGACCACGGAGATTAAGTTCAAATATGTAGTATTCAGATCCGGAGATTTGGGAACATTTGAGGCAACCCCGCCTTTGGATGCCTCCACTGTTGTAGGGCATGCAAATGCCGAGAAAAATTTCTCGGTGGGAGCCGTGCGTTATGACAGGGTCGATCCAACACCTATTGCTCAGCAAAGTTCCTCGCTTGGGGGTACGCTGACCGATGGGGTGGTTCGTCAGGGCGTTACCGCCATGGGCCCAACCGGTGGGGATACTACCGTACCCATAGGCCCCGACTTTGATGGGGACGGGCAGCCCAATTTTTTCGGAACCTCGGCAGCTGCACCACATGTGGCCGCTGTAGCGGCCATGCTTCAGGAGGCTGGAACTAAATTCGGTGTCCCCCTGACCGGGGCCAACTCGGTTCGGGACCTTCTTCTGAATACAGCTGTAGATATGGGGGATCCGCAGAAGAACGGGGCTGGCTTTGTGCGAGCTGATCTAGCTCTGGGGTCGATTGCCAACCCGGTGCCAAACCTTATTAGCCTGAACTTTGAGCAATGGTTAGCGGATAACCCGGGTTTTGTTCCCGGAGAAACGGCATTTACGGCATTTTATGAGGGTCAGAATTTTACCCCTGAATCCGTGGTCTTTTTCCAGGGGCAGGAATTGCCCACCACTTTTGTGGATAGTGAAACGCTTTCCGTTACCATTCCGGAATTTGAGGGCAATGGAGATGGCTTTGTATTTACGCCACCTGGTCCCATCACGAATGGATCCGATGGAGGAGAGTCCGAAACTGTTGGATTCTTTGATATTCCCGCCAAGAACGTTATCATCAGGCCTGCTGACATAACCCGGTTTTACGGTACCTCTGTGAATCCAACGGATAATCCTGAATTGTTCAGCTTTACCGTAGTAGATGCCGAAACGGGCGACCCACTACCCCAGGCAGAACTGGACCTGTTCTTTGACCAGACCCTTTTCCCGGTCACCTATTCCACCACAGATGCCGTGGATTCACCTACCAGTGTCACCTTTTCGGTGATCCTTAATGTCGATCTGGACAATGTGAACCCTGGAATCCTCGAATTGTACAATTTTGATACTGATGGCTCGGACGACAATGGTGAGATCCAGGCCGGAAACCTCTTTATTGAACCTACCCATGTGGAAATTTCCGTCGAGTATCCGGAAACCCTGGTCTATGGGGAAGCCTTCCCCGGTATAGACTACGTTTTTAACTATGTGGATGATGACGGCAATCCAGTACCTGTGGCCCAATCCGAAAAGGACAAGTATGAACTGGCTCACAGAAACGCCTTCAGGCTGGTGAATTCTGTGGTGGTTATCGCCAATGGTCGCTTCCGACTGGTGAATGACGGCACGACCAACCGGTTCAGGCTGGTCAATTGCGAGGATCCGGATCCGGAGGTGAATCGATTCCGGTTGGTGAATGGACAGTGTGAGCCCGAGATCGTTTTTGACGATACACTGCCTGACGGTACTGCCAACCGATTCCGCCTGGTCAACCAGACCTTCTATGTTTCGCAGTCTGTCGTGTCTGAATCCAGTCCATTGGCAAACCGTTTCCGCCTGGTCAATGGGGATGGCAGTGATCAACCGTGGGATGCGGACACGAAGATCATCGAGATCGATCCGGACCTGTTTGCGAATGCAAATCGTTTCCGCCTGGTCAATGGCCGTAACATTACCAACCTCTTCAGGCTGGTGAATGACAATGAGTATGATTTCTTCCAGGACGATGGAACCACCAATAGGTTTAGATTGGTCAACGGAGTGGAATTCTCCCAAGGTTCGGCCTTCTTTGACGGGGAGCTGATCAACCGTTTCCGCCTGGTCAATGGACGTTCCTTCAGACTCGTAAACGACGGCACTACCAACCGCTTCAGGCTGGTAAACAGCGATACGAGTCAGCCGGACCCGTTTGCTGCAGACACGGAGAATTCAGTGGTGCTCTTTAACTCCTCTGAAGGCTCCGAAGTGGTGGACTCTGATCCTATAGAAGTATTCCCTGTGAACTTTATCACCGGCAAGGATGTGGGAATCCAGTATGTGGGTACAGGACGGGTATTGAATAACAACTTTGTAGCTACAAGCACCCCGGTTCCGGTGGAGATCCTTCCGGCGCCTCTGGAAGTAGCCATAGAAGATCTAACCCGGGAATATGGAACGATCCCTCCGCAGGAGGAATTCTCCGTAGATCTGACTTCGCTGGAACCACAGCTCCAGTATGATGATACCCTGGAAGATGTCTTCCCTGAGGGGTTGAACTTCGAACTGGATTGTGAGCAATGTGATGTAGCGGGAAGCCCACACCTGATCACTGCTTCCAGTACCAGCGATTCAGGAAACTACGACATTGCTGTCACCTCCGGGGTATTTAATGTGGAGCCCTTTGCACTCACCCATACGATGGATCCGGCAACGATAACCAGGGGTGAAGAAGGTCCATTTACGTTTGACTATACCCTAAGCACGGAAGACCCGGCCTGGACGGAAGCTGACCTGCCCTTTGGGGAAACGCGGACGGATATTTTCGGCCCCCTAACCTTTGATCCCGCTGACGGCTGTGACCTGCCTGAAAGTGGACAGGTATCAGTGAATCCAAAACCGGAGACATCAAATTATAGCGTCACCTACGTGGATGGGCCCCTGACAGTCCTGAACCCTACTTTGCAGGTGATTGTTTCGGGTACGAACTATATCCAGCGTCGCGATTTTGCGTCCACAGATTTTGAGGTGTCCTTTGAAGGCCTGGTTTGCGACGATCCGGCTCCCGAAATAGAGGATTTCGTGGTGCTGAATTCGTCCGGAGATCAAGTCAGCGGAAGGCTTGATTCGGGGGTCTATCAGGTCCTGGCCAATGTTGAAGGCATTCCGGGGCTGGAGCAGTATGAGGTCGAACAACAGGCAGGGGAGCTATTTGTCAATCCAAGGGTTTCCTGTAGAAATAGAATCCGTGCTAAAGGCCCCTGTAGGAGCCCAGCAAGTCTGCCTGATGATCCACGTATAACTACAAAGCTTACATATACGTATGAAAACCGCCTGGATGTTCCCATATTTATCCCGCGGGGTCAGGATAATTACCTGTTCGGTCCGGCCTACACGGTTGGGGAACTGCCGGAGGTCTTCCTGCCGGGGGTCCATACATTTGAGATATTCACGGATGGAAAAGGAGTTAAATGGGGGGTTGAAAGCCCGGATTGCTGGTTCCCGGATATAACTATTTGGGCTACCGTGGCGCCTTCATGTTCTACTAGCCTAACCAGTAAAGTTGAAGAAGTGGATTCCTTTACCAGGGAATTTGAAGACGGCGTACCGGAGGCCTATCCGAATCCGGCCACAGACTACCTGACGCTCTTTGTGGGCAATATGGAAGGCTCCGTGAACGTGACGGTCTTTGACGAGGCAGGCCGCCTGGTGATGAGCCGTGAATATCCGGTCAAGGATGGGCAGTCTGAAGTCTATATGGATATCAGTGCCCTGAAGGAAGGCGTGCTTACCATTATGACCGAAAACCAGGGCAACCGCTCGGCCTTCCGGATCATTAAACAGTAAATTAACTAACCAGCTAAACCAGGGCCGGAAGCGATTCCGGCCCTTTTTTTTATATTGAGGGGGTAAAGCATTTGCACCTATGAAGTACCACCATCTGCTGCCCCTGGGCCTATTGCTGTTCGGAACGTTTTCCTGCAAGGACCCAAAGCAACCGGCCATAGCTGAACCGGAAACCGCTCCATATTCCGAACCCCATCGCCCCCAATTCCATTTCTCGCCCGAGGCCAGCTGGATGAACGACCCCAACGGGATGTTCTACCTGGAGGGGGAATACCACCTGAGCTACCAGTTCTATCCGGACAGTACGGTCTGGGGCCCGATGCACTGGGGGCATGCGGTGTCCAAAGACCTGGTGCGCTGGGAACACCTGCCGGTGGCCCTGTATCCGGACTCCCTGGGCTATATCTTTTCCGGAGGCTCCGTGGTGGATGTTGGGAATACTTCCGGATTTGGGTCGGTGGAAAACCCAGCAGTGGTGGCCGCCTTTACCCACCACGACCCTGAAGGTGAAAAGGCCGGCCGGGTTGATTTTCAAAGCCAGAGCATCGCCTGGAGCACGGATAAGGGACGCTCCTGGACAAAACATCAAGGGAACCCGGTGCTGAAGAACGAAACCGGGATCCGGGATTTCCGGGACCCCAAGATCGTCTGGTACGCCCCGGAATCGAAATGGGTCATGGCCCTGGCGGTCTATGACCGGGTGCAGTTCTACGCCTCCCCGGACCTGAAATCCTGGGAATACCTTTCGGAATTCGGGATCCCGGGAGACACCCGCCTCTGGGAATGCCCGGACCTGTTTCCGCTCCTTGTGGAAGAAACCGGGGAGACCAAATGGGTGCTGATCGTCAGTATACAGCAGGACGCCCCTAACGGGGGTACGGCCACTTCCTATTTCGTAGGGGATTTTGATGGTACCCGCTTCCTGGCAGACCCGAAGGAGCAACAATGGCTGGACTGGGGTACGGACAATTACGCCTTTGTCACCTGGGACAATGCCCCTGGGCCTGCCTCGGAACGCCTGGGCATCGGCTGGATGTCCAACTGGCAGTATGCGCAGGTAGTGCCCACAGAGGCCTGGCGCTCGGCTATGACAGTCCCACGGATCTTACGTCTTGAACGGGCAGGGGAGGGGTATGTCCTCAGCTCCCTTCCGGCGGCATCCCTGGAAAGCCTGAGAGGGGAACGCACTGTCCTGGGATCGATGATGATCAGCGGTGAGGAAACCGTAGAAGGCGCGTTTGCTCCCTCCCAATGCGAACTGCTCCTCCAAACGGACCTGGCAGGAACGACGGCAGCCCTGTTTGGGATAACCCTTAGCAACGGAGCAGGAGACCGCCTCATCATAGGTGTCGATCGGGAAAACAACCAGTTATGGGTAGACCGAAGGGGTTCCGGGCCGAACTTTGCTGAGGAGTTCTTCAAGGGGCCCCACACCGCCCCTCTGGATCTGTCACAGGGTTCTTCAGACCTTCGGATCCTGCTCGATGTGGCTTCCATCGAGGTGTTTGGCAGTGAAGGGCGGTTGAACTTCACGGAGATCTTCTTTCCTTCGGAGCCTTTTGACCGGATGACCTTCTGGGCCGAGGACGGGGAGTGGAAGCTCGAAACCGGGACGGTATACCCCCTCGGCAGCATCTGGTAAACGGCATCCCGGGAGGCAGAAAGTCCCTGTAATGTGCTGATATTCGTCATACTTCAGGGAGCCCGGTTCGAGTATCTTTACTAATGGCATGAACCAGACCCGCTCCATACCCGACCAAATCAGGGAATTCCTGGCTGAAACCGGACGGTTGGCCGCCTTTGCAGGCCGTTTCTTCCGGGAGCTCTTCAGGGCCCCTTACGAATTCAGGGAATTCGTGCGGCAGTGCTACCAGATGGGCAACCGCTCCCTGGTGCTGGTGTTGGTCACCGGCTTTATCATCGGCCTGGTGCTGACCCTGCAAACCCGACCTACCCTGATCGAGTTCGGGGCCGAATCCTGGATGCCGGATATGGTCGGCATCTCCATCGTCCGGGAGATCGGCCCGGTGATCATCGCGTTGATCTGTGCCGGCCGGATCGCCTCCGGCATAGGGGCCGAGCTGGGGTCCATGCGGGTCACCGAACAGATCGATGCCATGGAGGTATCCGGTACCAACCCCTTCAACTACCTGGTGGTAACGCGCATCATGGCGACTACCCTGATGCTTCCCCTGCTGGTCATCTTCGGGGATTTTATCGCCCTTGGGGGTTCAGCCCTGGTGGAAAACCTTAAAGGCGGCATGAGTTTTACCCTCTATTTCAATAAAGTCATTGAGGCGCTTTCCTATGGGGATTTTATTCCGGCCACGGTAAAGTCATTTTTCTTTGGCTTTGTGATTGGCCTGGTGGGCTGCTATAAGGGGTATAACTGTCAAAAAGGAACGGCTGGGGTAGGCAAGGCGGCCAATACGGCTGTAGTGACAGCTTCACTGCTGGTCTTTTTTGTAGATTTTATGGCGGTGTTTATCGCGGATATATTTTACGATCTCTGATATGGAACCCAAAACGGCACATAAGGCGCCCGAATCAGGGCAGCAGGAGCGAAAGGTGGTAATCTCGATCCGGGACCTCACCAAAAGCTTTGGGGAGAACCATGTGCTCAGGGGGTTTAACCTCACCCTGCACGAAGGGGAGAACCTGGTGGTCATGGGCAAGTCCGGATCGGGCAAATCCGTGATGATCAAATGCCTGGTGGGGCTTATGGAACCTGATACGGGTACCGTGGAGGTCCTCGGTCAGGATATCGCAACGCTGGAGCAGGCTGACCTGGACCAGCTGCGTTCGGACATCGGATTCCTCTTTCAGGGAAGCGCCCTGTATGATTCCATGACGGTCCGGGAGAATCTGGAGTTTCCCATGAGAAGGCATCGGGAAAAGCTGGGCAACGTAAAGGATACGCTTCCCCTGGTAATGGAGGCCCTTGAAAATGTGGGACTGGCTCACACCATGGATCTGATGCCCGCGGAGCTTTCCGGAGGGATGAAGCGGAGGGTGGCCCTGGCCCGTACCCTAATCCTGAAACCAAAGCTGATCCTCTACGATGAGCCTACCAGCGGCCTGGACCCCATCACCTCCAAGGAGATCATAGAGCTGATGCGGGAGATACAACACAAATACGGGACCTCTTCCCTGATCATCACCCACGACGTGGACTGCGCCCGGGTGATCTCAGAGCGCATCCTGCTGTTGGTAGACGGGGTGAATTACGCTGAGGGTTCCTACCGGGAATTATCGGGAAGTCAGGATCCCAAGATTGAAGCATTCTTTAAAAAGTAAGCCATGGCAACATCAACAACACAGTATATAAAGCTGGGGATCTTTGTCATCCTGGGGTCATTCTTTATCCTGGTGATGGCTTACCTCATTGGCAATGAACAGAATATTTTCCGCCCGACCTTCCAGATTACAACCGTTTTCAACAATGTAAACGGGTTGCAGGAGGGGAACAATGTGCGTTATTCCGGGATCAATGTAGGGATAGTTAAGAACATTGTCATGGAAAACGATACCAGCATCCGGGTCTATATGCAGATACAGGAAAATATGCTTGAACATATCAAGGACAATGCCGTGGCCATGGTCGGTTCAGATGGGATCGTGGGCAGTATGCTCGTCAATATCATTCCCGGGGAAGGCACAGGCAAACTGGTTGCGGACGGGGATGAAATTCCTTCTTTTAGCCGGATCAGCACCCAGGATATGCTCACCACCCTGAACGTGACCAATGAAAATGCCTCCCTGCTCACCGCAGACCTGCTGGCGGTGACCCAGGCGCTCAGAAGCGGACAGGGCGTCCTGGGGCGGCTCCTCTACGACAGTATCATGGCACAGGACCTCCAGCAGAGTTTTCGCAACCTGAACCGCAGTACGGCAAAATCCGAACAGGCCATCGAACGTCTTAATGCGATGATCCGGGAGTGGCGGCTGGAACAAAGTACCCTTAACCTGCTTATGGATGACCCGGAATTCGCCCAGCAACTTCGGGACGTCGCAGCCAACCTGGATAGTTCCGGACAACAGATCCGCGAACTGACGGGCAGCCTGAACGAACTTGTGGGCGATCTGCAGGAAGGGGAGGGCACCCTGGGCATGCTTCTCCGGGATACCGCCATGGCCTCGGAGATCCGCCATGGCCTTAAGCATCTGGACTCCGGACTGGTCAAATTCGACGAGAACATGGAAGCCCTCAAGCACAATTGGCTGACCCGGGGGTATTTCAAAAAGATGGAAAAGGAGCAGAAAAAACTGGAAAAGGAGCAGAAAAGGCAGGAAAGAAAGCAAAGTCGCAAGGAGTAGCCGGAATAGAAAACCGCCTTGAAGGTTCTTCAAGGCGGCCTACAGGATGTAAAGGCTTTCGGATGCTAAAACACTGACATGCAAATACCCCTTATGGCATCCGTCAATTAAAGGAAGTTGCCTTTTTCATCCAGTTTCACTCGAATTTTTTTCTCACCGTTGACCAGGGTCATTTTGTACATCTTGGTGACCCCCTTGGTTTCGTGATAGCGAACCAGGTAATAGTCCTCGCTGACCACCCATCCCGGGAATCTGTCAACGATGGCGTTGTTCACGCTTTCCGGAAGTTTGACATCCTTGAATTTCTCGATCGTCCGGATGATCTTTCCGTCCTTGTCATAGGCAGCGAGGATCTTTCCGTCAGGGATGTAGAAACTGATCTGATAGTAATCATAATCATCCCGGTAGTAGTCGGATTCCTCCAGGTTAAAGGCAGCCACTTTCCGCTCCAGCATTTGCACCGGAATGGCAGCGGGTTCCTCAGAGGCCAGGCTATTCAAATACTTGTAATTGGTAGCGTACACGACCACTTCGGATAATTCTTCCGTCTTGATGACCTGTGAAAGGGCCGGCGTGATCAACCCAATGCACAGTAGTGATAACAACAGCTTTTTCATGGCTAGGATTTTTTAGGTTAATACTGCAGAGACACTTTTTTGTATCTGATTATTAAAAGTACTTGGATTCATACGGCTGAACAATGATCTGGATCAGTTGCGCATTGCCCTGCCTTTCAGGTTGGGTCTGCCTGATGTAAGTCATTGGAGTAAAAGGGTCTTTTTCGTAGTTTTTTGACTAACTCCGGAAATCCCTGACCATGATACATCCAATGCCGGACACCTGGGTTTCACTAGACACGGATCAGCCGATCTGGAAGCGTTTCTTTATGATCTTTCCCCTGGCCGTGGTGGGTACCCGGGAGGAAGACGGGTACGACCTGGCCCCTAAACACATGCTTACCCCTATGGGCTTTGACAATTATTTCGGGTTTGTCTGTACCCCGTCTCACGGTACCTATCAGAACATTGAAAAGTACGGGGAGTTCACGGTGAGTTTCCCTCTTCCGGACCAAACCCTGATGACTTCCCTGAGTGCAAATCCAAGGGAGGCAGGGATCTCGAAGTCCGAACAGATCATCGACTATCTACCTACCTGCAGGGCCACTGAAGTGGATGGGTTGTTCCTGGAGCAGTCCTATCTGATGCTGGAATGCAGGCATTTCAAGACCATTGACGGTTTTGGCATAAACAGTATGAT
>Ga0272442_10008659_pt1 | contig 12847 bp, 17 predicted proteins | sample SSMForm2O_FD_200262 | JGI IMG/M metagenome (GOLD analysis project Ga0272442, IMG submission 200262) | Marine sediment archaeal communities from Little Sippewissett salt marsh, Falmouth, MA, United States - SSM-Form-2O | ecosystem: Environmental > Aquatic > Marine > Wetlands > Sediment ... | reverse complement strand
AGTGATAATATGAAAAAAGGATCAATGACAATGGATTTTTTGATATTCATAGCAGGCTTAGTTATACTAGTCTTGATAGCAAGCACTGCGTTTGGTCAGGGAGTTATGTTCAATGCTTTGAGTATGTTTGTAACTGTTCACCCGCAGTATCTTTCAGAAGAAGTTGGAACATATATGACAGCTATGTCGTATATACCTGCAGACGTTATTGAGACTGCACTGGAAGTTAAAGCTGATCGTTTAATAGAGATAGAATGCAGTGATGGGTGTAAAGTTATAGTGTATTCTAGTTTGGATGATAGTTCAGATTCATTTGAAACGCCGTTTCTTTCAAATGGACTTTCTATAAGAGGTAAAAGTATAGAGACAAGTGCAGGTCAGTTTTTGATGTTGATAAAGGATGGTAATACTTTAGCTTTAGATAAAACAATTGGTGGATAAAATGAAAGGATATTCAAAATTATTTGTGATGTTTTTGAAGATTATGCAAGTCGGATTTTTAGTTATGGTAATATTTGCAGCTTTCTTTTCAACATCTGAATTTAATATCCATATGAAAGTTGCGCAGGAAACAAGATGGAACTGGTTTCTTGGGGAAGGTATTCTTTCAGCAGAATGTCTTACAGCAACAGATAGTTTGAATAATCCTATAAGAGGTGTCTTTGATTACAGTAAATTACAAAGCAAAGATATTTCATGTATTGAATTCGACAGAAAGTTCTTTTTAAAGTTTGAAGATCCAAGTGGCGGGTATATCGAAATGGGTGATTCTTCTATAGTTGGTGATTCTCATCTAAAGCATTTTCCAGCTGCGATATCTTATGGTATTAATACAATACCAACAGTTGTAGAGGTGTATATGAAATGAAGAAGAGCACTATCAGAAAATTGAAAGGGGTAAGCATGATAGCTGAATTAATATCATTTTTCTTTATGATAGCAACTGGATACTTTTTGGGTGGAGCTTTGATAATGGTTAAAGGAGCAAGCATGATAGCTCCTGATGTTGAATATGATTTAACAGTTCATTCAGGAATGTATCTTCCTGTAATGCATGAAAATGCTATGACATCTTTTATGGAATGTACTGTCAGTGTTGAGAAAGAAGGTAAAACTGTTCCTATTCATGATGCTATTTCGATGAAAAGAATTATATCTGCTTTGGTCGAGCAGAATACTAAGCAAGATGCTGATGTGATAATTGAAGGTTTTAACATAGACGTTGAAGACGCTACTGAAAATATTCTTAAGGCTAGTGGCTGGGGAACAGATGTCGGAGAATATATTATGTATGTAAGATATCCTGATGGCGGGGAATATAAATTGATAGGAGATGTTGATGATTTTATAGAAGGAAAAGATGTCATTCAGATACAGAGATTAGAAGAGAAGATATTTTCTTCTAGAGGAATAGGAACAGTGGAGATGTATATAAGTGGCTAAGAAAGGAATAGCAATTGCAATGGGTGGAATTATAATGATAGTAACAGTTATTATAGTTCTTTCTGTAATGTCTGCTTTATCAACAAGCCAGACTAGATATATCTTTTTCAAGGGCGAGCATATGATGTCTGATATGCATGAAATAGAAATGCTGAAAAGATCAGCTGAAGGATATATGTCTGTAATGGCTGAAAATCAGGTAGGTCCTTTTTTAGCATCAGGGTGCGGTGTTGAAGACTCTTGGACAGATTCAGTTCCGACAGAAGCTGATATTGAAACTAATTATGCGTCTTGGATTACAAGTGAATTTGTTTCAGTAGTTAGCGGTGAGATTCAAGGAAGTACTGAAAACAGAAGAAGTGAATGGAACAATGTACCTGAATTGACAGTAAGCAAAGTTTCTGATAATGTGTTTAGTGTTGAAGGTTCGCAAAAGTTTTCATATTATGACGATGCTGTAAGTTTAACAGCTTCTGGAATTGAGATTGGCTATAAAGAAGAGATAGACAGCTCGCTTTTTGTTATGTTTGAAAAAGGAAGAGAGCTTATTGACGGTGAAATTTATAAGATAAAAAAAGATAGGGTAGATGGGTCAATTGATCAAGGAGATACATTCAAGATACTTGATATAGCTGGTGAAGAACAGGATGGCTGTGAAGTAGCTGCTTTAGAAGACGGGGAGGAAAGCGGAGATTATTATCTAATAAAGATAGAAAATCCTGTAAGTATTACATTTAATTGTGGAATAGAAGATGTTGACGGGGCTGCAGAAATATTGGAAAAGGAAGAAGCTTTAGAGGATTTATATACTGATGAAGATTATGATTATAAATTTATTTTTGATTCAAGTGGGGTTGATGTAGAAATAACAGATTTGAACAATGATTATTATGACATTGACAGTGATGATAGGGAGAATTTAGTTTTGATGTTTAGGATAGTCCCAACATAAGCTTTATATGGGATTTTTCAAAAAAATAATTAGGGTGATAATATGAAAGGTACTCAGTTACCAATTAATGCAATGATAATATTGATAATGGGAACTTTAATTTTAGTAGGAGTTTTAACAATGTTTTTAGGTGTTTGGAATCCATCAGCTGGTGGTACTGGATTGGAAGCAGCTAAAACAACAGCTTGTCAACAATTAATAAGTAGAGGATGTGTCAATACAGATCTTGACAGTATATCTATAAGTGATTATGATGCAGACGGTGATGGGGATTCAACAAACGATAATTTAGAAGTTCTTTGTGCATACAAATATGGTTGTGTGGATAATGAAGGACAAGATATGGAAAGTAATTATTTTGACAATGACGACAAGAACTTTTTGAAATGTTGTAAGGTTGATGTCTGCGGTTGTAGTGTGTATAAGTGATTTTAAATGAAAGGACTAGAGTTACCAACAAATACAATGATTGTGATAATTCTAGCTCTATTGGTTCTTGTTGCTTTGATTATGTTTTTCATGGGTACATTTAATCCAGTGAAAGAAGGAATGAGTGTTTCTTCTGTCAAGTCTTCAGCTTGTCAGTTATGGACATCTACGGGCTGTATAGGAGAAGCAGCGAGTATAAAAACTAGTGACTATGATTCAAATGGAGACGGTACACAGGGTAATGATTATCTCCAGGATTTATGCGATAATTATTATAGCTGTAATAGGGATAATCAATGCTGTAAAGATGTTTGTGGGTGTCCAGAATGAGAGGTGTTAATATGAAAAAAGGTATAAGTATGCCAATAAATGTGATAATAGTTATTATTGTTGCTGTCTTGGTTTTAGTGGGTTTAATATCTTTGTATACAGGAACATGGGCTCCAACTGCAAGTTCTGTGAGCTCAGAAGCTGCAAAGCAGGCAGCATGCCAAGTATTAGTATCGAGGGGATGTTCACAAGAAGCTTATGAAGTTATAGTTACTGATAAGTTTGATGCTAATAAAGATGGTCTAGTAGATAATTCAGATACTCTGAAAGAGCTTTGTAATAATTACTATGGATGCGCAAGCTATGAAGGATCAGATAATAAACCGACTGGTATGTTTGCACTTCCTTTTTTCCCTGGTGGGGGATCTGGTGATGAAGAAGATAGTGAAACTGTTATAGATGAGTTTATCTGTTGCAAACAGTTATGCGGGTGTCCATAGATTTATATTCAAACAAATTAAAATTTAATATGGAGGTTGGTGAATAGTGAAAGGAATAGAACTACCAATTAATGTGCTGGTAATAATAGCTACAGCAGTTATTGTATTGCTAGGAATTGTTGTTTTGTATATGAGTGGCGCTGGTGGTGGAATGTTTCAGATGAGCGCTACAGCAGCTGAAAACAATGCATGTGCAGAATTACAAAGATTTGGTTGCGGGACTACATCTTTAGATCAAGTTATGATAGATTATGATACAAATCGTGACGGAAGTGTAGATACGGATGATAATTTAGAAAGTTATTGTAATAATATTCGTGGCGGTTTGGTAAAATATCCTATAGTTGAAGAAGATGGTGAAGATGTAAACGAAGGAAACAGAATATTGTACTGCAAGGTTACAATATGCGGATGCACAGGATTGCCGCAACCAGGTGAAGCTGTAACAGAATAGTAATTTCGGAGGTAGTGACAATGACAGAGAGAAATTCAGATACAAACGTAATATTCGTAGGGAAAAAACCAGCAATGAGTTACGTTTTAGCGTGCGTAACACAGTTTAACGACGGAAGAGACGAAATTGTCCTCAGAGCAAGAGGAAGAGCGATAAGTCACGCAGTAGATGTAGCAGAGATAGTCAGAAATAAGTTCGTGCCTGACAGTGATATTAAAAAGGTTCAGATAGGAACAGAAGTTGTTTCAGGCGACAGTGGAGAGAAATTAAATGTCTCTTCAATAGAAATAGCAATTATGAAGAAACAAGCTGAGTAGCTTGTTTCCAACTCTTTTCTTTTATGTTAACATTCTCATTATTATTAATGATATAGTGAATATTGTTAATGACAGCGGTATTGACTGATATAGTTCAGAAGCCAATTCTACTTTATCATTTCCGTGCATGACAGATGTTGAATAATTTATAAGAGTATAGTTAAGGCTAATGCAATAAAGACCCACTAATATCTGCAAAATACCCGAGTCAATATATGAAAACATGATTGGTGTTTCCATTGCTGACATATTCTGAGACATGACTTCGAAAAGTACAATAATTATTGAGCATATCAAGGGACCTATCAAGATTACGGTTGCTTTCATCATGTTTATGTTTTTCTGAAGAGATAATTTAAGTTCAGACTGTGCTTGATTTATCTTTTCAAAATAATTCAGAAGAGTTGAACAGGTTTCAGCAGAGGCTTTTGAGCCTCTTTCCATTGATTTTAATATCATTTCAATTGATGATCTGACAAGCTTTGACTCTATCTTGTGATATGATAAAGCTTGTTTTAATGATAACGATCTTCTTTCAACTAAGTTAATGGATTTTTTAAAAAACAATGATAATTCATCATCTAAACACGATGATTTTATTGCATCTTCCAAAGGTTTTGAATTTAGAAGATGGTTGTTTAAGTTAAATAAAAAATCCAGAAACTGAGAATCTAATTTTTTTATTTTATTTCTTAAAGCTTTTCCTGATTTTGATATCATATAGAAATAAATTGAGAGAGATATTCCAATTCCCCATAATAAAGATAGTGGCGATAATTCAAAACTTGCTATCTCTAAAACAAAACCAGAGAGTTTTATTCCAAGAATGTTTAAAATATACAAGATACTCGGTATTGAAATCAAAGAAGCTAATGAGACAAAGAAAAATTTGTTGGGTGAGTCAACAATTATTTTTTGTTCTGAGAAAGCTACAGGTCTTTTTTTAATTATTTTTTGTGAATAAAAATGAGTTAATGATATTGATAGGAATAAAAAGATTGTCAGTAAAAGCAGAGAAGAATTCAGATTGAAAATAGAAAGTATGGGCAATAATGAAATAAGCATGAGAGGCATTATTATACCAAAACTGAATATCATCAATGTCGGTATCTGCAGAGAATTGATATATTTTTTGAAGCTCAGGTTTATATCAGATAGAAGAATGTCAACTGATCTGTCTAAAATTTTATTTCTTTTTTCAGGATTTTTTTCACTGAATATAGAGGACATTGTCATTAATGATCTGTAGATTCCGTGAGAGTCTTCTTTCCATTTTTTAGCTATTATAGATAATATTTTTCTAGAGTCAGATATTTTTCCGGTCCATGCATTCCAGCTACTTTTTCGGAAATCTTCTGCAAGTTCACCTTCACCATATTTAGATATATAATCAATAGCACTTTCAAGATGAGGATTTTGTCTAAGAGAAGCAGCTAACTGAGAAATAATCATTGGGGCCGATCTGATATCTTTAACCAATTCAACCACCCCCGAAATGCTTCATCGTGATTATTATTTTCAACAAGCTTTAGGAATTTATTATTAGAAACAACTGTCCATTTTGCAGAAGTTTTATTTTTATCAATAAGGTGTTTTTTCATTTCTGTTCTTATTTTTATTGATTTTTTCAGCTGCTGCATTGTAAGAGATTTTGATTTTGCAAGTTTTTCTAAAAGCTTTGAATTTTTTAATGTTAATATATTTGAAAATTTTGGAGAATCTGTGTAATCTTTTACTTCTGATACTTCTAATAATCGGCGGTATTTTTTTGTAGTGTCACCTAATCTAATAGTTCCGGCTGTTAAAATTACATCAACGGCTTTGAAGCATGTTGACGGAACTCCTAAATCATTTGTGACACGGTCCCATGTGTCATATGGACATGAGCCGTGTATTGTTCCTAGAACTGTATTTCCAGCAGCACCTATGCGCATTGCTTCGAATAATGCTTTTGCTTCTGGACCACGGACTTCACCAATAACAAGAGTTGAATCTCCCAGACGAAGGGAAGTTCTTAGTGCATCTTCTGTAGATATTTCAAAACCTTTTGCAAATGCTTCTGTCTTTAAATGTTCTATTTTGAATCCTAATTTTTGGAAATCTGATACAGGTATTTCTGGGGTGTCTTCAATAATGATGAATCTGTTATTCTGTGGAATCTCTAACAGCAAAGATGAAAGCAGAGATGTTTTACCAGAACCTCTTGGGCCTGTTATTAATATTGAGCAGTTACTGTCTGCCAAGAAACTTAACAGGCCTGCTGTTTCTAAATCCATCATTTTATTTTTTACAAATTCGCATAATGTCCACGGTTCTGTTTTTCTACGCCTGAAAGAAAAACCAAGACCTTTGTAAGTTGAAGGTTCGCAAATACTGCAGACACGTATTCCATTAACTTCTGTGTGAAGAACTGGATTGGCTGTGTCTAAAGGTCTTGAAGATATGTATCTGAGTCTTGTTGCTATTTTTTCAATATCTTCAGACGACATAAAGATGTTTGTTATACATTCTCCATGTTCTGAATGAATTACGTGGACCATCTGAGATTTTGAATCTACAAAAACATCCTGGATTTTTTCGTCTTTCAGTATAGGATCTAGTAGGTTGAAACCTATTGTGTGACGCAGAAGTATTTCACTTAAAGAAGGATTGCATTTTTCTTTTATGATTTTTGTTATTTCGTTTTTAATATTTCCAGAGAAATCTTTGTCGCATATTTCATTAAATGTTTTTGATATAAATTTGTTTTCTTCGTATGATAATTTAACTTCTGGATAATCTACAAAATAAAGATTGTCTGGACGGCTTGTTTTTGATATGTATATGTTTACATCAGATATTTTATATGAGTCTATGAAATTTTTAGGCGGTTTTGTTTCTATGAAAGAAGAGATTAAATTAGGAAATAGTTTAGGATGAAAATATCTTGAGTAAGCTTTTTCTTTTCCTAATGATGATAATCTGATTATAAATAATGAATTTAGATTTCTTTTATATTGCTCAATTAGTTTTTCACATTCTTTGCATTCAAGTGTTGTTAATGAGAAATAGAAATCAATAGGATCAAATTTATCTTTGAAAATTTCAGAGCATTTTTTGCAGAGTTTAAATGAATTTACTAAAGAGAAATATGCCTGCAGATGGAATATATTTTCATAGATTCTCTGAAAGTCTTTTTTTAGAATTAGCATATCAGCAGGTTCTTCACTTAATAATGAAAATATTCTTTTTCTACATTTACTGTTTGTTAATGTTCCATTATTTATGCATTTTCTGCAGTCGATGCATAGAACAGATTTCCCTGAGAAATTTTCTAATGTGTGTGGGCATTCCATAAGATAAGTTGATAATTATCTGAGAAATATTACTGTTACCACAGAGAGTGGTTACTTTGGAATTATTATTCCGCCTAAGTCTTCATAGTTTTTTTCCAGAAAAGCTTTTGCTGTCAAGGCACAGATAAGTGCATCGTATTCATCTTGGTTCTTTTTTGGTTTCTTGCTTAGATTTAGTATCCGTTCAGATGCTCTTGTAAAGACTTCTATTACCTGATAGTTTCTCTCGCGGAGTATTTTTACTAAATGTGAAGCTCTTAATGAAAGATCTCTCATAGTAGGTAGAGCTGTTGACAGTGGATGAAAGCCTTTTTTTAATAATTCGCGTTCTGGGGGTCTCCATGTAGCTATTTGGTTACCTTGTATAGGAAGCCAAAATGGGGCATCTATAGCTATACAGTCAGGTTTTTCATTTTCAATGTGAGATAATATTTCCTGGTCTGAAAATATCAATTTTGTCTCAACTCTTCCTAATGGAGATGATTTTCCAGGAGATTCGAATACACAGAAACCTGTCGGATTTTTGGGCTTCCCAGCCAGGTCAATTCCGATGACTTTCATATATTTATTTTGGTTAAAAAGAGTTATATATTTGCATGGTCTTCGGGGTAGATATTTAAACGTCTAAATACAAAAATTATTCTATGCTTGATAAACTTGGCTCTGGCTTGAGAGATGCTTTGAGGAAAATAACAAAAGCTGGATATGTAGACAAGGCTACAGTAGAAGAATTAGTCAGAGATATTCAGAGAACTCTTTTATCAGGGGATGTTAATGTAAAGCTTGTTTTTGAGTTGACTGAAAATATAAAGAAAAGAGCTCTGGATGAGAAACCACCTAAAGGTATGTCTCCAAGAGAGCATGTTGTTAAGATAGTTTATGATGAATTGGTTAATTTTGTAGGAAAGAGTCCTGAGATTGATCTTAAGCCTAAAAAGATCTTAGTTGTTGGATTATTTGGATCAGGAAAGACAACTTCTATTGGGAAGCTGGCAAGATTTTATCAGAAAAAGGGTTTGAAACCTGCTTTAATTGGATGTGATGTTCACAGACCAGCTGCAATGGATCAGATTTCTCAGATTGCTGGTCAATTAAATATTCCTGTACATGCTCCTAAAGATACTAAAGATCCAATGGAAATAGCTAAGAAAGGAATGGAGGTATTTTCAAAGAATGACATTGTTATTGTTGATTCTTCAGGAAGAGATGCTCTTGATGAAGAATTAGCTGATGAGCTTAAGAATTTAGGCGAGTTAGTTGAAGCTGAAGAAGTTATTTTAGCTATTCCAGCTGACTTGGGTCAGGCAGCTGGGCCTCAGGCAACTGAATTTAATAAATTAGTTGGAATAACAGGAGTATTTTTAACTAAAATGGATGGTACTGCAAGGGGCGGTGGAGCATTGACAGCTTGTTCAATAACAAGAGCTCCTGTAAAATTTATTGGTACAGGGGAGAAGATGGATGCTTTAGAAGTTTTTGATCCTGAAAGATTTATTTCCAGATTAGTTGGTTTTGGCGATCTGCAATCTTTATTAGAGAAAGCTAAAGAAGCTGAATTTAAGCCAGAGACTGCTGAGAAAATAATGTCTGGAAAGTTTACAATGTATGAATTTTATGATCAATTAAAATCAATGCAGAAGATGGGGCCTTTAAAATCTGTAATGGATATGATACCTGGAATGGGAAATATGAAGCTTCCGAAAAATCTTGATTTAGGAAAGCAGGAAGAAAAGATGAAAAAATGGAAGTATGTTATAGAGAGTATGACTAAAAAAGAAAAAGAAGATCCTGAAATAATTGATACTTCCAGAGTAGCCAGGATAGCAAAAGGTTCTGGAACACAGGAATCAGAAGTCAGAGAATTAATGAAACAGTATAAGCAAACTAAGAAGATGATAAAGATGATTTCTCCTGGTTCAATGAAGAGAGGATCTATGTCTAAGCTGGCTAAGAAGTTTAAAGGTTTAGGATTCTGATTTTTATGAGGACTTTTATTTTATTTATGAGAAAAGCTAGAACTGATAATAAATTTAATATTGAAGATATGCCAGGTTCTGGAGGAAGAATTGATTTGGCTGCAAGATGTGTCAATTCAGCTCTGTGGATATCACATAATATGAGAGATGATTCTGAAATTTACTGTATATTAAATGGACCTTCTAATCCTCCTGTTACAATCAGATTTGGCAGGGAAATAAAAAGAGTTTCACCAGATGAGAGATCTATTGGAATATGGATTAAGAAAGCATTGTCAGAAGATTTTGGAAAAGAATGGCATATAATGAATAATGGTATTATGGTTGCCAGAAAAAGCTTTCAAGATGTAATTAAAGAGATGAAAGATAGACCGATTTATGTTCTTCATGAAAAAGGAAAGAAGGTTTCTAAGTTTAAAAAGGATTCTGTAATTGTTTTGGGGGATCATTTGGGAATACCAAGCAAAGATGAGAAGTTTGCTTTAAGAAATGGTGAAAAAATAAGTTTAGGAAAAACTTCTTATTTGGCAAGTTCATGTATATCTATAGTTAACTGGATGATTGATGAAGATGCTTGATAATATTTCAAAAATTTTAGAGAAAAGAGTATGTGATCATTGTTTGGGAAGACAGTTTTCTAAATTAGGCACAGGATATTCAAATGATGAAAGAGGAAAAGTTTTTAGAGAGATGCTTTTCTTTGCAATAGATTCTGGAAAAGAGTATGATGTTGATCCAAGCAATTTTTACGGGTTTAATTTTAGGAACAATAAAGACTTTGGCAAGAAAGTTAAAAAGCCTGGCAAGTGTTGTATGTGCAATGGCTTTTTTGATGATATAGACAAGTTTGCTAGGAAGATTTCTAAGAAGCTGAAGAAGATAGAGTTTGAAACTTTTTTGGTCGGGACAAGACCTTCTCATGAATTTTTAGCTATGGAAGAAGAAGTCTGGGACAAAGCAGGAATAGAATTTGTAGAGCCTATAAGAGCAGAAATAAACAGAGAAGTTGGAAAAAGACTTGAAAAGATTATGAAGAAGAAGACTGATTTTGCAAGGCCAGATGTTGTAGTTATAGTTGATCTTGATACTGATTATGTTGAAGTTAATCCAAATCCAATTTTTATATCAGGTTTCTATAATAAATTGAAAAGAGGATTTCCTCAATGTAAATGGGGAACACCTGGGGTGTATAAAACATCTGTTCAACAGATGATAGCAAATCCATTTATGAAAGTTACAAAAGGAAGAAGCAATAAATTTCATGGAGCTGGAAGAGAAGATATAGATGCTGTTTGCGTTGGTTGGAGACCTTTTGTTCTGGAAATAGTTGAACCTCTTAAGAGAAAGATTAATCTTAAAAAGATTGAGAAAGAAATCAAGAAAACTAAAAAAGTTGAAGTTAAAGAACTTAAAATTTCTGATTCTAAATACGTTGCTAAAATCAAACAAAGCAGACCTGATAAAACATATAAGGCTATTGTAGCACTTGATAAAAAAATAGATAAGAAAGATTTGAAAAAGCTTTCAAAAATAAAAGGAAAAATTTCTCAGAGAACTCCCAAAAGAGTGAAGCACAGAAGAGCTGATCTTGTAAGAGAGAGGAAAGTTTTAGATATAAAATCTAAGTTTATTAATTCCAAGAAATTTGAATTGAAAGTTAAAGGAACAGCTGGTTTGTATATTAAGGAATTAATATCTGGAGACGAGGGGAGGACAAAGCCTTCTGTTTCTCAGATTCTTGATGTGAATGCGAAATGCGCTAAACTTGATGTCATAAAAATAGAAAAGATTAAATAGATTATTAGTTAATAATAATTATGTCTGATTATACAAGGCCTTCATGGGATGAATATTTTATGAAGATGGCCATGCTGGTTGCTGAAAGATCAACATGTTTGAGGCACCATGTAGGAGCTATAATAGTTAAAGACAAAAGAATTCTTACAACAGGATATAATGGAGCAGCATCTGGGATAAAGGACTGCACAGAAAGAGGATGTCTCAGAGACGAGCTTGGAATTGAGTCTGGAAAAAATCATGAAATATGCAGAGCAATTCATGCTGAACAGAATGCCATAATACAGGGCGGATTGCATGGTATAAATCTTAATGGCGGGATAATGTACTGTACTCATCATCCGTGCATAATATGCGCTAAGATGATAGTTAATTCAGGAATAAAGAAAGTTGTAGCATATAATAATTATCCAGATGAATCAACAGTTGAACTTTTTAAGGAAGCTGGTGTGGAATTTGTTAAGGTTGACAAACCTTCAAAGGAAATCAAGATTTTAGATTGATAATATTTTCTATTTTTTCATATAGTTCTTCTTTTGTTCTATTATTTTCTATTTTTTTATCAGCTGTCTCAAAGACTTTGTCCATTGATTTATTATCTATGTCAGATTTGTCTCTTTTCTGAAGATCTTCTAGATTTGTGTTTGGATCATCTAATTTTCTTCTTTCAAAACGATTTTCTACTGAAGTATCTACAAATATCAGAGTAAAATCTTTGAAATTTTCCCTGAACAGATCAACTTCAGCTGGGGCACGGAATCCGTCAATTACTATATTTTCCAGGTTTTCTTCTTTAATTTTTTCAATAAGCTTGATAGCTATTATGTCATTTTTTCCGGTTTCTTTTCTCCACTGGTCTCCAAATCTTGACAGTGTCATTTTCTGTTCTTCAAGAGGCATAGATTCGTTGAAAAGACCTCTTTTTTTAGCTTCTTCTTTTAGAATGTCTGAGAATATTAGAAACTGGAAATTGTGGCTGTTTTTTAGATAATGTGATATTGTTGATTTTCCGCATGCTGCCAGTCCTGTCAATCCTATAATCATAAAAATAATAGGCAGTGGAAATACATAAATACTTGTTTTGTTGAGAATAAGTATGGTATTTGAAAGGGTTCAGATGAATGATGATTGTATAATTAGAAGGAAAAGAATGGCTGGAAGGTTTTCTTCAGATGATAGAATTTATGTTGTAGAATATGATAGAAGTTGCATTGGGTGTCCTAAAAACGTGACAGCTAACTGTACATTAGAAAGAGATAAGGTATATTGTGTATTTCAAGGTTTTAGATAACATTTATAAACCTTTGATTTATATCAATATAATAAAAGGTGCATAAAATGGTAACAAAATCACATGGAAAACTAAAAGGAACA
>Ga0272442_10008657_pt1 | contig 12849 bp, 19 predicted proteins | sample SSMForm2O_FD_200262 | JGI IMG/M metagenome (GOLD analysis project Ga0272442, IMG submission 200262) | Marine sediment archaeal communities from Little Sippewissett salt marsh, Falmouth, MA, United States - SSM-Form-2O | ecosystem: Environmental > Aquatic > Marine > Wetlands > Sediment ... | reverse complement strand
CAGGATATCCAGTAGAGACCTAAACAGTCCTTCTTTTTTTCTATATTATAAGTGTTCTAAATTTGATTTAAAACTATTTTTTAATTATAATTATATGATAAAACAAGGTATATATTTTTAGAAGGTAATGTTAATGAAAAATATAATTGAAACCGCAGCTGAGGTAGGAAATTTTAAAACACTAATCAATGCAGTTCAAGAGGCAGATCTTGTTGATACTTTAAAGACTGAAGGGCCATTTACTTTATTTGCACCAACAGATGAGGCATTTTCTAAATTACCTGCTGGAACAATAAACAAGTTGTTAACGGATAAAGAAAAATTAACTGAAATCCTTACATATCATGTTGTTCCAAATAAAGTAATGTCTAATCAAGTAATCAGTATAAAAAATGCAAAAACTGTAAATGGAAAAGACCTACGTATTGACACAAAAAACGGCGTAAAAATTGATAGTGCTACTGTGATTAAACCTGATATTGAATGTACTAATGGAGTAATTCACGTAATCGACAAAGTCCTAGTTCCTGATTAAAAATTTTTATAGATTATTAAGGGGAGAAGAATATGGTTGAAATAAATGAAAAAGCACCTGATTTCTGTTTAAAGAATCAGGATGATGAAAATGTATGTTTAGAAGATTTTAAAGGCAAATGGAAAATAGTATATTTTTATCCAAAAGATAACACGCCTGGCTGTAGCCTTGAAGCAAGAAATTTTACAGTTTCTGCAGATGAATTTAAAAAGCAGAATGCAAGTATAATTGGAATCAGTCCAGATTCAGTAAATAGTCATAAAAATTTTTGTGAAAAGAATAATCTGAATATTACTCTTTTAAGTGACCCTGAACACAAAACTCTGAATGATTACGGAGTTTGGAAGCCTAAAAAAATGTATGGACGAGAGTTTTTAGGTGTTGTCAGAAGCACTTTTTTAATCAGTCCACAAGGAAAAATCGCTCATGTTTGGCCCAAAGTAAAAGTCATAGGTCATAGTGATGAGGTTATGAAAAAACTTAAAGAAAAAAAGGAAGAAATATGATAAATAAAACACTATTTTCAATATTTAAACAAGGTAGCAAAACATATTTTTACAGTAGTTTATTTTTTCCTACTTATCTGAAAAAAGATGTTTTTGCTCTTTATGGTTTTGTAAGAAAAGCAGATAACTATGTTGATTCTATACCACAGGATATAAATGGTTTTTATGAATTCAAGGAAAAATATGACAAAGCCATTAATGGTAAAAAAACTAATGATGTTGTAATTGATGCTTTTATTAGATTAGCTAAAAAAAGAAATTTTAAACCTGAATGGACAGAAGCATTTCTAGATTCAATGGAATTAGATATTAAAAAATCAAAATATAAAACAATACAAGAAACAATCGATTACATGTATGGATCAGCAGAGGTAATAGGTCTTTATATGGCAAAAATAATGGATCTGCCTAATGATGCTTTATATTATTCAAAATATCTAGGAAGATCAATGCAATATATCAATTTTATAAGAGATATTGCAGATGATATAAAACTAGGCAGGACATATTTACCAGTAAATGAAATGGAAAAAAATGGTATTATTAGTCTTGATTACAATTATGTAAAAGAAAGACCTGAGAAATTTAAAGATTTTATCCATCAGCAACTTAAATATTACTGCAAATGGCAACATATAGCAGAAGAAGGATACAAGTTTATTCCAAAGAGATATCTAATACCAGTAAAAACAGCATCAGAAATGTATAATTGGACTGCTGAACAAATTTATAATAATCCTTTTTTGGTTTATCAAAAAAAGATAAAACCTCAAGTATCTCAAATATTATCAACTACATTACTAAATATAATTAATCCTAGAGTCATAAAAAGAAATGGAAAATTATTATCATTATATCAAAAATCAAAACCTAACTGTCTAAGAAAATGTTATTAATATAATAATCTTACAATGTGAGGGCAAAAATGATTATCACGATAATATTATACATTACAATAATAATATTTACCTTCATCTTAATGGAAGGAGTAGCTTGGTTTCTTCATAAATATGTAATGCATGGCTTTGGATGGTATCTTCACGAGGATCATCATAGGGCATCTAAAGGAAAATTTGAAAAAAATGATATTTTTGGATTATTTTTTGCAATTCTTTCTTTTTTGTTAATACTTGCAGGTTTTTTAAATGGATTTGATTTCCGTTTTGCAATAGGAATCGGTGTTGCATGTTATGGCATTGGCTATTTCTTAGTTCATGATACATTTTTCCATGGAAGAATAAATATTAAATACCGTCCAAAAAGTAAATATATAAAAAGAGTTCTAAATGCTCATAGAGTTCATCATCAAAAAAGCAAACCACATGATGGGATATGTTATGGATTTTTATATGCAAGTAAAAAATATGAATTAAAAGGTTAATATGAAAGAAAAATTAAAACTAATAATAAAGCTAGGTCGATTAAATTTTCTGGCTGGTGGTTTTTTTCTATATACTATGGGAGTTTTACTTGCAATAGTAGCGGGTGTTGACTTTTCTTATGTATATTTTCTTTTTGGTTATGCAATAATGTTGCCTGCTCATCTTTCCCTTTCATACAGTAATAATTATTTTGATATTCAAGTTGATAAATTTAACAAGCCTGTATCAATTTCCGGTGGAACAAAGATATTAATAGAAAAACCAGAGCTTAGAAACTTATGTAAAAATATCGCTATAGGTTTAATTATTATATCAATATCTATTACAATTGTTTTTGTTTTTTTATTTTCATTTCCAATTACATATCTTGGCTTTATCATATTTGGTAATCTTTTAGGATGGTTTTACACAGCACCACCAATAAAACTTGCATATCGAGGTCTTGGTGAAATTGCAAACATGATAAACATGGGATTTTTAATGCCAGGCATTGGTTATTGGACAATGAGTGGAAATCTAGATTTGTTTTTCTTAATCTTTTCAATTGCGTTTTTACTATATGGTCTAAATTTTATGATTTTAGTTGAAACTCCAGATATGGAAGGTGATAGAAAAGCAAAGAAAATGACACTTGTTGCAAAAACTGGTAGAATATTAAGCTATAAAATAACAATTATTACATTACTTGCTGCATCTTTATATTTCTTAGTTTTTGCATATTTTGGAATATTTGATTCTAAAATTGATTATGGAATAATGTATATATTGTCATTTATCCCATTATTTATTGCAATATACGGTTGGTTTAAACAACCTTTTGCAAAAAAGATTGCAACAAAAACAGCTCAAATCAATTTATATACATTCAGCTTTTTTGTTTTTTGTATAAATTTATATTTATTATTTGTTGCTTTAGCTTAATTAGGCAATATTATTAAATTTCCAAATTAATATTTTAACAATGTCGATTATTTTCCTATAAAACTTATATACCAATTATATTAAATTTTTATATATAAATAGGGATTTGTGATATAAAATGCTTAAAAAAAGTATCAATAAATCTGACCATATTTTATTTATTGCCCCTCCACTTGATAGGATACTAAATATACGATACAATCTTGGAATTTTAAAAACAAAAACATATGGTTATCTAGGGCCGCTAAATATTGCAACATATTTGAAAAAAAATGGATTTAATACATCAGTTTATAATGCTAATTTAAAACGCAATAATGATAGAGAAACTGAAGATCAGGCTTGGAAGAACATTAAGGATGATATTTGTTTCTTGTTAAAATCCAAAAACCCATCAATTATTGGTATAAGCATCTTAACACCTCAACTGGAATTTGCCATTAAAATTGCAAGATTTATCAAGGAGGTTAATAAAAATATTATAATTGTTGTTGGTGGTTGGCATCCCACTTTTATGCCTGAAGTAACTATTAACATTCCTTTCTTTAATTTCGTCGTCCGTGGTGAAGGCGAAGATACAATGTTGGAACTAGTTAAAGCATTAATAGAAAATGATCTTCACCAAGCAATAGCAAATCCGTATATTGAAGATCCAATGAAAACAAGGCCATATAAAATCAAAAAATGCTTGGCAAAACCTCTCCTAATGTGAGTGATGGGCCCGGCAGGATTTGAACCTGCGACCATCTGGTTATGAGCCAGACGCTCCGCCAGACTAAGCTACGAGCCCTTAAAAACCGTAGAGCATAATACAATTCTAATACTTAAAATTTAGAGATTTAAAATTAGTATATCTATTTTTTATATAACAACTAAACCTGACTTACTCTGTTTTTTTATCTTCTTTTGTCAAAACTTTCCAAAATTCATATAATTCTTTATTTAATTCTGCTTTCCATAAAACAAATTTTAAATCATCCTCCTCAATAGGAGCAGGACTCCCCTTTGGTTTTGAATAATTCAATTCACCATATTTTTTCATCTTTACCACCTACCGACGCATTCCCATGGTAATATCTGTCATTATTACTTTAAATACTTATCGTGACAAAATGTCAATATGAAAAAATCCAACAGGAGGGGAAACTTAATTAACTATTTATTATTCGGTATATCGTTATTGAGATGGCGGAGCTAACAACTTTATCAAAATATCCATTCTTAAATGAATCAAAAAAATATGTAAAGGAAAACAATTTATCAGTTGAAGAACTGCTTGATGATCCATTATATGAAAGAGCAAGAATTGCTGGTGTCGAAAGACTTGATAATGCATTTAAAAACAGAGATGTGGGAAATAGATCCCTTGCATCAGAATCAGATTGTATAATGGAACTGTTGTCCTATCCAATTGCAAGAATGATTGCAGTTTGCATTGAAGATATCTATTTTAAAAGACGATACGCACTTGGGGAAGCAGTTCATGCATATAAAAACTTATTAAATGAGTCAACGTCTTTTTTGTTTGAAATTTCAAAAGAGTTCAATTTGAATGTAAAATACTCAGAAGATATCAATCAAATCAAGATTTATTTTGTCGATTATCTTAGAAATGCTCCAACTAGATATAAAGAATGGAAGATGATAAATCGCGGAATGAAGGATGGATTTATACAAATAACTCATAAAGATTTTGCAAGAATTCTCCAAGAAGCACTAAGAAATAGAATTAATTCAGAGCTCGACACAAGACAGTGCAGCAAATCAATCTATACGACGTTTTCGACAGACATCCAGAGGATTCAGAACTCAGTTATGATACACCGAAAAAATATTGAGGCAGCACCAATTGGAAAGTTGGATGTAAAAAAACTTCCCCCTTGCTTAAAAGATATTCTTGCAGCAATTCAGGCAGGTGAAAATGTTCCTCATATGGGAAGATTTGCACTTGTTTCGTTTTTAAATTCACTTAGACTAAACACAAATGATATATTAAAAATATTTAGTAGTGCACCAGATTTTGAAGAGGAAAAAACAAGGTATCAAGTAGAACATATTACAGGAAAATTTTCATCAACATCTTATACCCCTCCAGGATGTGATAAACTACGTACATATGGAATATGTCCTACAGATAAAATGGATGATTTATGCAAAAAGAAAAGACATCCTTTGAGTTACTACAAGGCAAAATGGCGTCAGGAGAAAACAAAGAAATGAAGCATTTTGTAACATTTGAAGGAATTGATGGATCCGGTAAATCTACTGTTTCAAAGCTTGTTTTTAAAAAATTAAAGTCTCAGGGACATGATGTAGTTTTAACATATGAGCCGACCGATACTTGGATAGGTAAATGTGTTCAAAAATGCATTGAGACAAAATCTGATCCATTTGTTACAGCTTTTGCATTTATTGCTGACCGATTTGAACATTGTAAAAAAATTCAGAAATGGATGGATTCTGGAAAAATTGTGCTCTGTGATAGATATGCAGAGTCCACATATGCTTATCAAGGTGCACAGATGCAAGATTTAATAGATAATCCAATTAAATGGCTAAAAGAGCTTTCAAAAGACAGAATTATTATTCCAGATTTGACTTTTTTATTTATAATTGATTCAAAAAAATCTCTGGACCGAATTAAAAATCGCGATAGTTTAATTCCATTTGAAAAAGTATCCTTTCTTGAAAAAGTCCATAAAAATTATCTTAAGCTATCAAAAGAAAATTATATTAAAAAGTTAGATGCAACAAAGACAATCAATGAACTGGTTGATATTTGTTGTAATGAGATTCTAAGATGAAACTTTATAATTTTTTATTAAATATAATGAAAAAATTTTAGTAAATAATATATAATGGATTTTTTATATTTTTTAGTGGAAGGAATCATGCTGGTGGCTTTAAGGAGTGTATCCCATTCCCTCTTAGCGGTCCGGCACTCCTTCCTTTTTTAAAATCAATTATTTAAAATATCAAATATCGATGTTAAATTTGGATAAATGATTAAATTAAGACAATACTATAAGGTTCTTGGATCTCCACCTTTTCAATTGTTAGATAGATATATTTTTTGGATTTCCCGTAGAAATTATAATTATGAGGTCTTATTACATAAATTTTTTTTAAAAATTAGAAAAATGAAAAAAACATCGGAAATACCAATAATTTTGATAGGAGGATGCACCAGAAGTGGTACAACACTTGCAAGAGCGTTAATCGGTATGCATCCAAAAATTGCTTGCCCTCAAAAAGAATGTTTGATATATAATATTAAAACTCCCCATTTTTTAGAATCAACTTTTGATTTTTCAACAGAAGAAATCAACCATTTAAAAACAAAGTTTAACGAAGATAATTTGACTTTTGCAGAACGAGTTATTTCTTTATATTTAAAGAAAAGCAACAAAGAATTTATTGCATTAAAAGCACCTCTTTATGTTACTGTTGTAAATGAACTTTTTAAAATCTTTCCAAATATGAAATTTATTCATATGATAAGAGATGGAAGAGATGTTGCTTGCTCTCTTAAAACATATCCTAACAAAGAAGTGATTGGAGATAAAATATATCAAATAAATTCACGAAATCCATTATCATGGTGTATAAGAAAATGGATAACGTTTATGGCGGCAGGAATAAAACAAAGAGGATCAAAAGGTTATATTGAGATCAAATACGAAGATTTGGTAAATAGCCCTGTTGAAACTATGAAAAATTTGTTTGAATTTTTAGAATTAGATATGCCTAGTAAGGATCAACTTCTTAGTTATTATAAGTATGAAATTGATATAAAACATCCTCAGAATATTGAGATTGGCAAACCAATTTATAATAAAGCAATTGAGAGATGGAAAAGAGATATGAGTAAATCTGAAAAAGCTTATTTTAAACGTGTTGCAGGATCCTTATTAATAAAAACTGGGTATGAAAAGGATTTTAATTGGTAGTGTTTTAAAAAGATGCTCCCATCGGGATTCGAACCCGAGTCTAAGCCTCGAGAGGGCTTGATGATTGGCCGGACTACACTATGGGAGCAGAAGAAATCTTATCCGCCAGATGATACCTGTAAAATTGTTAGTTCTTGTTTATCTTTGATTTCATCGTCAATTGGTATTGGTTTGTTTTTGTTCATCACAATTAGTGTATCAGGTTTCAAATTTATTTTTATTAAAACATCCTGAACAGTTGATTCTTTATCAAGATCTATTGTTTTTATTTCATTGGTTCTTGAGATTTTTACTGTTATCTTCACCTGAATCGATACCCATATAAAAAAGGGTTTGATTAAGCTTTTGACAAACTTTATCTGTTGCAGGGGTAGCCAAGCTCGGCCCAAGGCGGTGGTCTCGAAAACCGCTGGTGCTCGCACCTCGGGGGTTCAAATCCCTTCCCCTGCGCTACTTTTTTTATGGATATCGTTAAACAATAAGATTTATATACATATTAAATTAATAATAATTAAATAAAATAGGTGCTAATATGATTAAAAAGACTATGTCAGTAATATTAATCAGTCTACTCTTATCAACATTATTTGCAACATGTTTAGTTGCTGCAGAAGATACAATTGAAACTGAAGAAAACGGCGGATTTATAGAATCAATAATCGAGTTCGAAGGTGAAACTGTAATTACTGAGCCAGTATCAATAAATAAGGATAATAAAGTTGATTTAAAAGTAAGATATAAACTTGATATGAGCGACTTAGCAGAAAGATTCTTTTTTAATAGAAGAATTGGTAGAGCAATTTTGTTTGGATCTGAATATTTTTTTAGGCTTATTGCTTTACCAAAAGCAACAGTTAATCTTTCAATCGAAGAAAAATCAGATTGGTGTACCGCAGAGTTAGACAAAGAATCAGTCGAATTTGATTTTGATAATCAATTTCAAGAAAGAGAGTTTTCAATTACGTTCTCAGTTAATGAAACAGCACCTGCATTTGAAGAAGATAAAATCAAGATAAAAGCTGAATTTGTTTACCAAGGAAATGGAAGCTTAATGAAAGCAACAAACACGACAACTATCATATTCAGACCTGACTTCGTATCTAAAATTGATATTAATGCAACTGATTTTGAATCAATTGCACCATTAGAAGAAACAATAATTCCAATAAATATAACAAACTTTGGTAATGGGGAAACAAATGTTTTAGTAGAAATTGTTGAAAATGAAGAAGATGAATTTAAAAATTGGAATGTATCTTTAGAAAAATGGGATATAATAATTCCTGTAAATTATGATGATAACGTAAGACAAATAAATCTAAAAGTAACCCCTCCAGAAAACTTTAACAACAAAACAATAGATCTTAAATTTTACACTAGATCAACACCTGTCGAAGGAATTGATGTCGAAGATTTAGAAGGATTAGAATATTCATTTGCGATAACAGTTGAAAACGATCGAAGTTTAGAAACAGAAGACGAATTTGAAATTGATACAAATTTACTAATTATTGCAATCGTTGTAATTGTTCTGATTGTTGGTGCTATAATATTTTTATCTCGTAGGAAATAGAAATATTATTTCCATTTCTTTTTTACTATAAATTTTAAATGCTATAGAAACATCCAGATTTCTTTACCAATGGGAAGTCATTATTTGTGCAAGAAATAAAACATGCCGATAAAATATTTCAACTTCTTGAAAAAGAATTGAACAAATACACAATGCCTGTGGTATCCCATCCAGACTGGGATGATATTGTAAATACACCTTTTACAACATTGATTTCATGCTTGCTCAGTTTAAGAACAAAAGATGAGGTAACAGCTAAAGCATCATACAGACTTTTTAAAAAATATAATACACCTGAAAAATTAAGCAAGGTATCTGAAAAAGAAATCCAAAGTTTAATTTATCCAGTTGGTTTTTATAAAATTAAAGCTGGAAGAATAAAAGAAATTTCAAAAACCTTGTTGAAAGAATACAATGGGCAGGTCCCAGATGATTTTGATGAGCTCTTGAAATTAAAAGGTGTTGGAAGAAAAACTGCAAATATTGTAATGGTATATGGCCACAAGAAATCCAATTATTTACCAATTGATACCCACTGTCATAGAATACCAAATCGTCTAGCATGGATTGAGACAAAGACACCTGAGCAAACTGAAGAAGAACTAAAAAAAATTTTGCCAAAAAAATACTGGGATGACTTTAATCATTTGTTTGTAAAATTCGGTCAAACAATATGTGTTCCAATATCTCCTTTTTGTAGCAAATGCCCAATTGAAAAATATTGCAAGAAAAAAGATGTAAATAAAAGTCGGTAAGATTGGAGATTTATAAAGTATTTTGTGTTTTGATAAATTTTTCAATTTCTTTTACAGATAAATCTCCTTTGTCACACATTAAATCTACAATTTTATCTTTTTCATCCCATTCTTCATAATATTTTTTCTGAACTTTATTTAGTTTAAATTTTAACCCTTTGCTGGATGCAAGATCTTTTAGTTGTTGTTCTGATAGTTCATATAGCAATTCTTTTTTTATTGACATTATAGCCCTCTTAATAAATTTAGCATAAAAGTTATTACTTAAATAAATTTCCCTATTTTTATCTTATTAATTACTAGCAAAAAATTTTGAGAATTACCGATTAATTTATTAATGTGAAATAACATACTTTTAGCGAAATTGAGCGGATGGGATGCAGAATGATAGAGACGTTGCTTCATCTATTGATTTTAAAAAACCATTAGTGATAAGATCGCTCAGACGAAGTAACATCAGGAAAAAAATTGCAGATTATCTTTTTGAAATTAGCCCAAGTGGAAGCTACACATCCGAAATTGCATACAATGTAAAAACAACACCAACAAATGTAATCGGTGCCATGAAAGGAATGGGTTCAAGATACAAAGAAGATGAATCACTCATTGCCTTGGAAATTGTCGAACAAATTATTAGTGGAAAAGACGTAAAATTATATAGACTTACAGATTTTGGAAAAGAAATAATCGCCTCATTAAATAAATATTAAATTTCTCTTCCGCGCCTATAGATCTCAAACATGGTTGTTACATATTTTTCTTCGACTTGCTGCATATTGCCATCATCGTATTGAACAACCATCCAACTACTTGGATGTGGATAGATATTTACGACCCTTGCTTTACGCTCTGGTAAATCTGGATTAATAGGATCTTTAACCATTACTTCTATTCCTTTTCTAATGCCTCTATTTCTAAGCATTTGGTATCCCTCCAAGCTTAATTACTAAGTATATTTTTATTATATAAAATTATGGTAAAAAAGTAGTGAATTTTAAATATACATCACAGCATTCAGTCAACAAAAGAGGTGGTGGATTTTATTAAATTTGAAAACTTTTCCAGATCAATAGCAATACTTATTTTGACATGTCTGTTTTTATCAATTGCAGGTTTTTCAACTACTGCAGATGAAAACAACGCAATAATATCAATTGTTGGAGATCCAGTTTATGAATTGGTAAGTCGTGATACTACTAATGATATTACAATTAGTAGATATTTTATTAATATTACATTTGGAAATACAGGAACAGAAACCTCCGATGAAATTAGGGTTAATCTTACAGATGAGGAAGGTTTTTCATTAACTAAAGATTTTACACTTTCAGCAGGTGCAGAGACAACTGTTTCATTTTATTGGTCAACGACATATTATCAAAATCAAAATATTGTTGTAAAATTTTTCCCGAAAGATCTTGATACTGATTGGACAGAGGATAATAGTGGATCAACAACTTTTGAATTAGTAATGATCGAGGGAGAAGATAATAAATCAACACCAGGTTTTGAAATAATTTTGGTATTAAGTGCAATCATTATATTTGCTTATTATCAAAAGCAAAAAAGAAAAAAATAAAATTTTTTTATACTCTTTCTTCTGTTTTTATAATTACATGGTCTACATCTAATAAGTTATTTCCTTCATAAAAAATTCTATTTGCAGGACTAATTCCTAGCTCTCCGTTTTCAACATAGTCTTCAAGTAAAGTAAACCATTTTGAATCACTTTTTTCAATTAGGTTGTTGTCTTTGTCATAGAATTCTGCCCAAACATCAAAATCGATGTCTCTACCTGCAATATTTTTAAAAAGATATTGAACCTCAACTTTTGTTATAACGCCATCATCGTTTTTAATAAAATCCTTTTTAGCATAAACCAATTCAACAAGGTCTGACTCAATAGTAACTCCATCAAATCCAGGCTCTGACGTAGTAGCTGTATTTTCAAAACATCCAGTTAAAAATCCAACTGCTAAGATAGCTACGACAAATAACAATATTAAATTCTTTTTCATTTTAGTATCCCCTCCAATATAGATGATTGTTAGTTGATAAAAAGAATGCTTACTCCTTTTATAAAACTTTAGTTTGGAAAAACAAAGTTATTTTTAACAAAAATAATTTTAAATATTTAATTAATACATATTTTTAATAATTTTAGTGAGAGATAATATGGTTGAAGGTAAAAATTCTGAAATAATAAAACATGTTTTGGATACTTTGATAAACATATCTAGCAGGAAAACAACCAAAGGACATGCGTTATTTACCATGAATGAATTAATGCAAACTTTAAGGGAAAAATACAATTTTTTAAAGCATATTGAAATTAATGATAATAGATTTAGCGAAAGTCAAGAACCAATTACAATAATGTCAGATATAAATAGTATAAACACAAATGAAATTGGTGATGCTTTATATGATATTATTAAAACTATGAATCTCAAATTAGGAAAAGAAGCAGGACATTTTTTCATTAAAGAATTAAAAAATAATTTACAAGAAAATTATGGAGAAAGTTTTGAAGAGATGGGTTTGGATTTGGGATTAATGCAACTTGAATATGAAATTAATGAGCTAACCAAAAAAATTCAAAAATAATTACCTTCTTTGAAGTAAATTGTGCTACCTGATTTTGTACAAATCTTTTTACATAGCATTGTATGAAGTATTTTACTAGAATAATCGTATGCACATATACCTGCATATGCATCTGCCTATCCACCTGCAAATAAAGTATATAAACATTCCAGATATTAGTGAGGATAGCACTCTAAAAGTTGTATTACCTGCAACTCATAGGAGGGATGTGAAAAAGATGGGAAAAGAAATAAGTAGAATATTAAAGGAGAAAGATGTTGGAAGCATAGGTATTGGCGCGATGATAGTGTTTATCGCCATGGTTCTTGTAGCTGGTATTGCTGCTTCTGTTTTGATTCAAACAAGTACAACACTTGAATCACAAGCATTGGCAACTGGCGAAGAGACCACGGCAGAGGTTGCAACTGGACTGTCTGTGGTAAATATTGAAGGGCATAAGACTGGAAGCACTCTTGATCTTTTGGGTATTATGATTAGGCCAAGAGCAGGATCTGATGATGTTGATTTAGCACAAACAGTAATTGAGATATCAGATTCTTCAACAAAGAACTTTCTTTCTTATGATGATAGTACTTATACCCCTGCTGCGTGGATAGATGGAGATCTATTTGGATGGGATA
>Ga0272442_10008656_pt1 | contig 12850 bp, 6 predicted proteins | sample SSMForm2O_FD_200262 | JGI IMG/M metagenome (GOLD analysis project Ga0272442, IMG submission 200262) | Marine sediment archaeal communities from Little Sippewissett salt marsh, Falmouth, MA, United States - SSM-Form-2O | ecosystem: Environmental > Aquatic > Marine > Wetlands > Sediment ... | reverse complement strand
AACTACGGGGCTGAATTTTCTTTCAGCGTCTTTTGAGCTGAATGACTTGTATACTTTTATCATCTGGGGTGAAGTGAAATCGTCGTTAACAACTTTGTAAGAGCCGCTTTTGGTATTAAACATATCGTTTTCAGAGACATATTCTATTATTCTTTTTGAACCGGTCTTGACATAATCATGCATGAAAATCATGTTGGCGGGGAACCACTGCGCGAGTATGCCGGGATTCCTTGAAAAATCCCCGAAATGTTCAAAGATGTTTTTCCATGTATAGGTCCCGAAGTTAAACTGCATGAGCGCGTCCCAGTCCTGGTATTTGCCGTAAGCAGCCATGATAACAGGCGCGCCTGTGATAAATTCGTTCGGGGGGAGGAAGTTCCACTCGCTTACCGTGAAGGGCTTTTTATAGACCCTTGCGTGGGCGAGCTCGGCAACGCAGTTGCTTTTTGACTTGAGTACCTGGTGGTTTTTAAACGAGATGTTTTCCTGGTATGTCCAGCCGCCGGAGGGGTGGTCCCAGTAAGAATGGCGGTCTATAAAATCATAGTTTGAGTTTACGTAAAGCTCGGCGTCCCAGTGCTCCCAGTGGTTTGAGCCGGTTACAAGGGCTTTTACCTTGATTTCATTTTTCAGGAAATCGTACATTTCGTCGTAAAACTTTTTTTCTGTTTCAAAGTAAAAACGCTTTGTATCGGCGGCCCTGCCTGTTGAAACTGCCGAGGCAAATTTGCGCCAGTCTTCCCAGTCAATTTTGAACCTTTCCCTCTGTACGGTCCCTTTATTAAAGTCCTCATCGCCCAAATTTGAGTCACCGTATTTTACCCATTCATCTTCCATTTTTTCCATTGTCCCGTATTTGTTTTTTAGGTATTTGTTGAACATTTCATCCAGCTTTTTGGTATATTTTACGGGTATTTCCTTGTCCCTGTCCCAATAAAAAAGGGTGGATTCATTGATTATTTCAGTGAAAACAACGGCCGGGTCATCCTTATATTTAAGCTTTGTATACTTGTTTTCATGCTCAAAAAGCTGCTTCATATACTCCTTTGTAAGCTCCTTCAGCTTATCGTCTATAAAAATCACCCCTTTGAAGCCCTGTGGTATTACTGACCAGCTGTCAACACCGTCGCCGGATTTGGGTTTCCTGTGTACAAGCGTATCAAGGAATATGTACATGCCCGCTTCCTTGAGCTTGTACGTGAGGTAATCAAGCTTTTCAAGCGAGGCGTCAGAAAGCCTGCGCGTGTTGTTGCCGCTTTTATTAAATATGTTGGGCTCGGACCACTGGGCATCCATGTGGTGCAGGCGCACCAGGTTGCAGCCGAGCTTTGCCAGGCGTTTTACGGTCCTGTCGGTTTCTTCCTTGTTCCTGAAGACATCCCCGGCAACAAGGTTTGTGCCCCAGAACTTCGCGGGTGTCCCGTCCTTAAATAGAAGCTTTCCGTTTTTATCCGCCGACATTTCCCCGTGCTTTCCAGCCGGCTTATCAGCCTTTTCCGTAAAGTCAACAACCGCGTCTTTGGTATAAGGGTCCTCTTTCGCGGTAAATGCAAACCATTTTGATTTGTCTTCCCCTTTAAACTCTTTGGGCTTGTATGTCTTGCCGTTTGAGTCTTTTCCGACAACCTTTATATCATCGATGTACATCGTGCCTTTTGCCTCAAGAAGGCCCGCGGCAATTTCAATGAATTTTGTTTCCTTGGGAACAAGGTAATTGTTTTCCCATTTTGTCCATACATCCAGGTCCGATGAGGTTTCGCCTACGACAGGCGGCCATCCGCCGAACCTTCCTTTTTCATTATGGAACTCAACGGATATTCTCGCTTTCTCCCAGGAGTTTCCACCTGTAACAATATCTTTTGTCTTTACGTAGCCTGAAATTATTACAACATTAACCTTTGAGGTATCAATGGGAATCTGCTGCTTTATCATTGAATATGCCTGCGCGGGATTGTGTATCTTATAACATTGGGGGGAATCGTGGCCGGGCGATTCAAAAGAGCCCTGGCCGTTAACATACCCGCCCCAGTAAAGCGGCTTGTCCGCGCCGAATTCGAGCGAGCCGTTCATTACCATGTCGTCTTCATCGCGGGGTATTTCAAACTCGGCGTCAGGCAGCACCCGGATCTCATCCGCCCACATTTCCCCGGTACAGTTTGAAAGCTGTACCTGTATCATTATTTTGGCCGCGTCTGAAGGGATGTTTATTACATTCATTCTTTCGGACCAGTTAAAGGTGCCGTGCCACCTGCCCATTTCAGGCCACCCGCCGGTTTGCGCCCCGCTTGAATTGTAAAAAAGAACCATGACCCTTGCGTATGCCCAGTCTTCAGGGCCTTTTACTACGTTCTTGAGCTTTATTTTTGCTTTTACAAGAATGGTTTTTATGGTGCCGGGCTTTATCTCTATATACTGGGAGGCGTCAATATACTCGTTTTTTGTGTTTTTAAGGTGGAGAAAGCTGTTGCTTCCTTCTTTTTCAACCTCAACAGAGTTGTAATTGGAAATTTTCCAGTCGTCAAACCCCTTGCTGAAGTCCCCGTTTTTAATGAGGTTTTCAGCCGCTGAAAGGGTAGCGGCAAGCATTAAGGAAATGACTGCGATAAAGAGTTTTTTCATATACCACCTCGTGAGTTTTTTTCCCGTAAAATGGCTGCGCCATCACGGGATCATAGTATACTACATATTATAATGGAATAGAATAAAAAACGTTGCGGTGTTTGTAGGGGCCGCCCTGTGTGGCGGCCCGGAGAACAGGGCGGGCACATAGGCCCGCCCCTACAAAACCCCCTTTACAAACCCCTGTTTTCTGATATTATGGGGATACTTGGGGATTTTAACCCTCCTCTGTATCTCCTCCCTGGTCAGGGAGGAGAAAAAGGATGATGAAACTTTAATCGGAGGTGTAAATGGATATATCAACGCGTCTTTTAGCCTTAATAGCTGAGCTTATGATAGTGCCTGCGGATATACCGGATAAAAAGACAAGGGAAATATTCGATAAAATTTCAGATAACCACTCTATAACATCATATTCACATATCGGGCCGGGCGTGCAGATGTCCACAAAACCCGTCAAGTCAAACCTGGTTAAGTATATTATAATGAAAGACAGGGTAGTGCTTTCGTATGAATTCTGCGAAAATTCCATGAATTATTACAGCGGCCTTATATCCGATTTTCTTGATATTTTTGTGAACACAACGGGCATAAAGGTGTTCATAATGCAGTCCGTAACCGTAAGAAAGCTGGTCAATATCGGCGGGATAAAAGATGCCAGGGATTTTCTCATAAAGAATGTTTATTCTTTCAAGGAAGAGAATCTTCAGAAGCTCGGAAGGCCTTTGCACCTTTTCGGTTCCAGGATATTTTTCCCGCAGATGAGCCAGGATACGCCGTCATATGACGTGAAGATTGAAACGGCAATGGATGACCACAGGACCATGTTCATAGAGAATAAGGGTATTTTTACCCAGGCTATAGACATAAAAAGCAACGGCCGGGCCCTTGATGATATTATCTCGAAGACAAGCGGTTTCATAGACAAAAATATAACTGATTTCATAACGCAGTTTATCTGAGGTGAGCGGTGGCTGAGGGAAGCGTGTTTAAAGGCGGGGTTTTTGAGATAAAGGCGGATTATTACGTGGTCCCGGTATTTTCCGGGGATAAAAAGCAGTTCAGCGCAAAAGAGTACGGCAAATACGGCGCTGAAATAAAAAAGCTTTTTGACGGAGGGAAGCTCAGGCACGAATTCAGGAAAAAGACAATTATGACGCTGTGTTCAGGCGCAAATAAGCTTAACGTGTTTTTTGCGGGGATGGGCCGGGGAAAAAAACTCACCCGCGAAAAAATAAGGCAGGCAGCCGGTTTTGTTATAAGGGAGCTTGGAGAGCTGGGTGTTTCAAATTTTGCAGCCGCGGCATGGTCGGCTGAGGATGGAAAGCTCAGGGCACAGGCAGAAGGGTTTTTCCTCGGGGCGTATAAATACCAGGGCATAAAAAATAAAAAAGAAAAAAACGGGATAAAAGAATTTTTCATAGCGTCAAAAATAAAAAACGCGGATGTTGTGGTTTCGGAAACAAAGATAATAACGGCAAACGCGTGCCTTGCCAGGGACATCATGAACTCGCCTGCAAATTACGCGACGCCTTCAAAGCTTGAGAAGCTCGCAAAAGAGATTGCGGTAAAGAATAAAAAAATAATGGTGCGGTCTTTCGGCAAAGAAGAGGCAAAAACCCTTAAAATGGGGGCGTTTTACGCGGTCGCAAAAGGGTCGGACGAGCCTGCAAAATTCATAATAATGGAATACAGAAACGGCGTGAAAGGGGAAAAGCCGTTTGTGTTTATCGGCAAGGGGATAACTTTCGATTCGGGCGGTATTTCTTTAAAGCCCCAGGCGTCAGGAGTTTTTAAAATCGAGGATATGAAATACGACATGTCAGGCGCTGCGGCGGTTCTTTACCTGATGAAAACAGCCGCCGAACTGCGGATTAAAAAAAATCTTGTTGCTTTAATTCCGGCGACAGAAAACCTTCCTTCGGGAAAGGCATACAAGCCGGGAGATGTGATTACAACACATTCAGGAAAAACGGTTGAAATTATTTCAACGGACGCGGAAGGAAGAATGATACTGGCGGACGCGCTTTCTTACGCGGCAGGGTACAGGCCGGAACTTATAATTGACCTTGCGACCCTAACCGGCGCCTGTGTTGTCGCGCTGGGGCATTACGCGACAGGCATGATGGGAAACAATGACGGGATAATGGAGGCGCTGAAAGAAGCAGGAAAAAAGACGGGCGAGAAGGTCTGGCAGCTTCCCCTGTGGGAGGAATACAGGGAACAGATAAAGTCGAGATATGCGGACATAAAAAATACGGGAGGAGGTGACGCGGGAACGATAACAGCAGGCCTGTTTCTCAGGGAATTTACCGGGGACATTCCCTGGGTGCATCTTGATATCGCGGGAACCGCTTATGGTGTGAAAAACAAGACATATATTCCTGACGGTGTTTCAGCTGTGGGAATCAGGCTTTTAACCGAGTTTTTAAAAAATTATTAAGGAGGAAAAAGATGGTAAAAAGAATCATGGTAGTTATGCTCTGCCTTTTACTGGTAAGCCCTGCAGTATTCGCGAAGAAAAAGAGATCAAGCTCGTCTTCGTCATCCGTAAAAGCGGCAACAAAAGACATGGGCCTTGGCTTTGATGTGGCCAGGGGAATGGCGTCAGCCAGGTTCTGGTTTTCTGATGAAATGGGAATTGACGTATCAGCGGGCCTGAATTTTAACAGCGGCGCGTCGTCATTTGGTTTTGGCACGGCTTTAGAGCTTGTTGTTGTAATGCACGGCAGCAAGAACCTCAATGTGAGCCTGATACCGGGGCTTGCGCTGGGTATTGTAAGCGCTGGAGGAACAAGTGTAACTTTTGTAGGAACAGTCGGGCTTGAGTGCGAAGTGCCTGTTTCCAAAAACCTTTCCATTGCAAGCGTAATCAGGGGCGGTTTTGGTATAATCAGCGCAGGAGGAACAGCGTTTGAGCTCAGCTTAATGCAGAATACAGCAAACGCGGTTTATATCAGCCCTGTAGTTGTAAGGTATTACTTCTAAAGATAACATATTGCGTAGGGGCAATTCAAGAATTGCCCCTACGTTTTTCTAACGAAAATCAGAATATTTAAATCAATTAATCCATAATTTCAAAAAACTCTTTTATAATAAATGTTCCTATATTTTCTTGACATTTAAGCAATATATGATATTATATTAGAAAAGAACAGAATAAAGTGCAGGAGGATATCTTGCAAAAAACTTCAAATAGAAGTTTATTCATAATGGTATGTTTGCTTATATTAATGTTTTCCGCCTCAAGCATGGAGGCGGCGCATATAATCACATCTGTAGATTACCAGATTAATACATACAGCGCGCAGCGCGCTAAAATAGGGGATACCATATATTTTACCCTTGCGGTAATAAACTCAATCCAGACATATAATAATGTAACTGTTGTGTCTACCTCGGCAAGCCAGGTAGTTGTGGGGTGCCCGGATTTTCCGCTTCCGTTTCCTACAACCCTGTTTGTTTATGACGGAACCCACACGTGGAGAATAGACGCGGTGCCGGGATACCAGCCGACAAATTACCAGCTTACCTTAAATAATTCAAACCTTATAGCCGGCAGTTCGGTTTCAGATTATACATCCCTGCAATATGCGGATTTTACCGCTGCCAGGGGCAGCCCGCCTGCCTTAACCGGTTCGGCAACCATAGATATAGGAACAGCGATTACAGGCGGGATATCAATATTTGACGACGGGGATATCGTGAACCATAATGACGCGACGCCTGGAGACGGAGTGTATAACGGAAAGTTCCTGGTGAGGGAAGCTTACCAGTTTAACGTGGAAAATGGCGCGGTTGTCGGTCATTTTTTAACTTCAGGCGGGGTTGCCGCAAGCAATGACGGGTTTATAGCGCCGAACAGCCTTAGTATGGACGCGGTAAGGCCCAGCGTTGAGCTTGTTAACGCGAATCCGAACCCATATAACCCGAATACCGACCTTTTGCAGGTTTATTATTACCTTACCGAAAACTGCAGTGTAACCCTTGAGATAAGAAACTACGCGGGGACAATTACAAATACTGTGAAGACACTTACGGCTGCAGGCTCATTCGGCTACAATACCCCTATACTATGGGACGGGCTGAGCAACTCCGGGGTACTGCAGGGGGATGGGCTTTTTTACTACAGATTTAATATTACCGACGCGGCAGGTAATACCGGGACTCCTTATGAGGCGCCTATACGTCTTACTTCCATACAGATACTTATGGACATACATTCGATAAACACAGAATACATATACGGCTCTGCCCCGCAAACCGTTGTTACCATTGTTATGAAGGCTCATCTTATCAATGCCACCCAGGCAAACCTGGCAAACCTCGGTTTTGATTATTTTTTTGATTCAAACCTTGTTCCTACCGAAGTGCCGGGTGTAAGCCATGATTACAGGAATTACCCGTATCTTTATCTTGACCTCAAGCTTTATAACAGCTCGGGGGCCCTTTTTCACGTGATGCCGAGGGATACGGCAGGGGAATTTGATTCGGATGATTATTACGCGGATTTTTCATATCCTAAGTTCGCGGACGGGCTTGACATGTACGGGTATGTTCCAAGGACTCAGAACACCCTTCCTGCGGACCTTTGCAACACAAATTCCACCACAGTTTATTCCGCGGGCGACTGGGATGAGGAAAACGACTGGGACAATGTCTTTTTGTCGCCCTTTATTGACGGCGTTTACAATGACGGGGTTTTTGACCTGGCCCAGTCATACAGCCTTTATTCATCAAGCATGCAGGCGGGTACATATATTGCTTCGTTAAGGGGCGTGCTGGTAGGGAAAACCATAGCCCGCAGGTATAACTCCACTTACGGGAATTATATATGGGAAGATGTTGTGGAATGCCCCTCGGGAAATACCACAAACCCGGTAGATACATGGACCATTCATTATTACAGGAACCATGTAGTGCCCAGCTTCTTTTATGACGAGGATTTGAAGGCGGTGGGGGACTGCAGGGGCTACGGCCTCGCGTCCGACCCGGCAACCAGCTCGTTTATTGTTTCGCAGGATCCGTCAATACCCGTGCCCGATTCCATACCTCCCGCAGTTATAAGCTACTCGGAGTATCCTTCTGACGGGACTGTAATAGAACCGAATGTTGTAGGGCCGTCGAATCCTGTGAAAGTAATGCTTACGGATAACGGCGTAGGCGCGGGGGCGACAAATCTTTCCACGTTTATATTAAGAGACCCGTACGGCAACCAGGTTCCGGGTTATGTAGCCTGGAACGCGGGTACCCCCAATACACAGACATGGGAATTGTATTATATACCTGACTCGATTATAGTACTTGGCGGTACTTATACTATAACTATAGTCCCGGTAGACGCCTCGTTTAATATCGGCAACCCGGTTGAGTATTCCTTTACGGTCGCGGATACGACAATTCCCGTGGTTACTGCTGTCAGCGTGCACTCTTCATCCGGGGGCACAACTACCCTGTCTCCCTCCACGTCGGAGGAGGTTTCTTTCCTTGTTTCACGCATAGAGGTTACAATGATACCCGGAGGCTCCGCGCTTGTTGACTGGAACAATTCCTCGATAACCGTTCTGGACGGATCCGGTTCTTCAGTTTCAGGGACGATTTCACATACAGACGGAACAAATATACTTATGTTTACGCCGGACGCCGCGCTTTCAGACGGGAATTATACGGTTAATATTACGGCAGAGTCTGAAAACGGTTACAGCGGGGGATACTCCTACAGCTTTTATATAACCACCACGGGAATTGTGTACATAAATTTGAGCGGAACAGGCCTTAATACCACCACTTGTATGATTGCGCAAATAGCACCCCCGGGCACGAATACGGGGATGATAGATAATGACGGCGCGGGCACAATGGTAACCCCGACAGCCCTTAGCGTAACCACTGTTGCCTCTCCGCAGACACCGCCGGCAAGTTATAATGTGCTGGGAAGCGCCATTGCGTTTTCCATTGACCCGCTTTACAACCTGCCGGTTACAATAAATCCGGCCTATTGTTCCGCAACGCTGAGGATTAATTTTACAAGTACCCAGGTTGCTACCCTTGCCAGTTTGGGCCTAGATGAGGATGACCTGACGCTTTGGGAATATGACGGTTCAACTTCAAGCTGGTCAGCTGTTTCAGGCGCTTCATCCCCTGTCAGCGCGGGCGGAGGAAATTATTATATAGAAGCGCAGCTTACAAGGATACCGGACGGCAATCAGTACGCGCTTATGTATGTCATTCCTGCTACGGGCGGGCCGACTTCATATACAGAGGACGCCTCTTTCCAGATACCAAAGGCATTTAACCCGAATACGGGCCCGGCAAGGATTTTCTTTTATAATAAGGACGGGATATATTTATCAACCATTGCGCAGGCATCGACGATAGAAGTGAAGGTTTATTCGCTGACAGGGAAGCTTGTAAGGTCAATACTTTATCCTGACACGCCGGCAAATTTCGGCGACGCGAACTGGGCAGGGCTTTTAAACATAGCTTATTTTGACTGGGACGGGCTGAATGACAACGGCACCCGGGTAAGGAACGGCATTTATATAATGAAAATTATTGTGACCGAAACCACAGGCACGCAAAAAACACACTCGCGCCTGATAGCGGTCATAAAATAGAGGTATAAATGAAAAGATTCATTGTAATGACAGTAATTACAGCATTTATTTTAGCGGTGTCAGCGCCTATTTGCGCGCTTTCCGACTCGCTGGGAGGAACTTTTATTGATAACGGCGTAGCTGCGCGTCCGGCAGGAATGGGCGGGGCTTTTACGGCAATCGCGAACGATGCCAACGCGTCGTGGTGGAACCCGGCGGGCCTTGGCCTTTTAGGCAAAGATAAATCATTAAGCTTTACCTACGTGCCACAGCTTTACGAGCTTGCCGCGGGGAATATTTCCAAGATATTTTTAACTTATGGCCAGGGTGACATGTCCGGATACGGCGGGATAGGAGGCACGATAAGCTATGTTTCCATAAACATGGGAGCCGATTATACCGGGGATTCAGAACCCACCTGGCAGGAGTACGTGCTTGTCTTTTCCTGGGGAATGCAGATTGACAAGTATATAGGGCTTGTTAAATATAAATATCCGAAGGTTTCATTCGGTGTTAACGTGAAATATCTCGGGGTGTCCACTGAGCTTACGGTAGACGGCGCCGAAACAGGTGCTTCGGGTTTTGGTTTTGATGCGGGGCTGATAGTAGCCTTTAAGGGAAACCTGGCAATAGGAGTTATGGCAAAAAATATATATAACACTGTAACCTGGACCGGTGGTTCTTCCGAGCGCATGCCTTACCAGATAAACGGCGGCGCTTATTACGGCCTTACCAATACCTTTATAATAAGCGGGGAAATAAAGTCAACCGAAAGCGACAGCGGCACGCCCAAGATTGACGGGTACTGCGCGGGACTGGAATATGTATTTGAATTCGGGAAAAGGGCGCAGATACAGGCGCTCGCCGTGAGGGGCGGGTTTTCAATGGACCCGAACGAGGAATCGTATATACTTTCAGGCGGGGCCAGCATGACAATGGATACATTTTCGATTGATTACGCGTATCAGTATTACATGCAGTCGGACCTTAACCAGTATACCCACCGCCTCGGCCTCACGGCATATTTCTGATAACCGGATAAAAAGAGGGGAAAAACAAAAATGAATATTCGGGACCTTCTTCATATAATGGTAGACAAAAAAGCCTCTGACATGCACTTAAAGGACGGCAGGCCGCCCCTTTTAAGGGTAAGCGGTAAGCTCATGCCTCTGGACATGGAGATTCTCGCGGAAAAAGACCTTAAAGAGATGATATACGCCATTACAGACGAGATGCAGAGGAAGCAGTTTGAGCAGTCAAATGAAATGGACCTCGCGTACAACCTTGAAGGCGTGGCGCGTTTCAGGGCGAATGTATTCAAGCAGATGGGCAAGCTTGAAGTTGTTCTAAGGGCCATCCCGATAAAAATACCCACGCTTGAAGAACTGAACCTGCCTTCCGTTTTAAATGAAATATCCCTTTACCCAAGGGGCATGGTGCTCGTGACCGGTTCGACAGGTACCGGAAAGTCAACCACCCTCGCGGCAATGATAAATAAGATAAATGAAAATTATAACCGACATATTGTAACCATTGAAGATCCGATAGAGTTCGTCCATTCCGACAAAAAATCAAGCGTCTCCCAGAGGGAAGTCGGGCTTGACACCGAGAGCTTCAGCTCGGCGCTTAAGTATGTGTTAAGGCAGGACCCGGACGTAATACTGATAGGTGAAATGAGGGACCCTGTAACTGTTGAGACCGCGCTTTCAGCCGCGGAAACGGGGCATATGGTTTTTTCCACACTTCATACAATAGATACAATACAGACCATAAACAGGATACTGGATTTTTTTGAAAAAGAAGAGCAGGGCCAGGTCCGCATGCAGCTTGCCGGGGCGCTCAGGGCTGTCATATCCCTGCGCCTTGTCAGAAGGTCGGACGGCGGGGGCATGGCGCCGGCAGTTGAAGTAATGGTTGTAACGCCGACGGTAAGGGGATACATAGAAGACGGGAAAATAGGGCACATAAAGGACCTTATAAAGGACGGCGCCCAGAACGGGATGCAGACATTTGACCAGTCACTGATAAGCCTTTACAAGCAGGGGCTCATAACCATAGAAGAAGCGAAGAGAAACGCGACATCACAGCAGGAAATTGACCTTGCGATGAAAGGTATCACTTCAAGCAGGTCGTCGGCCCAGTCAATACTTGATAACATGATGAAGGAACAGGGTAAAAAGGACCTTGACGGTGAACTGAGAAAAGCAAGGCAGCTTATGGACCAGCAGAGGTTTACGGACGCCTACTCGGTACTTGAGAAGCTCAGCGCAAAGTACCCGGGATCCCCGGAAATCGGGGACATGCTTCAGAAAGTTAAGTCATCACTTAATACCGAGCAGCATACCCAGACAATAAAGGCAATGATAGTGGAAGGGTTGAATATATATAAAAAAGGCAATATTGAAGGGGCTATTCTTAAGTGGAAAGAGGGGCTGCGGATGGACCCGGAGAACCCCCAACTCAAATCATATGTAAAAAGCGCTGAGGAAAAGCTTGAGGCCGCAAGCGCCATTCCGCAGATGCTGGCTGAAGGGGTTAATATTTACAAAAAAGGTGATTTCAGCGGGGCGATAGCGAAATGGGATGAGGTCCTGAGAGTTGACCCCTCAAATAAGCAGGCAAGAACCTATATTGACGGAGCAGAACATAAAAGGAAGGAACAAGAAGAGAAAAAAGAGATAGAGGATCTTTTTAATAAGGGCAAACAGGAATCGGAAAACGGGAACGACCTGGAGGCCCTTATATTGTTTAAACGCGCCCTGTCAAAAAAGTCCGATTCAAAGGAAATAAAGGAAAAATATGACGAGGTTTATAAAAGGCTTATCAATGAAGATTTCGGGGGCAGCGATGTTGAATCTGCCCTTATGTCTGAGGCGTTTAAAAAGGGAATTGACAAGCTCCTGCAGGAGGATTATATAAACACAGTTAAAGAATGGAAAAAAGCAATTGAAAAGAGGCCGCTGGAGAAAAAGCTTAAAAATTACGTGGAAAATGTCAAAACCATGCTGAAGGCCCGGCTGGAGGCGCTTATGACCGAGGTTGACGAGCTTTACAGGGACAAGAGAAATGCCGAGGCGCTTCACAGGGTAAATATCATACTGGGGATAGACCCGGCAAATGAGTTTGCGCTGAAGTACATGAGGGACCTAAAGCCTCTTGTGGAGGAAGAAGCGCAGAAGATGTACAAGGAAGCCATTGATATGTTTAACGCGGGCCGGCTGAAAGAGGCGAAAGATAAAATTAATGTGCTTCTTACCATAGACCCGAGCCACATTACCGCGAAAAAACGGCTGCAGGAAATTGAAAGCCGCCTTGAATCACAGAAGGATGTGGGCTGACGCCCTGATGAAAAAGAATATAATATTCATAATATTTACGGTTTTAATTATTATCCTTTCGGTTTCCGCGTCATGGGAATTCATAAAAATCCTGAAAAATTTTTCAATAAGCTCCAAAATTGAGCTTCTTTTTCTTATCGGGTTTGTTCTTTACCTTGTCGTGCACCTTGCGCTTTACAAGCCGGTTTTTATACATGTCATGAGCCACGAGCTTACCCACATGCTATGGGCCGCTCTTTTCGGCGGGAAGACAAAAAAGATAGAAGTTTCCGACAAAGGCGGAAAGGTTCTGATAAA
>Ga0272442_10008655_pt1 | contig 12850 bp, 12 predicted proteins | sample SSMForm2O_FD_200262 | JGI IMG/M metagenome (GOLD analysis project Ga0272442, IMG submission 200262) | Marine sediment archaeal communities from Little Sippewissett salt marsh, Falmouth, MA, United States - SSM-Form-2O | ecosystem: Environmental > Aquatic > Marine > Wetlands > Sediment ... | reverse complement strand
TAGCCTGAGTGTGCGGAATCAATGCCGTCCTGGATTTTGATAAATGCCGTATCCCACGAGAGCCCGTCAGGGCTGTCTGCGGCTGAGTCTACATCCACATATCGAAAGCAGTTTATCCCGGCGTCAGTGTCGCCGTCACTGTCACTGTCAGTGTCTGTATCGGAATCAGTGTCAGAATCCGTATCTGAATCACTGTCGGAACCGCTGCCGTCGCTCTGTCCTGCATCAGGCAAGGAGCCGTCTTCACCAGCGTCTGTGTCAGACCCACGTTCGCTTTTACAACCTGAATACATCGCCACAAGGCATGCCAGAGCAAGAGAACAGCGGATTATGTTTATTGCTTTCATAATAAGCCCCCTGTCGAAGGGCAGTATAGCACAGGGGATTTACAATTCTTCCTTTATCAGGACACGGTGTACTTCTTCGGGACTCGTTACCCCGTTCTGAACCGCCCAGAGTGCATTCTCGAACATGCTCCGCATGCCCGTGCGTATGGCCGTCTGCAGGACTTTGTCCGCCGACGCCTGAGCGCCTATGAGCTCACGGATATGCTCGTTCACGTTCAGCACCTCGAAAACTCCCGTCCTTCCGGTGTAGCCCGTGTCACTGCACGACAGGCAACCGGCCTTGTCGTACACCATCAGCTCGGTGCCCGGTTTCATCCTGAACATTGAAACCTCTTCTTCGGTCGCAGGTCTTTTCCGCCTGCATTCCGGGCACAGCTTTCGCACCAGTCTCTGGGAAATAACCGCACTGATTGACGTTGTAAGCGAATAAGGAGGTATTTCCATTTCCATGAGCCTGTTAAACGCGGCGGATGAACTGTTCGCATGCACGGTAGTGATGATCAGATGGCCCGTCATCCCGGCCTGTATGGCTATCCTGGCAGTCTCAGGATCCCTGATCTCGCCCACCATGATGACGTCGGGGTCCTGCCTGAGAATGGCGCGAAGCCCGTCGCTGAAAGTAAACCCCTTGGGCTCGTCCACCTGGCTCTGGCTTATGCTGCCGAGGTCGATTTCTATGGGATCCTCCAGCGTTGAAATGCTGCGTGTTGACTCGCTTAAGTTCTGTATGGTCCTCAGCATCGTGTAGATGGTCGTGGTCTTGCCGGAACCCGTCGGCCCGGTAAGAATGATCATTCCCTGGGGGCTTTTAATATTTTTTATGAGAAGATCCTTCTCTTCTTCCCTGAGTCCCAGTCCTTCGAGGTTTTCGTTCTTGATGGTGGAGCCGATTATCCTTATCACGCAGCGCTCGCCGTGCAGCGTGGGAATGAATGCAATCCTCAGATCCGAAAAGGCGCCACCGGCCTCCGTGTATACGCGTCCGTCCTGCGGCCTGAATTCCCGGTAGAGAATCAGGTTTGCCAGTATCTTGAGCCTGTTGATAAATGGATTCTTGAACTCGGCAGGCAGCGCCACGAGATCCTTGAGAAGACCGTCGATGCGGTAGCTGATTCTCAGGGTATCCGACATGGGATCCAGATGAATGTCACTCGCACCATTCTCAATGCCCTGGAATATGAGGTAATCCACCATGGCCGGTATGTCGGGCCTCCTGACGGTGCTCATCTCTCCCATCTTTCTCCTGATTTCATCAAAAGAGTCTTTTGTAAGTGGCTTCTTTGCCGGAAGAGTGCGCTTTACATATATAAGCGCGCTCATGACAATCCATCCGGCAACGAAAACCGCACACAGCACGATTATGTAAAATGCATGTTCCTCAAGCGGATGCTTGACTTCGAAGATAATGTCCGGATGAAGCCTGATTTGTAAAAGCCAGTCGTCGGGCAGAAGGGTGAACCCGGCTGCAAGAGCCGACAGGACAGCCATGAAAATGCAGAATGTGCGAAAAACTCTCATATCCAGGTTCTTCTTAATTTATCATCATCCGTTCCTTAATGAAATTTTTATTCGACAAAGTTTATTTGATTTTTTTCCGGTTTCTACGGACTATCAATATACCTTGGAAACAGAAAAAAATCGCAGCCGGGACACTTACCAGGGCATGCTTTCCATGCCCGCCGGTGTCGTGAATCGCTTCATTTCGGGATGGTCGTACATTCACGAGGCCGTTTTCGTGGCCCTGGGCCTTGCGGTTTTCACCTGGGGCGCCCTGTCCATGTGGAACTGGATGCTGGACGACGCCTATATATCCCTCAGGTACGCACAGCACCTGGCGCGACACGGAATTCTGTCGTTCAACCTGCATCATCCCGAGACCCCGCCGACCGAGGGTTTTTCCAGCCCGCTGTGGGTTGTGCTTCTGGCCGCCCTCATACACACAGGTGCAAAGGCCGTAAGCCTTATCAAGGCCCTGAGCCTGCTCGGAGCTTATGCAGCGATGCTTTTTGCGGCCCTTGTCATGTGGAAAAGACTGAAATGCTCGGCAGCCGTGATCACGGCCCTAATGGCGACTTCCTATACTTTTGTCTATTATTCGACCAGCGGAATGGAGATGACATGGGCATGGGCACTCATGCTGGCCTGGCTTTACTGGTACAGCGCTCCCGAGCCTGCGCCCCTTTCCTCCAGGGCATTAAGCGCTGTAAGCCTCGGCCTCCTCGTTCTGATACGTCCCGAAGGAATCATCCTCTGGGCCGTGGCCGTAATGGATAAATTCTTTTCCGGGTTAAGAGAAAAAAACCTGAATAAAGCATTTATCAACGACTGGTTCATGCTCACATTTCCGCTCCTGTGCTGGGCCGGATATGAAATCTTCCGCCTGTCATACTTCGGCCTGCCGTTTCCCAACACTTACTATGCTAAATGGCTTTCCCGCAGTCCCGAACTTTCCGAAAAAATGCCCACGAATGTGTATCATTCGCTTCAGTACACGCTGACCTTTCTCGGTGCGCTGTGGCCGGCCGTCCTTCTGGCAGAGGCTGTAGCCCGTCCCGACCCGGAAAATTCCGGCTGGCGGCGGCTCAGGCGCCCTCTTCTTCTGTGCGCGACCGTGGGCTGGGTGTTTCTGTGGTTCGTGGTCTCCGACAACCTGCCCTTTTACAGGTTCCAGATGTACTCGGTAATCCCCTTTCTTTTCGGCGGTGCCTTTCTCGTCTCGGAAGCAATCAGAAAAGCCACGGATGCCCGTATTCGCACGGGTCTCCTTCTCATCGCCCTGATAGCGATCTCGGGGCACGCTGCGGCCAGCCGCAACATCGCATCAAGGGAATGGCGCAAGGTGGGCAAAGTCGGTCCTTCGTGGCATCAGTCCACAAGGCACGAGAAATTCGGAAAACGTCTCAAAAGCATATTCAAGGCTAAAGACATGCTCCTTTACGAGGAAATGGGCGCGGTCCCGTATTTCTCCGGCCTTGATTTCATAGACTTCATGGGGCTGAACGACAGGAAAATTGCTAACATCATATACAGGCACAGGCAGGATAACACTGGATGGGCCTATCCGCCTGTGAAGCTGGCGAAAGAAGCGATTTCCAGGCAGCCCCAGGGAGTACTATTGAGGGCAAAGAGAAAAATGTTCGACCCGGGCCTGAAAAAATGGATGAAGAACAAGGCCCAGATCCACGAGGTATGGTTCACGCTGATGAGCATGCCCGGGTTCCGGGCCTGCTACGAATACGTCGAGCCTTTCAGGATAAACAAAACCTATTATGTATACATCTACAGAAAAAAGCCCGGCTGCAACCCGCTTCACGACGGCGGGGACGTCCCGTATCCGAGGGCCATGGAAGAAATCGAGAAGGACAGGGAGCGCGATTGAGCGTTTAATGGTGTGTCGAAAGCCGGGAGGCAACCATAAACTTCACGACGCGTATTTTACGCCGGTGGAGTAGGCAATAACCTCCACGGATCCCAGGCTCTTGCCCTGTCCCTTTGATATGCTCGATGTCTCCAGCCGGCAGTTGATAAAAATATCCGCGCCCGGGCATGACTCCTTCATGCGGAGAATGGCCTCCCTGCGTCCCCTGTCTATCAGGGATGAATATGAATGCATCTCCCCGCCGAATATCATCCGGAACGCGGAAAGGAAGCGCTTGTAATAATCAACCGATATGACAACGGAGCCAATGGTCAGCCTTGTCCATTCCACAGCATGATTACCGTCCAGCTGGCTGCCCGTCAGGGCCGGAATACCTGCGAATGCCCCTTCCCTTTTACGTATGCTGTCATAATGCCGGGTCTCTGCCACCCGGCCCAGCACATAGCCCAGAACGAGAAGCAGAAGGGGAATTCCTACATTGATGACGGTTTCCATGACTATTCCACCTTTACCGCCGTGCCGTATGCAAGAATTTCGCTGGCGCCCTGGGCCACAGACGACGTTGTGAACCGGACATTGACAACGGCATTTGCTCCAAGTTCCTTTGCCTGGGCAAGCATGCGCTCGGTTGCCTGGTTCCTGGAATCCTGCAGCAGCTCCGTGTATCCCTTGAGCTCTCCGCCCACGATGTTTTTCAGACCGGCCATTATATCCCGGCCCACGTGTTTAGCCCGGATCGTACTTCCCTGGACCAGCCCGTAATGCTCAATGATTCGTTTGCCGGGAACCGACTCCACATTCGTGACAATCATGGATACTCCTTTCAGCCCCTGTGGATTGGCCCTTCATGGCGGGTTTATGTCAGGTTTTTCAGCTTCCCGGCGTCTGGTAATCGACCTGGCAGGTATATGAAGCCTCTTCTGAATCCAGCACCAGTCCCGTGCAGAAATGGTACCACACGATATGGTAATCGCTGTTTACGCCCTCGACCAGGAGTTCGTATGTATCGTAAGGAGCGCCTTCGAACACGAGCTGGTTAAGGCAGTCAATCGCATCCTCGGTCGTGAGCGGCACTTCCGCGGCCACCCAGCCGTCAGCGCGCAGCAGGAAGCCCATTTTCTCGACCCCGGCTTCATCGCAGTCGTCATGGTACTCGCCGTTTTCGTCCTGCCATTCGATGTCCACCGTCAAATCACCGAACTGCATCTCTTCTGTTTCGATGTTCACAACACCAAGGTCATTCGGGTTTTCCCTGTCCTGTATCTCGACCTGTTCGTTGCCGAAATCATCGTAGAACACCAGGATGTCCGGACCGCCCGGGTTTTCTTTGTAAAATCCTCCAAGGAATGTATATGTTCCGGCCATGAGGAACCTGTCCGTTATCATCTCGCCCTCTACACAGTCGGCCATCATCTCCTCGCTGTCATACCACCACTCCTCAGTCTCCGGATTCAGCATCCACAGTACAACGTAATCGATCCCGGCCGCTTCGCACTCTTCCTTTGACGGCACCGGCCAGTCGTCGTCATCCGTGTCCGGATCATCAATTGTCCACGTGTACCACAGGGCTGATTCGTCTCCTGTGGGATCCCATACATCGCCTGAAACGAAAACAAAGGAAACTTCGCCGAAATCATTTCCGCCTTCCACGATTTCAACCGTGTACGAGGACCAGTCATCTCCCTCCTCGTCGACGCCGGTCGTGATTGTGTTTCCTTCGACATCGAGCAGCTCGAACACCACGTCCGCGCTGCCTGCGGGAAACTCCAGCCCTGTCTCTAGGTCAGCGCTCGAACCGCTGCACACCCATGCGGCGTGGTAATCCTCTCCTCCGATGTTAAGCGTCAGCTGTACATAGGCCGCTCCGACCTCCTCGCAGGTGTAGGAAACCGCATCATCGTCCTGATCGACTATCTGCCAGCTGAATTTCACCCATGAATCACCGTCCGAGTCAGTGTCCGTGTCCGAGTCAGTGTCAGTGTCAGTGTCACCGGCCGCATCCGCCCCTGCATCCTCTTCGTCATCATCGTCTATCGTGCCCGTCTTCACGGTGCATGCCGGAGACATGAGCCATGCAGTCGATACCAGGATAATAAAAATACGTGATTTTAACTGCTCCATATGTCCTGTCCTCTCTTTAATGCCGCGCCCTTCTGCTGCAAATCAGCATGTCTTCAATCCTGATAATCTTTCCCTTTTTCACAGCATCCCCCGCGGCCAAATTTATTAGATACGACCTTTAATTTCCTTTATTTATTCATCGAAACATACTTTTAAAACACTGGCAAGGATTTGGATTATCTTGAAAAACCGGGAATCTGTGATAATGTTTCACACGATATACGGGAAAATTCCCGGGGAGCTTAAAACTGAAATGAATGACGATTCTTCAAACGATACCTTCTCAATAAGCCAGATCATAAAAATTCCTGAGGTGGACATCAGTTATAAGCAGCAGGATGACGATTCCGTCATTGTCGTTACCGACATGTACTGCGTAAAAGGGCATAATATCGTCCGTCCCGGCGGGCCCAAGTTTTCGGGCTATGACGGCATATCCTTCTGGGTCGTGGGAAAATCCGGCGGCTCAATAGTAACCGTAAGCCCGTTTCACGGAGATCCCCGCAAGTACGGCGGCGAAGACTTCGAGCCCGGCGAAAAGCTTACGATATGCTGTCCCGAATGCAGGGAACCTTTCCCCTCCATAGGCAAATGCGGGTGCTCGCAGGACGGCGAATTGATATCCCTTTTTCTGACCCGTGATCTCGACCCGCAGAAAGCCGCAGCCGTATGCGACAAATGGGGCTGTCTGAGGTCCAGGATCATCGACGGAGAGCAGATCATCATCAAGCACAAGGATGATGATGAATCCGGCCAGTCAGAATAGCTTTCAGTAAAGGTGAGTCTTCTCCTCCGGCGTCGTGAAGAATCCACGGAGCCTGTACGTTCATGTGCCCGCCTTTTCCTCTTGCCGCCTCGATAAGCACCAGTTCCGCACTTTCTCCCTGTTTCGGGTGGCACAGGCACATCCTTGAAGGATGAAGTTTCTGTTCGCCGAGTGCGATAATAAGCTCGTCCATTCTCCCTGCCGCATGGATAATGGCCGCAGTGCCCTTTGGCTTCATAATCCTGTTCACGGCAGCGGCCAGTTCGCTCATGCTTAGCTTTTCACGCGTCCTCGCAATCCTGCGCTCCTCGTCTTCGGGCGGCCTGCCCTCGCCAACTGGCTGATAGGGAGGATTGACCACGACCAGGTCGTATTCTCCATGCCCGGATTCGGGCTTGAGCTTTCTTAAGTCCATGTTCAGCGTGGTGCATACACCGGAAAAACCGTTCCTGGCGGCATTGGATTCGGCCAGTGCAGCGAGAGCGGGCTGAATCTCGACCATGGTCAGATGCCTGCATGCCTTAAGATGCATGATGCCGAGCCCGACAACGCCGCAGCCGGCGCCCAGGTCGATTACTCTTTTTGAAAAACGGGCGGATGCGAACGCTGCCAGCAGCGGCGCGTCAACGCTGAAACGATAGCCCTTTCGCGGCTGCTCCAGCACAAGGGCGCCGTTGTACATGGAATCAACGGTTGTTGCGGAATCATTGTCTCCGGAGCGCATGATCAATTAAAACAGTGAGAAAGCGGCGGGTGTCAATGCGTCCGGCACCCTGGGTCAGGGGATATTTTTAAGGACTTCTATCAGTGGGGGCAGATCTTTGACGACGGTATCCCATACTATGTCCAGGTTGATGTCAAAATAGCCGTGAACCAGCCGATTGCGAAGCTCAACCATGTGCTTCCATGGAATATCCTTATGCTCGTCTCTGAAAACATTTGAAACAGAGTTGGCAGCCTCTCCGATTACTTCGAGAAGATGAATCATGGTGAAAGCAAGCATTTCATTATTATCAAGATCTTCGCGTTTGTAGGCTTTCGAGTATGCCACTGCCTTTTCGGCAGCATCCAGAATGTGATTTATGAAAACAGTGTCGTCACGCTGCATACTGCACTACCGCGGTGGAAACGACACTGTCCCTGAAATATCTGCTCAGGTCCTCTTTTGTACGAATGTCCACCCTGCGCCCGTCAAACAGAGATGACGCCTCTTCCTGCATCTCGAAAAGCCTGAAGAAGCTCGGCACGCGATCAGGTTCAAATTCAACCAGAACGTCCACATCGCTCTCGGGCCCGAAGTCGTCACGCAGTATGGAGCCGAAAAAAGCCAGTTTGCGTATGCCGTGTCGCACGCAGAACTGTTCGATCTTTTCTCTGGAAATATTTATTCTCTGTTCTTTCATGATATTTTTATCTTACCTCAAATGACCCTTCACCCGCAATCAATGCATTTTGCCCACACTGTAACAAACACTCAGAAATCCAGCAAAGGGAGCCTTTTTGCCCCTGTGGACGCCTCCAGAGGCATATGGAAACCCGTTTTCACCCAATGAACGGCCACCGAAGCCCAAAGAAGTGGAAAAAACAGCCCAGGGACGGCCCTGCCTCCCATATGAACGTGCCCTCACCCCCCTATGGACGGCATCAAGCCCCCAATGGAAGCCGGGATTGTGCATATGGAAGGGGTAAACTGAAATCTGACGTCAATAGACCAGAATAACTCTATAGTCCCCGATTTCTCCACCATCCTTCGAATCAACCACGATCCGATAACTTTCTTCATTATGCATAAATAAATCAATAATACGCAGAACAACACAATCGTCATTGCCACTGAGGCCTGCGCAGTAACTCTCGTCTACCGATTGACTATATACGTCGTAATCAACAACGTTCATATCACAATCATAGACAGCTAAAGAACCTGCATTGGCCCCTTCCCTGTATATTACGTTAAGATTTCTATAAATATCGTCTCCCAGTGTATTAGTTATACTGATAAGTTCGTCATTCCCGGACCAGTTCGAGCTCCCGTCCAGTGAACTCGTGTGATCATTCCCGGATTCTGCTGTTATTGTGTAGTATTCCGAAGGCAATATTGTGGTTCCACCCGGCGGAATAACGGTATCATCACCACTGTTCAGAGTTGACGTGTAGTCTGCCAAGGGAGGAGCGCCATTACAGATTTCCATATCTCCTCCGGCAACTACTTTTATATTGTCGATATACCAACCGTCTGCATCAGGCTCCTGTTCATTGTACAGGTATTTTCCATCTCCCAGACAGAATCTGAGCCTGAAGTCAGAGTTCGCATATCCTATAAGCGAAATCGAGTCATATCGCCACTCCAATGAATCGCCAGTCTGAAAAAATCCCGGCTGGCCATCCAGGTGACAGTCGTTGTCTCTAGTGTCGATATAATCATCGTATTCATCTACTGGTTTGACTCTATTCCATCTGTACCCATCCCACGCATGAATGTTTCCCCCTCCAAGATCCCATGATTCAACGTGCTCAAAACGGTACCAGTGTCTGAAATAGACATAAATATTTTCCCACGGGAAACAGCCGGTCAGATCTATTTTAGGACTTTCAAGACAGCTGCACTCTTCATCACTATAAACACCTGTCAGGTTTGTAGCAGCCACTTTACCGTCGGCATCAAGTGCAGGATCCCCGCTCGGGGTCCCGTGTTCCCATGTTGAGTTGACGGATGCGTCGCTCGTTCTCCATCCATCGGGTTCCGAAAAATCGTCTGTGGATTCTTCCCAGTCCTCTTCCAGCTTCAGGTCCCCCTGACATCCTTCGCATGTTCCGTCAAATACTGAAACAGTTACATTATCCAGATACCAGCCTGATACGTTTGATGTGGCGTTTGATCCGATACAGAACCGTAGCTTGAGGTTAGTAGTGGGTACTGGTGACAGAAAAAAGTTTTCATGCACCCATTCATTACCAATATCGGCATAACCAGGTTCATCATGCACAGATGTTCCCTCTGCAGTAATATAATCTGCCGGATAGCCATCATAGGGAATGATTGTCTCCCATGATGCGCCATTCCAGACCTGAACATGTCCGCCGTCGTGCCTAAAGGCAGGCGCACCTGCCTCGAATTCGAACCAGTGATAAAAACTCAGCACGGCACTGGTCCCTATCGAACATTCTGAAAGATCTACTGTGCTTAGTTCCATGCATTCGTTGGCAGACGGAACATAATCCCCGTATAAATTAGTGGCCCAGCAATTGTCGCCGGAAAAACATCCTCCCGGACCGACTCCACCGAGCGGTGTCCCATACTGCCATGGAGCGGCAGACAGACCGTTCAACGTATACGTAGTGGAATCCGGATCAGATTCGGTTATGCTCAACGCGACAGTACCACACCCGCAGACATCTCCGTCCGCATCTGCGTCAGCATCAGCGTCTCCATCCGCATCGGCATCTGCATCTGAATCTGCATCAACGTCAGCGTCAGCATCAGCATCGCTGTCAGTATCAGCGTCGGAATCGGCGTCTACGTCTGCATCGGTATCGACATCTGTGTCAGCGTCAGCATCGACATCTGTGTCAGCATCAGCGTCAGCATCAGCATCAGCGTCAGCGTCAGCGTCAGCATCAGCGTCTCCATCCGCATCGGCATCTGCATCGGCATCGGCATCGGCGTCTGCATCACCATCAGCATCGCCATCCGCATCGGCATCGGCATCAGTATCTGTATCAGTGTCCGTATCTGTATCTATGTCAGTGTCAGTATCAGTGTCTGTATCCGTATCTGAATCAGTGTCGCTGTCTGTATCTGTGTCAGTATCGGTATCAGATGATGCTGCATCCATCTTTGACCCTGCGTCGTCTTTGTCTTCAAAACTGTAATCATCAAATGACCCGATCAGGGAGCAGCCTGCCAGAGCTACAAGAATGAGCAGGATCGAAAGAAATCTCATTCCTAGAACCTCCCCTGTATCAGAATACCAGCCTGCCCGTCCGAAACAGACGGCCCCACCTGCACATCGCTTTCGCCCATCCATTCGGGCTCGAAAAAGTACAGTACCGTGCCCGCTGCAACTCCAAGCGCTGCGACGCCTATGAGTACGTCCGTGACCAGGGCCATGGTCTCGATACTGTCCGCATCGCCCTTTCTGTCTTCAGGACACACCTTGTCCTCGCACTCGGACGTGATGTCCGACTTGCCTGACAGCACAAGACCCCCTGTAACTGCCGCACCTATGGCGGCTGCGCCTCCTATGCCGAACGACACCCACGTCCACAGCCTTTCAGGCTCTTCTTCAGTGGATTCTTCCGGCTCTTCTGCTTCCTGCTCCGGTTCTGGTTGAGCCACCGCCGGTTGAGCCTCCGCCTTTTTTTCAGCCGTTATCTTTTTCTTCTTCTGACCCCATACCGAAACCGTCTGTTCCAGTATTGTCTCGCTGTCCAGTATCACTTTAAGCTCGTGATCCTTTCCGCCCACAACCATTACGGGTCGCGTCATCGGGGTCGTGCCCCTGTGCACGCCGTCTACATAGACTGCAGATCCATCAGGCGCTTCGATCTCCAGCTCGCCCACGAGCTTCTGTATCCTGTCCATCTCCTCGAGTACATAATCTTTTCTCTCAACCGGGATTTCATCCTTCCCGTCCACCAGGTACTGCTGGAATGCCTCCATTGACAGTCCGTAACGGCCGGCAGCCGCCTCGCACTGGCCTATGTTGAACAGGATCTTCCAGGACGGGCGCATCTTATACGCCTCGCGAAACGCCTCTGCAGCCGCCTCTGCATCACCTTTTTCATAAAGATTTATTCCGTGCTGGTAGAACTCCCTGGCCTGGTCTTTTTTTGAACCTTCCTGCGCCATCACTGCAGGACACACCAGCATCGCCGACAGACACAGGGCGTTTACGAATAGAAGCTTTCTCATCTTGCCTCCCGCTTCTGCATGCAGAACAGATATTTCACGTGGTGCAAATTTTAAGGAGACTATAAAATCAATGTCCCGGTTTTTCAATCACATTGTGGAAGGTCAGGGGAAATACGATAGGAGTGTCTGATGGCACCGGACATCCAGGGAAAAATGCTCTTTATGCAGTCGCCAGCTGATAAGAAAATTCATTCACATCCATCTGCTGTCCGGCATGCTCAACGGTCATGCTGACGACATGGCCTTCGTCGTCTACCTCGATAAGTACATTCTCATTAATGTCGTAAGTCTCTGCTATCTCCCTGTTACTGAAAATCAACAGCAGAGTGTCTGTATCCTGGAAGTATTTAGCCTGCATTTTATTTACCTCGTAAAACGCCTGTCAAAAAATGCGTTATGAACGGTTTCTCCATCCTCAAGCAGGACAACCCTTAGAAAGCGTCCGTCCGCCTCCTCAATTCTCTTCCATCTTCGAATACGTCCATCACTCTGAACATGTTCTGCCTCAGGTTCCCTGATTGTCTCTTCAATCCACTCCTGCCTGATTAACTGTCGATCCCTGCGCTTCCGCGTGTGCTGGAAGTAATTCGTGAACTTCATTTCAGAATTGTATTATAACTGCAATCGCATGTCCATTCCGTATACCGGAAGAATGCACAGCCTTGTATTGCAATATGTCAGGGCACAAATAGTTTGCCGGGATTGAGAAGTCCCTTCGGATCAAACGTGTTTTTCAGGCGCTTCTGCAGGGCGGCTGCTTCGGGGCCAAGCTCCATTGCCAGGTACTTCGCCTTCACATGCCCCACCCCGTGCTCGCCCGTGATCGTGCCCCCGAGATCGAGCGTCGCCTGCATGATTCCGTCAACCGTTTTGCGCGCATTATCGGCAAGCGCCTCATCGTTCCACAGCACATTCACGTGCAGGTTCCCGTCTCCGGCATGGCCGAAGGAAGCCACCTCAACACCGTAACGATCACCTGCTTTTCTGTAAGCCTCAAGCGCATCGGGCAGTGCCGCCCTCGGAACCGCCACGTCGTCCGCAATCTTGAAAACCGCCCTGCGCTTGATGAGCTCGCTCAGCTCGCGCCTCGTCGTCCACAGCCTGTCTCTCTGCGCCGAATCCTGTGCCGCGAGGATATTCACGGCCTTCTGCTTTTCCAGCAGATCGGCCAGGGTTTCGATTTCTTTCTCAATCACATCCTCTTCGCCGTCCACTTCGATTAACAGGAGGCAGCCCGTGTTCTCGGGTATGGCCATCTTTCCTTCCCGCCTGGCCGTATCCACGCAGGCCGAATCAATAAGCTCGAGCACGCGCGGCACAAG
>Ga0272442_10008654_pt1 | contig 12851 bp, 8 predicted proteins | sample SSMForm2O_FD_200262 | JGI IMG/M metagenome (GOLD analysis project Ga0272442, IMG submission 200262) | Marine sediment archaeal communities from Little Sippewissett salt marsh, Falmouth, MA, United States - SSM-Form-2O | ecosystem: Environmental > Aquatic > Marine > Wetlands > Sediment ... | reverse complement strand
TTATACCTGGTGGTCACTATCGTGCCGCCTTCAACACCGCTGGCAGGGTCCAGTGTAAGAGCATCTCCACCGCCACCCCAGACATGTGCAATCATGGCCTGGGCCCATCCGCTTGTAACCATACTGGTGGCACGAGCGAGTTTTGCTGGGTGTCCGCCGGTCCATCCGTGCTGATGTTTTACATAGAGGCGGAAATAAATCTCGTCGAATTTCTCGCCCTTTCGAACTACAGAACCGCCGCCGGTTGGAGAATCTCCGAAAAACACTTTGCGGTTACCCTTGCCCTGTGAACCTTTTTCATATAAACAATGCATCGATTTTCCGGTGTTGCCAAAAGCCTGTTCTGAATCGAGGCCTCCACTTTCCTCTCCGTATTTTTTTCGGCCGTGATTAAAATCATCATACCAGATTGTATCTGCATCGCTTTTGTGGGGCTGCTTTTCCAGAGGGACTACCGAATCAATTCGGGGTACATCCGGAGAATCGGAAGCAGCAGTCTTTACAATTGCCGAATAGCAAGCCAAACTTATAGAAAGTATAATAGTCAAATAAATCGTTGCTTTTCCCTGTCTCATTTTTTTACTCCTTTAACTAAACGAATACTCTTAAGATTATCTTATAATTCTTTATCCAGCGAGCGAATGTTACAACAAAGCAAGTCTGTCATTCGCTGTATTATTGTTGAATCGGCCCAATATAGCTTGTCGCAACGACAATGTGGTCGAACCAGCAGGTAGCTTCCTGGTCGTTTATAACAAAACCGGGATTAGCTATTTTATAATCTTCGCTTGTCTGGAAAACTTCGGGAGATACATAATTTTCCACCTTGAAGTACTGCAGTTTGACCCAGGCCTCGTCTCTCCATCGGTAGCCTTCGAAAGGCCCACTGCGCGGGTCTTCAGGAGCAAGCCTGAACGTAGCACGATACCAATACCCAATAGGCGTTCCCGGCGCCCAGTTTCCGATGAGTTCGCCGTTTATCCAAAAACGCTGAACGCCATCACAGTTTTCCGGGTCGGAAGGGTCGGAGTTAACCCGAATCATATACTCCACACAAATCCATTCATCGCGAGGTGTAAATGTCGGCACGCGAGGTGAAAAGTCATTACCGTAGTAGGGTGGATCCAGATTGCAGGGGTCAGGCACGCCTTCCGGTGTCTGCCATGATTTCATATGGGGCCAGTAAGTATAAAAGTGCCAGAAACCCGGAGGAGGATATTCAGTCGAAGGATAGTAGTGGCCAAGCTTCGTGGTAGGTTCCAATCCCGTCCAGAACTTATTTACTGGCAACTGGCCGGCCCCTCCGCCCATAATAGTTCCGAGTTTGCAGAAGTGATGGTTGAAACCGTAATCATAGGCAAACTTCACATAGAAACGCGTATATAATTCATCGTATGTACTGGCAAAGGCCTTTGCAACAGCTCCGCCGGTGTTTAGGCCTCGCTTGGCGGTTATCTGCAGAGACTTCGTTCCTGGACTTTGCGGCGGAACCACAGAAGAGATTGTAAGAGCATCATTATCGTTTCGGATACTCGTCCAGTAGGTCGTCAACGTGCCAATAGTCCGGGTCTCGAAATCTTCGTATAAAATAACGCTCGGGTCACTTTCTATGCCGACATCGCTGGTATAATTTGAGGCTATGCCCCAATGGCCCTGTGGGATGAATTCCTGGGCCTCTTCGAGCCAGTAGTAAGCCATTATTGAATAATCCCTGAAATTAACATCTCCATCGCTGTCCATATCAGCCGAAGCCGTCCCTCCCTGGTCGAGCCAGTCATCTGCAAATATAATAACATCTCGCCAATCAATCACGCAGTCACCATTTAAATCAATCTGTGACTGATAAAGGCACTTGTGCAGTTCGATATCATCAATATAAACGAAACCGACCACCGGGGCTCCGGGAGCGGAACTATCAGGTTCGCCAATGCCAATCTCAAGGGTCTTGACCGCAGTCATATTAAAGCTGGGATTATTCTCCATAAAATACCGCAGTATGATATCCCACTGCTGCCATTGCACCAGCAACAGGTCATTGGGGTCCCATGCATCACTGTACCTGACCACAGCCTCTCTGTCGTCGCTGTCTACAATCCTTACGTACATCTGGTCAATGGCCGGGTCGCCCCTGAACCAGAGCGACAGGCCTGCAGCAGAGTCGTTTATAGTCCAGTCCGAAGGAGGGTCGGTGCGGCTGACGCCACAATAGTATGGAAATTCAAAGTTATAGAACGATAGCTCTAACGCCTTCATCCCGGTGTGCATATAATCCATCGTGAGTTTATAGTATGTATCCGTTGCTCCTGTCGGATCCCAGACATACCGCAGGTCGTTGGGTTCGTAAGGAGGCGTTCCCGTCGTGCTATACGACTCAAAGTCGTCCCCGAAATAAGCTGAAGTATTACCAACAAGGACAAAAATCAGGACAAATGAAAATAAGTAATAGAATCGCCGACACATTACATTCCTCCTAAAAAAACATCATTATTTTGGTATTAACGCTAAATGGTTATTTTATATTATAACATATTCAGCAATGATTTTTTTTTTATTTATTGTGTTTTAGAAGAAAACCGACAGGCGGGTTTTTATCCTGTTTTTTAGCGTTCTTTGGCCAGGTGGTGGCGAAAGCCGAATGCCATTTTGACCAGTCGGACCAGACACCAGTGTCTGACTTTTGACGCAAGCGAACAAAATGCAGCGTGTTAGGGGCTAATTCCGCCCTGCCCTGCCGCGGTCCGACAAACTTCCCATTGTCCGAGTTAACCGCCACAGTGTTACCGCCGTCCTCAACCATACCTTTCCAAACAGTATTATGTTCCATTTCAGGGGTTCTTACATTGTCGGCAAGCGAGACGAGTATCTGCCTGCTTTGTGCAACTTCAACTTCCCACTGTCGCTGTTTTGAGCCTTTCGGGTTTGCAGATTCAGCTTTTACAATAACAGGGTTCAGCGGCGTACGCACCGGGCCGATTGGTTCTGTCGACAAAACCAGGTCGTCATAAAAACGCGACTGGCTGGCTGGGCTGCCTCCGTTCCAGTAGCAATCCCATTGCATAGCGTTCAAGGTAAGTTCCTTAAAACCAGCGGCAAGGTCGTCATTCGGGATATCACATATGAGCATGCCGTCGGCCCAGGCCTGAATTCGGTCACTTCGCGGCCCTTTTCCCAGCAATACAGAAAGCTCAAGATGAATCCAGCGGCCCATATTTCCTTCGTTCAAAAAACCCCATGTCGTATGGTAGTTGGGCAGCCATTCCCTATGAACTTTTGGGGCTCTTGTATGACGTTCAATAGCTATGTGGCCGTCTTTACCTTCAATCCAGAAAAGTACGGTGTAAATAGCTCTCCAGTCAGGGCCGTAACATCGCATGCGCGCCATTTTGGGCGGCAATGTCCCCCGGGGCTGCTGGGTTTTGAAACCTTCTTCGAATTTATGATACCAGCGAGCGTAAACTCTGTTATAAGGTTTTTTGTTTTTAATTCGCCGGGTCAGGGGATTATCACCAAAGAAGTGACCGAGATAACCGGCACTGCCGGGGTCGCCCGTCATTTGTTCTTTGGGTATGTAGGTCATCTGAAGGGCCTTTTGACCGCTGACGGCATCTTCACCTGTAACACGGAAATTGCCTCCGATATTATGAAAACTTTCCCTAAGCTCACCGATGGTTTCTAAATCCTCAAAGAAAAAAACATCCGGCAATTGCTTAACAGGGTCTTCTTTCAACGGCCGAACAAAGTCAACCTTCGGCGTTTCAGGCTTTGCAGAGACATCGTCAACCATAGGGCCGATATATTCTGTGGCCAATACAACATCGTCAAAATACACGATGTTTTTGTCCGCTTGTCCCTCTTTGGCAACCCGCTCGGATACATACCACTGTAAATTAACATAGTTGATTTTCAGCTCGCCATTGGTTCGCCAGCTAAATCCTTCAAACGGTTTCGGGTCGGTGTTAAATTGTCCGGATGTCCTGAACATATCACGGAACCACGTTCCGACGGGCTCGCCCGGTCTCCAGTGTCCCATCTTTTTCCCGTTTATCCAGAATGCCTGTTCACCGTCTGATTTACCGACGGCGTTTAATTTGGTCATAAATTCCACGCATATCCATTCCTCTCGTACAAGGCCGCTCGGCTGGCCCTCGGGGACAAAGTTGTTCCCATAAAAGCTCCTGCCGTCCCCGTCAGGTGGATTGTTCGGCCTGCCGTCAGGATTCTCCCAGCTATGCATCTGATGCCAGTAAGTATAGAAGAACCAGCCGCTTTTGTCGTTCGGAGGTTCGATGGTTGTGCCGAAATGTTTATCCCCGTGTGGACGCTGGCCCGCATGACCGCCGGGACGGTAATCCTTGCTATTCCCACCCATATTTACAAAATGGTGCACCCCAACGGTATCTTTAGCAAATCTGCAGTAGAACCTGAAATATAGCTGTTCCATCCCTGCCGCAAGATTGTAACCAACATCGCCGCCGCTGTCTTTGCCGCGTGTAGCTGTTATTTCCGCACTGGCCGAACCGCTGTGAACAATCGCTTCATCGCTGACAATTTTAACTACCGGCCGGTTTCTAAAGCGTGTCCATTTCTCAAAGCCATCTTCGAAGCCCGATGCAAAGATAACGGCAGGGTTGTTCTCAATACCTTTATCGCCGGGATACTTTGCTGCCAGCCCCTGCTCAACTTCGCCCTGTTCAGACGAAAACACAACCACAGGTAATACCAACCAGCATAAAAGTATACAGAATAATACTGTCAAAAATCTCTTTGCCTGCCGCTGCTTCATTTTTCCTGTCCTTTCGATTTATGAGGTTCTTTTTTCAAGAGCTGAATCAAACCCACTGTGAGGTTTTGCATTTATTTAGAGACATCATCGACCATAGGACCAATATATTCTGTTGCGATGACAACATCATCGAAATGCACGATGTTGCGGTCAACGGTTGCTCTTTTATGGGCGCGGTCGGAGACATACCACTGAAGGTTAATGCGATTGATTTTAAGATTGGGGTCGCTTCGCCAGTTGAATCCTTCGAACGGCTTGGGATTTGTATTAAAATTGCCTTCGATGCGGAACTTGTCACGGAACCATGTTCCTTCGATGCAGCCGGTCTTCCAGTGCATGGTTTTTTTACCGTTAATCCATACCGCCTGCTCCCCATCATATTTACCTGGTGTATTAGCTTTAAGCATAAACTCAACGCAGGTCCATTTGCCCCGCTCGAAGTTATTGGTTTTTTTCAACGGGTTGAATACGTTACCATAGAAGCTTCGTCCGTCACCTTCGGGCGGATTGTTTGGTGTACCGTCTTCGTTTTGCCAACTGTGCATCTGGTGCCAGTAGGAGTAGAGACACCAGTCACGCTGGTCATTAGGAGGTTCGACGGTTGTTGAAAATCCTTCGTGCCCTTTAGGCCGCTGGCCGGCATGGCCTTCTGTTTCTCTTCCCGGACAGTTTGCGCCGATATTAGCGAAGTGATGCGGTTTGCAGGTCTCTTCGTGAAACCGGCAGTAAAACCTGAAATAAAGCTGGTCAACGCCTTTATCCCATCGATAGATTAAAGCCCCGCCCACGTCTTTGCCCCGCGTGGCTGTGATTTGTGCGCTGTTTTCGCCGGAATGTATGAATTTGGGCTCTGAGCTTGTTGAAATGGTCTTTGGTGCGCGGAGTTTTGTAAAGCCGGCGAGATTGTCTGGACCTTCAAAGCCGGTAGCAAAAATAACCGACGGGTTCTTCTCGATACCTTTGTCACCCGGGTATTTCGCCGCCAGGCCGAGTTCAGAATTATTATTGGCGAGAACAATTTGTGTTGCGCCACCTATAATAAGTGTGATTAGCATTACTTTTAACATTAAAGAGTGTAAGTTCATTTTATGTACTCCTTGCCAAACTTTTGGCGTTTTATCATGGTATTCAGGGCTAATTTCCCATTCGAGGACCAATATATTTTTTGGCTATTACAATATCATCGAAGTAAACAATGCAGATACCATTGGTTGACTTGACCGACTGGTAATCGGGCACCCACCACTCAAATTTTGCTATGTTTATTTTAAGGTTCGGGTCGGTCCGCCAACTGAAACCTTCGAACGGCTTCGGATTTTTTATCCAGTCTTCACAGAAGCGAAAGCGGTCACGGAACCACATTCCATCGACACAGCCGGTCTTCCAGTGCATTATTTTTTCACCGTTAATCCAGGCGGCCTGTTCGCCGTCATGTTTGCCGGGTGTATTGGCTTTGAGCATGAACTCGACACAGTACCACTTTTCACGTTCGAATGTGCCGGGGTCTTTTAAGGAATAAAAAGTGTTGCCATAAAAGCTGCGCCCGTCACCATCGGGAGGGTTGTTTGGGCTGCCGTCATCGTTTTGCCAACTGTGCATTTCATGCCAATAGGTGTAGAAGCGCCAGCTTTTATTTTCTTCGGGGTATGGCGGGCATATGGTGGACCAGTAGGCTTTGTCACCCGGTGGGCGTGAGCCGGCGCTTGGCCAGAAGCGGGGTTTGAGCTTGACGGCACGCATTTTGACGAAGTGCCCTGCCATGAACGTGTCTTTGTGGAAGCGGACATAGAAGCGAACATAGAGTTGGTCCTGAGGTTCAGGCAGGTAAAACCAAAGGTCGCCGCCTTCGTCTTTTTTGTGGGTGGCGGTGATTTGCACACAGGCCGAGTCACCGCAGACGATTGCCGGGTGCTTGTTTATGACAATAGCTGGTTTATTACGGAACTTTGTCCAGCCGGTAATACCGTCTTCGAAGCCGGTTGCAAAGATAACATCAACATCCTGGCTTATGTTTTTATCGCCGGGGTATTTTGCCGCCAGACCAGGCTCTACACCAGTCTTGACGGCTTTCGGCTTTGACTGTACTCCAGCAAAGACAGCCACAGGTAATACTAACCTAATTGAAATTACAAAGAATAGTACGAACAGGAATCCCATTGCTTTTTTGCGCATCATTTTCAACCCTTTATTTTAATCGAGCCTTCATTAAATGACTGAATTCTATCGGCTTTTGAGTTTTATGGTTTTTTAGAGATATTTTTGACCTGTGGGCCTATATATTCTGTGGCCAAAACTATGTCATCGAAGTACACAATATTTTCGTCAACTTTGGCTTTCTGACCGTGTTCTTTGGAGATGTACCACTGGAGGATAATGTGGTTAAGTTTTAGTTCCGGGTCGCTGCGCCAATCATAACCTTCGAACGGCTTCGGGTCGATGTTAAAGGGCCCGGAAGTGTGGAACGTGGCACGAAACCAGCTCCCAATCGGTTCACCCGGCTTCCAGTGCCCCATCTTTTTGCCGTCTATCCAGAAAGCCTGCTCACCGTCAGATTTGCCGATGGTGTTGGTCTTCATCATAATTTCCACACAAATCCAGCGTTCCCGCGGAAGCCCCGTCGGTTGGTCATCGGGAACAAACGTATTCCCATAAAAGCTTCGTCCATTACCCTCTGGCGGATTGTTGGGCGTGCCGTCCTCATTGTTCCAGCTGCGCATTTTGTGCCAATAAGTGTAGAACTCCCACCCTCGCTTGTCGGTCGGTGGTTCGATATTGGTCCAGAAACCCTTATCACCCGGAGGCCGACGGCCGGCATTGGCCCACCAGCCTTTAACGTGTGTGCCCATTATGATAAAATGATGCGGACCAAGAGTATCCTTGTGAAAACGACAGTAGAAACGCATATAAAGCTGGTCCACACCCTTGGTCAAAGTGTGTTTCATATCAGAACCCTCATCCTTGCCTTTGACAGCGGTCATCTGCAAACATTTCGAGCCGCTGTGAACAATGGAAATATCGTCAACAAATTTGATGCCGTCTCTATTGCGAATATCCCACCAGCCGTCAAGTCCTTCTTTTTCAAATCCGGTGGTAAAAAGAACAGCCGTATCCTTCTCGATACCTTTGTCACCGGTGTATTTTACCGCCAGGCCCAATTCGACCTCAGAGCTGCCTTTATCAGGTTTGGCTTGTTGTTGCCCACAGAGTACAGCTGGTGATATCGTCCAGCGCAGAATTACAAAAAGTAGTACAATCAGAAATGTTTCACGTTTTTTGCGTCTCATCATTCCAACTCCTCCCTTAAAATCAATTATCATTAAACAATCAACTCACAAATTATGGTTTGCCGACGGTCGAGACAGTATGTATTTGAATCTGCTTTTCAGGCCAGCAGAGCCTGTCCGCAACAGCCTTTGGAAACTGCCACCCGGCATCATCTTCCTGATAAAGATTGACCTGGCTGCGCTCGGCGGCCATCGCCACCGCACTGGGCATATCAAGGTAGCGAAGAACATTAAGATATATCGGCCCATCGTGATGCGACAGTGGCAGATTTACTAAGTCAAGACCGGCAATATCCGGCTCAAAGAGCGATGCATACAGAGCAATACCGGCCATGTTGCCTTGCCCTTCAAGCCGCACAGGCGCATCTTGAAGTGATTCGATACTCCTGCTCCGCACCGCCTGTATCGCCCGCCGTAAGTCCCACGTCCGCATACCATCAAGCGTCTGGCCCAGCAGCATAAAACGCCGGCGAATTTCTTTCAGATTGCGTTTGTCTGTGCTCCAGATAGTCGGCCCAATACCGCGGCACATTACATAAGCTAGCGCATTGTTTGTGTTTTTCAACGCTTCAATATACCGCCTGAAAGCTTCTTCATTTGTCTCCGGCAGCTGCTGGTCTTTCACTTCAGCCGCAAAGCCTGCACTAACAGCAGCCAGCCATTTAATCCAATCCTGCTCATCCATTACTTTAATAACCACCTTATCAGCCTCGTCAAGCCCGGCACGCTGGGCCAAATACAATCGCAAACGAATATGCTTCTGACTGGTAAAATCAAAGGCGCTTAGACGAATGCCGTGCCGCTGGACAGAAAAAACCTGTTCAACATCAAGCGGACCAGCCTGTGCTTGACTCGGCCAACCGCGAAATGACTTTTCCCGCAGTGCATTCATCCAGCCGGTACGTTGTTTGGCCCACTGTTCCGGTGACCTCGGTACCGACGGCGGTGCTGCCTTGGCCGTTAGCGTTTCCTGTATTCGCATATTTATGCTGTCGGCCGGAAGCTCATCGAAGACCTTAAGCTGCTCCCACTCGAAGAAAGGAACAGCCGGCTTTTCTATAAGAGGTGTTTCGCCCTTTAGAAACCGATTAAACCATGTAAACGTATGCACACGCAGCGACTGTGTGCTGCGGTGCGGTCCTTCGGTAATGTGCAGCCCGATGTTTTTCTCGGCGCCGCACAGCTTGTAGATTCTGCGAGCCTTTTCATACACCCGCACAACGCCATCCAGCGGGAAAATACCGTCTTTGTCACTGTTGGAGATTAACAGCGGCCTCGGCGCCACCAGTGCAGCGACAAGCGGGTAATCCCATCGGTAAGTATGCACCATAAACATACAATCACAGTGCCCTTCCACACAGCCGTCCACAACGTGGTTCTGAAGGTCGGTAATACCGGCTACGGGAACAGACACCTTGATACGCTCGTCGAGAGCGGCAAGCCACCAGCTATACGCCCCGCCGCCGGAACGCCCCGTAACTCCGAAACGGCTGCTGTCAACCTCCTTACGTGTCTCAAGATAATCCAGTGCGCGCATGCTGTTGAAAGCTTCCACTCCCGCCGAAGAATAGCCCCGGCTGTTCCACCACCACATATCGTACTGTTTTGTTCCGTGATGAATTCCTTCAATCTCGCCGCGGTGTACCGTATCGATAACAAAACACACGTAGCCGTGCCGTGCAAACCAGGTGCCGTGATATTGATAAGGGGCCTTGTTACCATAACGAACGCCGTCCTTTATGCCTACTGCATGCCCACAAACGTACAAAATCGTCGGAGCAGGCTCGGTCAGCCCCTTAGGGATATAAAGATTGCATGTAACATACAAACCGGGAACCGACTGAAAATGAAGGTTCTCAACGAAAAACTCTTCGTGCTCAAGTCGGCCGGTTATGACTGGTTTGAGGTCGGTCTTTGCAGGAAAAGGGGCAAGACCCAGCATCTCGAACAACTGCCTGCGATAAACCTCTTTCTTCGCTTCCCAGTCTTCCAGAGTTTCGATATCAGCCAAGCACCGCTCCTGAAGTTCGGCCGTCTGGGCACGAAAATACTCTGAAATCATTTGTTCGCCCCTGCTGGTATCAATCGTGGCTTGTTCGGCGCCGGCGCCCTCAACACATACCCACAACAATAAAAATGCAGCAAAAACATGCCGCAACAGGACTTTCGTAAAATTACCGGTTTGCAGTACGAATGGTTCAGCCATCTTGATTCTCCTAAAAGATTAGTAAAAAAAGCACTGTAAAGTATGTGCATTCGCAGTATTTGTCGGTATAAGGGCAAGTTATTAAGTATTTTTTGCCTGAGTTTTTATGATATCCAGATGGTTATCGACTCGTGGCATTATACCGCCGCAATAGGTATAAAGCAACTACAAAAAAAAGGCTGACACGACAAACTTTCCTTCGCCGTCCCTAAAACTTCTTTATAAATCGCTTTTGTCGCAACTTTTGCAATATAAAAACAACACTTTTGCAGGTTTTGACCTTATTTATAAACACAAATGCCGATATTTAGAGCATTTTGATGTAATTCCTGCATTTTTTTTTAATGTTGGTGATGGCCGTATTTGGCAAAATTTTCTGGAAAATAGGCTTGCTGCATTTGCAATATTCGGGTATCGTTTTGTTTTTCCACAGGGCTCGTTTCTCTGTGTGAATGGTGAGCCGGAATACATTATTAACTTATGTAAAGGAGTGCTCTTATGTTTCTATTAGCTGAAAGTGATTTTGGATTAGCAGGGATTGACTGGACTATCATAGCAATCTTCTTTGTTGTAATCCTGTCAATCGGCGTCATCGTCTCCAAAAGGGCGGGCAAAAGCTCTTCGGAGTTTTTCCTTTCCGGCCGGACTATGCCCTGGTGGCTGCTTGGCGTCTCAATGGTAGCTACAACGTTTTCAACCGATACGCCAAACCTCGTAACCGACATTGTTAGAACCCATGGTGTGGCCGGCAACTGGGTGTGGTGGCCGTTTCTTTTCACGGGGATGATGACGGTTTTCGTCTACGCAAAACTGTGGCGCCGCTCGAAAGTCATGACCGACGTTGAGTTCTACGAAATTCGCTACAGCGGCAAACCCGCTGCCTTTCTTCGGGGCTTCAGGTCGATTTATCTTGGGATTTTCTTCAATGTTATGATTATGGGCGCCGTTTCTCTTGCAGCAATAAAAATCGGCGGCGTCCTGTTGAACTACACTCCATTTCAAACTATTGCCGTCGCTTTGGTAATCACGGTAATATACTGCGGCCTTGGAGGACTTCGCTCGGTGGTGCTGACTGACTTCTTCCTGTTCACCTTCGCTATGACCGGCGCCATCATCGCCGCTGTCGTCGCCTGTAGACTGCCGGAAGTCGGCGGTCTGTCAGGCCTAATTGCCCATGAAAATGTTGTTGGCAAACTCAGCCTTCTGCCGGACTTTAGTGACCCCAAGGCCCTGTGGTATATCTTTATCATCCCCATCGCTGTCCAGTGGTGGAGCATTTGGTATCCCGGGGCTGAACCCGGAGGCGGAGGATATCTGGTACAAAGGATGCTCTCAGCAAAAGATGAAAAAAATGCTATGGGAGCAACACTCCTTTTTAACTGCTGCCATTACGCACTTCGCCCATGGCCATGGATTATCGTGGGGCTGGCCTCGATGATAGTATTCCCGGACCTGGCATCGCTGCAGGCAAGGTTCCCGCATGTCTCGGAAAATATTGTCAAAAATGACATAGCTTATCCGGCTATGCTGACCTACCTGCCGCATGGATTTTTAGGAATGGTAATTGCCTCACTTATCGCCGCTTATATGTCCACTATGGCCTCGCACATCAACTGGGGTTCTTCTTATATAGTTAATGACTTCTACAAACGCTTTGTCAAGCCCGAGGCCTCTGAAAAGGAACTTGTGTTAGTTGGTCGAATCTCCACAGTTGGTCTGATGCTCCTGGCCTTTGTAGTAGCCCTGTTGCTCTCAAATGCCTTGCAGGCCTTCCATATTCTACTGCAGATTGGCGCAGGAACCGGCCTGATATTTATTCTGCGTTGGTTCTGGTGGCGAATAAATGCATGGGCCGAAATAACAGGTATGATTGTCTCTTTCATTGCGGCTGTGTATCTAATAATAATTCATGAAAAGCTCGGCTTTCCACCTATCCCCGAACAGATTAGACTGGTTATGGGTGTCGGTATAACAACGGCCAGTTGGATGCTTGTTACTTTCCTGACCAGGCCCGCCGACGACAGCACCCTTCGCAGTTTCTATCGTCTGGTCCGTCCGGGCGGTCCCGGCTGGAACAAGGTCATTCGCGAAGCTGAAGCCGAAGGTGAGACTTTCGATGAAAAGGCCAAGCCCGGAGACCTGCCGCTCGGTATACTCTGCATGCTGGCAGGATGCTTTGTTGTTTTCTCTATTGTCTTCGGTTTCGGATTCTTTATGTACGGCCAATTTGTAGCCGCGATTATCAGCACCGTCGTAGGTGTCCTGTCAACAATATTCTTGGTCAGGTCCTGGGGAAGTCTGCAAATGAAATAAAGTAAAAAATGAAATCGAATTTGGAATAAGAATAAATTATTGTAAAGAGGAATAAAAAATGAAAATTAGTGCAAGTTACTGGATGTTTGAAGGCGGACTCGAAGCCACAAAACCCATCGCCGAAGCCATGCAGGAGGCAAAAGACCTCGGTTTCGACGCAATCGAGTTGGCCGTCGCAAGCCAGGGCGTTCTGACACACAACACCACGCAGGCTCAGTGCAAAGATATTGTCGCTGACGCTGATAAAATCGGCATCGAAATCTCC
>Ga0272442_10008652_pt1 | contig 12851 bp, 3 predicted proteins | sample SSMForm2O_FD_200262 | JGI IMG/M metagenome (GOLD analysis project Ga0272442, IMG submission 200262) | Marine sediment archaeal communities from Little Sippewissett salt marsh, Falmouth, MA, United States - SSM-Form-2O | ecosystem: Environmental > Aquatic > Marine > Wetlands > Sediment ... | reverse complement strand
AAAATCCCCCTTAAAATTTCTTAAAATTTCCTTTTCCTGAACCCGAGATAAATCGCTCCCAGGCTTGCAAGCACAAAGAGCACTCCTACGATATCAGCCCCTGAGAAAGACATAGGAGATGAGGGGTCATCTTCACTGAGATCCTCTTTTTGCATCTCATAACCTTCAACATAGTCAGGGTCAGCCTCCGGACTCTGGGAGTTACTTGAAGGCTGGGAGGAATCGAGACCGTAACCTCCGGTATCTGTCTCAAAGCTCTGGTTACCGCTGTTCTCGAGGACTTTTGCTTCTCCCGTGGGACTGCTGCTCTTCTTGCTTGGAGAAGAGGATTTTTCCGGGGGTTTGGTTGCTTCGTCCATTATCTGCCGGTACTTTTCCTGCAGTTTGGGGTCTACCCCCACAACCGACATCAGACCTTCAACATAAGAGTCGAGGAGCGGGTTTCCACAGGTATGGTGGCAGCACGTTACCCCGTTTTCCACAACGGATTCCACATACTCGGAAACAAGCTGGTTCCTGATCTCAGTGTTTTCCCAGTAGCCTTTGCGCATGGTCTCCAGCATCCTTGCATCCATTGCCTGCTGAGCATACGGGTTTTCCTCGTTGAACCATTCCTCCATGTCAGGGTCGTTGATATAGGTCCGGTAGAACTCTTCCCAGACACTGTCATCTATAAGGTCAGGGTCCATTACTTCCCAGCCCCAGAGGTGCTCTATGACCTTGCTCATCATCCGGGCTCCGTCGTACCCTGAAGCCTGCATTCCTTCGATCCATTTCGGGTTGAGATATCTGGAATAAATATCCTTCATAAGGTATTCTTTCATCCCCACCATTTCCGCATTCTCCGGGTCCCTGGTATCCGAGACATACATCTCCGGGGTCTTTCCCGAGACATACCTGGTCGCGAGGTTCAGCCCTCCGAAGTACTGGTAGAAATCATCGTTGTCCAGGGTGTCGTAGAGGTTGGAGGAATCCGAATGGACCGAGGCATCAACATTCATCAGGTTGCCTTCAAGAAGGGACCTGCACTCGTAACCCCAGAGATCGGTACCGTAGGCAAAACCCATCTTGTTAAGGTATATATCCGCGATTTCGGATTCATCTTCCCAGGTACCGCTGGCCTCCACAGCGCTTGAGACCGGAAGCGCATATGTCCCGGCTCGAACCGCAAAGCAGCGCATGGTGGAAAGGGTCTCTGCAAGTTCACGGGCTTCGGTCTCGTTTCCTGTTTCATTCAGGAACTGATTATACAGATCTTCATAGATGGCCTGTGTGCTTTCATTGACATAGTTGGGGTAACTGCTGTTCGGAGCCATATTTGCCATCCGGACGGCTTCGTCAATCATCTGGAGCTTGTCCGGGAAAGCGTCCCGCATCCCTGCGGTTGCGTATACAATATCAATTCTGGGTCTTCCCGACTTTGCAGGGTCATAATTCGGCAAAAGCTCGCTCTCGTTCAGGAGCACAAGCCCGTTGACGTAGCCGTTGGCATCCCATGTCGGTTTTACTCCGAGCAGGTAGAGAGCTTCGGCTTCCAGGGTCCCGTGGTCCCGGATAAACTCGACTCCGAACCTTGAGAAAGAAACCTTCCTTGGATATTCCCCGTGCTTGGAGTAATAGTCCTCAAGCAGCTGGATTGCAAGCATCTTCCCCAGTTTCCAGGTGGCTTCCGAGGGGTAAAGCCCGGGGTCCACTCCGTAGAAGTTCCTGCCCGTTGGCACGGAATTCGTGTTCTGGACAGGGTCCCTGCCCGGTCCCGGAGGAACAAAGCCGCCGTCCAGGGCCTGGACAACCCGGTCTATTTCCTGGGAAGAATTGATCAGCCTTTCCCTGTACACAAGCCCCCTTTCAAGGTCAGCACTAACGGAAACATTCACATCTTCAAAGACCTTTAGCTGGGCGGCTTCAGAATCCGTGGAATTGCTTATGACTTCCCAGACCATTTCATCCACCCTGAAGTCGTCATAAGGAATTCCAAGCGGGTAAAGAGTCTTGTTTGAATAGAAAGCCCCGGTCACATTTTCTTCAAACCGGGATCCCATCATGGACCTGACCATGGCGGCTATTTCGTCCTGGGTCGGATGCATGATCTTAAACTTATATTTCGACCCCTGCCTGAGATAGGAACTCACACTGGAATTATTAAAGCCGTAGACCAGGTCCTGGGCTTCTTCCTCGCTAAAGCTGTCGTTCAGGGACAGTTCCACCAGTTCGGAAAGCTTCGTATCACCGGCAGGTATGCCTTCGGGGTATTCCGTGGTATTGGAATAGAACACGGTTTCAAGGGTGTTTTCGAACTCTGTTCCGAGCAGTTGTCTGACAAGCCCTGGGACTTTGCTTTCGTTTCTTTCCCCGAGTTCTTCCCTGTACAGAAGGGCTTCTAAAAGGTCCGCATTCACCGTATCATTATCAAACCCGTAGACCATTAGCTGGGCGTCCCGGGTCGCGGTGTTATTCCGGACAACTTCCCAGACAAGTTCGTTTACTTTAGTGTCATTCCCGGGGATACCCCCGGGATACGGGCTTTCCGAATAGAAAGCTCCCGTAACATTGGCTTCAAAACCATCTCCGAGCAGGCCCCGGACCAGAAAAGTCAACTCATCACTCTGGGGGTCCTTGCTGGCCGTGGAGGGGTACTCTCCCAGAATGTGCATACCGTAAGGGATGTTTTCCCCTGTGATGTCTTCCAGATACTCGTGCAGGACGTCCTTTACAAAGGTCCCGAAATCGGATACGCTCATGTTGTAAAGCTCGGTCGTGTTAAGGTCTAGGGCCGAATCCATGTTAATGGCTTCCATTTCACTGACGATTTCCATCTGGTAGCCTTTCTTGGTGGTATCCGAAATCCCGGGGCTGTAAAACTCCTGTGTCATACGGTAGAGTTTTTCCACCTCCCCGTAACTACCCGAACGCTCAAGAGTCGGGGTCAGGTGGTCAATAATCAGCGCATTACCCCTGTATTCGGCGGTCAGCCCTTCTCCCACATTAGCCACGATGTAGGGGTAGATATTTGGCAGGTCCTGCAGGAGGAGGGGAGACCAGTCATTTTCCCGATCCATGCCGTATTCACTACCCGGAAGCCATTCATGGGTCCCGTGGGTCCCCATGTGGACAATGGCGTCGGGTTTCCAGCCTTCGTTTTTGTTCAGCCAGTAGTAGAAAGCGATGTACTGGTGCGGGGGCGGGACAAGGCTGCTGTGGTAAAGTTCATCGTCTCCCTGGCTCATGCCTCGCACGGGCTGGGGCATGATCCAGACATTTCCATACTGCACTGCAGGAATCACGATATAACGCTTTCCTGAGGCATCATCCCAGTACATAAGGCTCTTATTCTGGGGAAGGTCTTCGGACCAGGGTTCCCCCCACTCTGCAATGACATCAGCCTGCAGGTCTTCGGGGAGAGTCTTGAACCACCCATGGTAGGTTTCCACAGGAATAAGCTGCAAGCCCCATTCCTGACGGTTCTCAACCATTTCTTCGAGCACGCCCGGAGCCCATGAACCCGCATTGATCCCCTGGGCATAGATCATTTCGAGCAATCCGTCGGGGGTTTCGGGTACATCCGTAACGGTGTAGCCTTCGGCTTCCATCAATTTAAGAAGCCTGTGCATACTGGTAATCGTGTCCAGGTAACTTGCCCCTATATTGTCTTTCCCCGAGGGGTAGTTGTAGTATATTATAGCAACATTCTTTTCGCTGTTTTCCTTAAACTTGAGTTCTGCCCAGCGGATGGAGCGGTTAGTGATCCAGTTAATCTGGGAAGGTATGGGCTCGTAGGGCGCAATTTCCTGGTCTGTCGAATACCAGGGGCATGTCCCCAGCAAAACGAACTCGAACATCCCGTCAAGGTTCGGGAGCAGGCTCTTTCGGACCACCTGTTCGTTCGGGACACCTCTTGTAGCATCAGCCGGGTTGTCAGTAGCGGTTTCTTCCGCCACCATGCCCTTGAGGACAGGGACGTTCAGGGCTTTCAGGTCTTCTACTCCCTGTGGAGCATCGTTAACATTCAACCTGAAAGATTTGAGAGAAATTACGCACTGGACAAGAGGGATTCCGTTTTCATCGCAATAATATTTTAGGGGTTCGTCGAAAGTGTCATACCCTGCAATCACATTGCAGTCCCGGCTTTCAATCTCCCTGATAAGCGCGTCCACAACTCCGGTTTTCATGTACTGGTAATCGTATTTGTGGAACCAGATCCCTATTGTAGGCCTGGTAGGGTCATACACCCTGTGAGTCCCGGTATCGGTCCCGTACCAATCCAGGAATTCGGAAGTGCTCTCGAAGAAATGGGGCTCGTTTTCACTGTCCATGTAGTAAATTTTAGGCCCCAGGGAAGTGCTTTCATCCGCATAGGACCAGTACCTTGCAACAGAAGAGTTGGCATAGTCCTCTTTTACAAGGCAGATCAAAAAGTTCTGGGAGTTTTCAAGCCAGTCCTCATTATCCAGAGTCATATTTGTGTAAAATGAACAGAGAGTGTTGTTTTCGGACCCTGTAAAAGAACTGTCAAAATAAGTAGAGTAAGGGGAGGGCGGAGAGTCCGGCCCGAAGGCCGCCAGATAAGTTTCATTCCCCTCTGCTGCAAGAGCAAAAGCCTCATCCACATCAGCAGAAATAGGGTATGAAAGGTTATCGCAAATAAGCACGTCCTGAAGCTCGAAAAGCCCGCTATCTATGGCTGTGAGCAGTTCCTCAGCGGGGTCCCCGGTAGTGCTGTTGTATGCCCCGAGGTTTGTAAAGTCAATGTATGATTTGTAAGGATGAGTTTCCAAACTCTTTTCGAGCATCACGCTGGGACTGCGGCCCAGGTACATGATGCGGATCGAGTCCCACTCCGCCGTGATGTCCGGCCTGTTTGCGTATTCCTTTGCAAGGTATACCAGCAGGTTTTCAGCGTTTTTCTGTTCGACCTCCCCGGAAACCCCCATGTTGTTGTAATAATTGCAGATGGGATCATCGAGGGAGCCATTTGACACATAATCGAAATAATTAGGAGTATTTGCAGAGCGTATATCCACAAAAGCAGTTCCGTTAAGGTGCGCCTGGAAGAAGCTGTCGTTCAGAGGGACATACAATGCATCCCAGAACATATCACAGAATACCACGTCCTGCTCCTCTATAAGCCCGCTATTCGCCGCCTCCAGCAGCTCGATACTGAGCCCTTCACTACTGCTGTTATACGCATTGAGGTTTGTAAACTCAATATAGTTACTGTAGCGGGAACTCAGGGCAGCAGCTCCAAGGGCATCATTTGGTCCGAAACTTCCAAGGTACATGATTTTGATCCTGTCCCAGTTTCCGGTACTCCAGTCCCAGGTGAGTTTGGGGCGGAAGCCGTATTCTTTAGAAAGGTAGATCAGGAGGCATTCGGCATTCTGGACTTCTTCGGGGCTTTCCGTGCCCATGCGGTCGTAGTAATAACCGATTGCTTCATCGTGTTCCAGAGGTTCGTCTCCGAACATCCCTGTAGCCGTTTCGTTTGTTTCGTATGCGTAGACGTAGTTGAAGGTAAACTTCCTGTAAAAGGGCTGGTCCGGGGGATGGACATCAACGATATATATCCCTGAAGATGTGACATCTGAAAAAGCATTTTTTACATCCACATTGTAATTATAAATGGAATCCGAAAGGTTGTCACAGATCAGGATATCGGGGTTGTTCAAAAAGTTCAGGAATTCTTCTTTTGACCCTCCTGCAGCTGCCAGGAATTCGGCACTTGGGCCGGTTCCTTCAGCATTATACGCTTCAAGAGCCGTAAATTCAATGTTTTCACTGTAGAAGTTGGTCAAACTTGCCTCTTCAAGGGCAGGGCAGCCTTCATGGCCCAGATATGTGATTTTTATGTTGGCCCAGTCCTGCATTGTAACAATGTCTACGTCCCATCCCCCCGTTACATCGGACCTGTTTGCATAGTCCTTTGCGAGGCAGATCAGGAGATTTTCAGCATTTTCAAGTCCGGTTCCGCTGGAGCCCATCCTGTCATAATAGTAGCGGACCGGGTTTTTCCTTGAGTCCCGATATACATAATCAAAATAAGGTGGTTCGTTTGTCGAACGGATGTCAACAAATACCGTCCCTCCGTCGTGGGCACTTTGCAGGGCATCGGCTATGGGATCGTAGGTCGACGGAGAAAGCATATCGCAGAGAACGACATCCTGTTCTCCAATCAGGCCACTATCTGCTGCTTCCTGCAGGCCGGAGCCATATGCATCAAGGTTCGTAAATATTATGGAATCATTGAACTGGTTTGTCCCGCTTGCTATTTTCAGAAACGGGTTTTCACCGTAGCCCAGATACATTACGTTTACCTGATTTTCCGCAGCTGAAACAGCCGATACGGGCAAAAAAACAAGCAGTACAATCAGAAGTAATAAACTGTATTTCATTTTATTCATATTATCCCCACGATGATTTATCGGGAATCCTGAACTACCCCGGAAAAATTACCAGGATACCGGACATCCATTTACATTTCCATTCCAGGTGAATTATAACCTATAAACAACAATTTTATGAACCGGGTTACACAGAAATCCAGCGCCATCGGGTTTAAAAAATAAAGCAGGAAACTTCCGGATTATAAACAGGAAACCAAAGCCGAAATTTACCGGCAATGAACACCTTTCCACCTTACGGGTACTATTACCTTAATCCAGTATATTTTCGAAGAATTTGCATTCCATATATTCCAGTATAAAACCCTAAACCTGACATTCCAAAAATTAATCCGGCGACCGGTTCCGTTAAATTATTTGATATCTGCTGAGCGTTTAGGGGATAAATTATATAAAATCCGTTTTTTGGGTAACGAATATTAGCTATTTGGGTAATAAAAGAACATTTAATGGAAAATATAAATAAATATAGTCAGGAAGTCCCTAAAATAGAACATAGATGCTGAAAAACGATTTTGCATAAAAAATAACAATTGTGGGATCACCTGCCGAAAAGAAAAAAGGTGTTTCATAATTCACCTGGATGTGATGACTCCAAATCCAGGGTCAGGCTTGTTTTTGAGAAAGGGATATACGCTAAAAAAGAAGATCCGGAAAAATGGAAAAAGAAAAAAGTACGGCGCATAATATCGCGCCGCTTTTCTAAAACATGCCTTTAAAACTTCCTTTTCCTGAATCCGAGATAGATACCTCCGACTGCTGCAAGTACGAACAAAGTACCCACAACGTCAGCACCTGAGAAGGACATACCTCCCGACTCTTTTTCGGCAGTTTCCCTTGTCATCTCATAGCCTTCCACATAAGGATCGGCTTCGGCAGAGGAAGAGCTTTCCGGAGCATCAGGTGTGTCGGTTCCATATCCGGCATCGGTTTCCTGAACAGTTGTCTGGTTCTCACTCTTTACTACAGGAGTGGAACTGCCCCTGTTACCGCTACTGCTGCTCCTGCTTGAAGAAGTAGTAGGGGCAGTCTCCTGGGATTCCGTTGCTTCAGCGATCTTCTGGTTATATGCGTCCTGAAGCTCCTGGCTGACTCCCGCAACGGACATCATGCCTTTCACATACTCATCAAGCAGGGGATTTCCGCAGGTGTGGTGGCAGCAGGTGACCCCGTCCTCTACAACTGACTTTACATACTCGGAAATCAGCTGGTCTCTTATCTCGGTGTTTTCCCAGTAGCCTTTGCGCATGGTTTCCAGCATCCTGGCTTCTATTGACTGCATGGCGTAAGGATTGTTTTCCTTGAACCATTCCTGCATGTCAGGGTCATTGATGTAGGTTTCATAGACCAGCTCCCAGTCGCTGTCATCCACAAGGTCAGGGTCACAGACTTCCCAGCCCCAGAGGTTGTTTACGAACTCTGCCATAAGCTTGCCTCCGGAGTATCCGGATTCCATCATGCCTTTGATCCACTGGTCATTGAGGTACCTGGAACGCAGGTTCTTTTTCAGGTACTCATCCATCGGAACCATCCCACAGTTTTCCGCGTCCTGGCTCCTGGTATCGGAGACGTACATTTCCGGGGTTTCCCCTGAAAGGTACCTGCTCACAAGGTTCATGCCTCCGAAATACTGGAAGAAGTCGTCGTTGTCCAGGGTATCGTAGAGGTTCGAGGAATCCGAGTGGACAGATGCATCCGCAGCTTTCAGGTTTTCTGCAAGGAGCTCGGAACACTTTTCACCCCAGATATCTGTCCCATAGGCATACCCCATCTTGTCAAGGTAAAGCTCGGCAATCGTTTCCTCGTTATCCCAGGTCCCGCTTGCACCGATGGCATTGGAGACCCCGATCTCGTAAGTCCCGTCCTTAACCGCAAAACAGCGCATTTCGGACAATTGCTTTGCGGTATCACTGTCATACCCCGCAGCGACCAGGGCAGCAAATATCTGCTGGCTGCTCTCATTAACGTAGTTCGTATAGTTGGTATCCGGGACAGTGGATTCATTGGCTGCAAGCCTGACCGCCTCATCTATCATTTTGATCTTGTCCGGGAAAGCGTCCCGCATCCCTGCGGTAGTATAGACAATGTCGATCCTCGGTCTTCCGATCAGGGATTCGTTTCTCAGGGGAGAAACTTCAGGCAGGAAGGAATACATTTCCGACTCGTTCATGACCACAAGCCCGTTGACCTGTTTAGTTTCATCGTCCCAGGTAGGCCTTATCCCTAGCATGTAAAGCACTTCGGCTTCAAGGGTTCCGTGGTCTCTTATGAACTCCACGCCAAACCTTGAGAACGAGACTTTTTGCGGGTATTCCCCGTATTTTCCGTAATAGTCCTCAAGCAGGGAATTTGCCATGGCAACTCCCAGTTCCCAGGCAGCTTCCGAGGGGTAAAGCCTCGAGTCCACCCCATAGAAGTTGCACCCTGTGGGAACCGAATCCGGGTTCTGGATCGGGTCCCTACCTGACCTCGGAGGGATGTACCCGCCTTCAAGGGCAGAGAGCAAGTGGTCCATTTCCTGTGAACACTGCCTGAGCCTGTCCCTGTATTCGACCCCTATCTCAAGGGCGGAGCTCACCGAACTCTCATTGCTTCCGTAGACCAGGTCCTGAGCTGCTTCGGGGGTTATGTTACTGTTGCTGCTAACCACTTCCCAGACAAGCCGGTCCACCCTAGTGTCATCAGAGGGAATCCCCAGCGGGTATTCCGTTGTATTGGAATAGAAGGCAGCTTCCACAGCTTTTTCAAAGCCGCTTCCCATCATTGCCCTGACCATCAGACTCATCTCGTCCCTGTGCAGGTCCAGGATATCTGCCTTGTACTCAAGCCCCTGTTTCAGGTCGATATTTACCGAGCTGTTGTTGAAGCCGTAGATTGCGTCCTGGGCGTCCCGGTACTTTGTACCGTTGTAGATAACATCCCAGACCAGGGCATCTGCCTTCGTATCGTTTTCGGGAATGCCTGCAGGGTAGAGAGTTGCGTTGGAATAGAAAGCAGCGGTCACATTCCCTTCAAAGGAAGAACCGAGCATAGTCCTGATAACTGAGGGCAGGTCGTCCAGTACAGGTTCGACAACCCTATCTTTGTAGCTTAAACCGAATTCAAGGTCACTGGTTACGGATGCGTTGCTGGACTCATAAACATTGTTCTGAGCCGTTGCGGGATCCGTCCCGTTGATTACAACTTCCCTTATCATCAGGTCTACATTCGTATCCCCTTCTGGAATACCTTCAGGATACCCTGTTGCATTGGTATAGAAAGCAGCAGTCACATTTTCTTCAAAGGATGCACCCATGATTGTCCGGATAATAGATACGAGTTCGTCCTGCTTTTGCTCCAGGCTCTTTTCGGGAGGTACCTCCCCGAACACATGCATGCCGTAGGGGATATTTTCTTCGGAAATTTCTTCGAGATACTCGTGGAGGACGTTTTTCACGAAATCATTGAAGAAGGTTTCATTGGTCCTGAGCTCTTCTACCATGCTTTCGTTTACGTCAAGGTCTACATCGAGTTTGAGTTCGAGCATCTCGTCGATTATGAGCTTTCGGTATTTTTCCTGCACATCGGTCCCGCTCATTGCAGGGTCGTAGTAAGACTGGATGTTTCCGGCAAGTCCCGCCATTTCCCCGTGCAGCCCTCCTTTTTCAAGGGTAGGAGTCAGGTGGTCGATTATCAGGGCATTTCCGCGGTATTCCGCAGTCAGACCTTCTCCCACGTTTGCAACGATATAGGGGTAGATGTTCGGGATGTCCTGGAGAAGGAGTGGAGCCCATTCCGCTGTGCGGTTCATCCCGTACGCCGAGCCGGGGAGCCATTCGTGGGTCCCGTGGGTCCCGAGATGGATCAGGGCATCAGGCTGCCATTCCTCGTTCTTATTCAGCCAGAGATAGAAAGCAATGTACTGGTGTGGGGGCGGCAAGATGCTGCTGTGGTACATTGCATTTTCATTCTGCATGAAACCCCTGGGGGGCTGGGGCATGAGCCAGACGTTCCCACAGCGGACAGCCGGGATCACGATGTATTTCCCGCTTTCGTTTTCCCAGATCATGTGGCTTTTGTCCGAAGGCACGTCTTCTGCCCAGGGGGCACCCCATTCAGCAATGGTAGCTTCCCGGAGGTCTTCTGGAATTTCGGACTCAAACCACTCCCTGTAAGTCTCCATTGGCAGGAGTACCATGTCTCCACTTTCAATTCCGTCCTGAACCATTGCCTCAAGTTCCCCGGGAGCCCAGGAACCAACATTCCTGCCCCGGCTCTGGATCCTGTCCAGAAGTTCCGTTGAGTTTTCCGGGACATCCTCGACATTATAGTTCCTTTCACTTTCATTCATATTTTGAAGTATGGAAACAATGCTCGAGATGGTATCAAGGTAGCTTGCCCCTACGTTGTCTTTTCCCGGAGGGTAGTTGTAATAGATGATTGCAACGTTTTTCTCGTTGTTGTCCTTTAGTTTCAATTCCGCCCAGTTTATCGAGCGGTTTGCAATCCAGTCAACCTGTGAGGGGATTGCCTCATATACGTACTCGTTCCAGGAAACCTCTATATTCTTCCCGACCACGATGTACTCGAAAATCCCGTCCCTGTCCGGAGCCATTGTCTTTCGGGCGACCTCTTCGGTGGGAATCCCACGGTTAGCATCGGCGGGGTCATCGGAATCCGAGGCCACGATACCTTTCAGTACAGCCACGTCCAGATTCTCCAGCTCCTCTATTCCGCGGGTATAGTTGTCGTAATTAAGTGCAAAACTTTTTAGAGAAATCGCACACTGGATAAGGGGTTCACCGCTTTCGTCACAGTAAAAATCGGTGATATTGTTAAATGTATCAAAACCTGCAATTACATTGCAGTCCTTGCTTTCAAGGTCCCTGATAAGCGCATCTACAACCTCGGTATTCCCGTCCTTGTAATCACTCTTATGGAACCAGATCCCGATTGTGGGGCGGTCCGGATCATATACCCTGTGCTCTCCGTTTGAGCTGTTGCCGTACCATTCAAGGTATTCGGAGTTATTATCAAACCAGTACTTGTCTACAGGAGAATCCGGGTGGTAAAGCCCTGCAGGGAGGATAATAGGAGAGTGCTCATCAGGATCCCAGCCCGCAACCAGCTCCTTTTTACTTGAAAAATTCCAGGCGAGGTAAGAAAGGAAGTTTCTGGAATTTTCTTTCAGGAACTCTTCCTTTACCCCAATGTTGTAAAAGTATCTCTCGACCGTACTTCCATCCTCATCACCCGGGTAAGAGTAATCATAATCTGACATGTTGAATTTACCCCCGGGGAAAGAAGTGATATCGATGAGCACAGTCCCGTTTGCTTTTGCCCTTTCAAGGTCGTCTCCGATCTCATCAAAGATCGAACCCCAGAGCATGTAGGTGAATATAACATCCGGGTTTCCAAGGTCAACCTCCGAGAAATTCGTGTACACCGACTCATAATAGGTCAGGCTCAAATTGTCCCTGTAAGGGCTGGTATTCCAGCCCTCCTCAAAAGCATCCTGAGTACCATAGCTGATTACCGTTATGTTTACTTTGTTTTCATCTGCCGATACGGGTGCCGAAAGCACAAGTAGAATCAACAAAAATAAAAATGGTTTCACCAAAAAATCTGTTCGTTTGAGCATTTGTTTTCCTCAAAAATGCCGGAAGCTCTCGCTAAACCCATAAAATAAAGAGAAGTTCCGGCAGGGGTTTTATATGTTAAAATTTTGTTAAATTTTGGAGATTAAAGGCAAATTGTTTTAAGACAAATTTATTTGCATAGCTTTTTGAAAAAAATTAATCAGAAGAGGAAGTCTCGTTACCTCCGGCTTCTTCAGGCACGTAAATCACCCTTCCATCGGCTAGTTTGTAAGCCGTTCCCAGGGCTTCTCCTGTCCCCCCCCCGATATTGTCGGTCATGTTCAGGACTTCGATGGGGCGGCCTTCTTCCTTGATGATGATTTTCATGTCCTGCTGCCCCGGATTTTTCACGATTGTGATATCTTCGTTGGGATTGAGAAGTTCCGGCAGCTGATAGGACATTACCAGGGCTACGAGCAGGGCAACCGAGAAGACCATTGCCACATCGAAAAGGTTGGCAACCCCGGTAAGAGGGTTCTGGTCATCAGGGTCTGCCAGGAGACCCGTCCTGTGGTATCGTCTTGATTTTGATCTCCTCATCCTTACTCTCCTGTTTTTTCTTCGATTGTGTCAAGGATGTAATCGATGTCTGACATGTCTTCCCAGTACCAGCGCCTGCGGACCTGGGTGAGGACATACCCTATGCTCCCTGCGAAAAGTCCCACGACCGTGGTGGCAAAAGCGATCATGAGGTTGTTTGCAAGGGTTGCGATGTCTCCCTGGGAAAGCCCGATCAAAGCAGGCCCTAGAGGGATAAGGGTACCCATAAGCCCGAGCATTGGGGAAATCGTTGCAACGATCTTTGTTTGCTCAAGGCGTTTGGCCATTTTGATTT
>Ga0272442_10008646_pt1 | contig 12858 bp, 7 predicted proteins | sample SSMForm2O_FD_200262 | JGI IMG/M metagenome (GOLD analysis project Ga0272442, IMG submission 200262) | Marine sediment archaeal communities from Little Sippewissett salt marsh, Falmouth, MA, United States - SSM-Form-2O | ecosystem: Environmental > Aquatic > Marine > Wetlands > Sediment ... | reverse complement strand
GCACACGGGCGCGGCGGAATAGTAGTTGGTCAGCCGTGCGCCCGAGGCGGCCAGGGCATCCAGGTGGGGCGTCTTGATGTCCTTCGAGCCATAGCAGCCGAGGTCGGCGTAGCCCTGGTCGTCGGAGTAGAAGAGGATCACGTTGGGCTTCTGGCCCTCGGGTCGGGCGTGGGCCAGCCTTGCGGCCGCGCCCGCCGCTGCCGCGCCGCCGAGGATCCGCAGGAAATCGCGCCGAGCCGGGTCTGTTGTCATGTGTGCGTCGCCTCTCCTTCGCTGCGGACGACCTCGAGCACGAGACCGTCGGGGTCCATCACAAAGAAGTTGCCGCCGCCCGGCTCGAGCTCCCTGGCGAACCGGGCGCCGCAGCTCTGGAAGTGAGCGAACGCGGCCTCGATGTCCTCGACCTCCAGGTCGAGCGAGAACGTGGCCACGCGGCAGTAGGGCGTGCTCTGCGGTTCGGCCCCTTCAGCCTCGAGGAGGTAGAGCGCGGTCGCCGCACTGGAGCCTGGCGAAGCCTTCCCCCCGCTCGGCCAGCTCGAAGCCGAGCACGTCCCGGTAGAAGGCGAGCGAACGCTCGAGGCTCGTGCAGATCACGTTGACAGGGCCTAGCCTGAACGTCATCCCGTGCCCCCTGTTGTGGAGCGGTCTCGTCACCACCCGAGCTTTCGGAGGAACTCGCGGTTGTCGGTCACCACGTCCACGATGTCGCGGCGGGGGTGGTCCTCCTCGATGGAGATCCAGCCCTGGTAGCCGGCGTCGGCCAGGCCGGCGAGGGCGGCGCCCACGTCGAAGCCGGTGTTGCCTTCGGCCAGGTCACAGAAGCGGCTGGTCTTCCAGAAGTCGGGCTGGTGGCGGTCCCAGCCTGCGGCGGGATCCTGGGTCCAGAAGTTCTTGAGGTGCACGTGGCCGATCTGGTGGGGCCACCGGGCCAGCACGTCCATGGGGTCGGAGTTTGCGGCGAGCAGGTGGCCGGTGTCGTAGAGGAGCCAGAGGTCGGGCACGCGTTCGAGCACGCGGGCGCAGTCCTCGGTGGTCTCGAGGATGGTGCCGACGTGGATGTGGTGGAAGGGCTTGAGTCCGAGGGCGGCGAAGCCGGCGATGTGGGGCTTGAGGCTGTCGGTCATGGCGGTCAGCTCGGCGTCGTCGGGCTCGTGGCCCTTCTTGCGCTCGGCGGGCACCTCGGCCGCGTCGTTGCCGAGGGTGGCGTTGAAGCGGGCCTTCGTCGCGGGGTCGGGTCCGCCTGCGTTCACGAGGCGGAGCCCGTGCTCGGCGGCCATGACCGCCAGCTCCACCAGCTCGTCGGCAGTCTTGGCGCCGATGCCCTCCACGCCGTCGTAGCCGGCGTCGCGGACGATATTCATGACTGTGAGGGGTTCCTCGCGCATATCCCTGGGCCAGCCGCACAGGTGGCATGCGATGCGAAACTTCACGCCGCTCTCCTTTCGTGTGGACGGGGCAGGCCAGTCGTCCGGGCCGTTGCCGCGCATCATAGCGGGCGCAGGGTCCTCCGTCAAAAGGTGCCGCTACTCGACCAGATGCACGTCGCCGAACAGGCGGGGCTCGCGCCCCGCGCCGCCCAGGGCGCCGAACCAGTTCACCCAGGTCTTGCGGCCGTGGCCGTCGCTGTCGTGGAAGGCGATGCTCATCCCGAGCCATCCGCCGCGGCGGGGACGCAGCGGCCCGAGCTCCCGCCACGGGATGGCCAGCTCGTAGGAGGCGCCGTCGGGGCGCTTCGCGACGGCCACCGTGGCCGAGGCCACGACCCCGCGCGGCAGGCCGCAGGCGGGGTGCACGCGGTAGAGCTGCGGCCCAGCCGCCGTGAGGGCGGCGTCGAACACGAGCACCGTCGCAGGGTCGCGCGCGACGGGCTGGATGCCTGCGTCGGCCGTCCCGGGAAGCGGGTCGACGGCGAACCGGACGCAGTCCCCGTTCCACAGCATGTCCCGCCTGTTGGGCTGGTGGAACTGGTCGTCGTTCACGTGGAAGAACAGGTAGAGGCCGCCCTCGTCCCAGCGCGCGGCCCAGCGAGCCGAGAGGTCGGCCCGACCGCGGAAGTACATCGACAGGTTCTCCTTCTTGTGCGAGTGGACGTTGCAGAAGAAGGGGAGCGCGTTGATCCGACCGCTCGGCTCGACGGGGAACCAGGCAGCGCCGGGCCAGTCGTCCTCGCGGCCGTCGATCTTCGGCGGGGTAGTGGCCCGTGCGGCGGGGAGGAAGGCGAAGCCGCGGCTCTGGCGGGCCTCGTCGCCCTGCTCGGTCGCGGCGACGGCCTCGACCACGTAGCCCTCACCGATGCCGAAGGAGGCGTAGTAGCCGCTCTGCTTGGGATCCCAGGCGCCCAGACGCACGCGGGCCTTCGCGTCCGCCGGCTTCGCGGGGACGCCGCCGCGGACGGCGAACGCCACGTCGACGCTCGCGCCCGGCGCCACGCGGAAGGGCTGGGAGCGGGGCGTGAGCTCGAGTCGCGCCTTTGTGCGGAGTTCCACCGTGCCCGTCCGCTCGGCGCGCCCCCGGTTCCGCAGGCGCACGAGGAGCGTGGGGCGCTCCTGGTCGGCAGGAGTCTCCAGGCGGGGCCGCAGCCTCATCTCCAGCGGCGGCAGCACGTGCAGGCGGACGCCCGCCTCGCCCACGCGGGTCGCCCCCTCGAACAGGGCGAACGCCAGGATGTGCTCCGCGCGGGCCACGAGGTCGGCCATCTCGTAGTGAACGCGGTCGCCATTCTGCTCGGGCACGCGGATGGTAAAGGCGGCATCCGCGCTCGCCTTGGGCTCGAGTGCCACGGTTTGATCGGCGGGCTGGCAGGTGCACCACGAAGGCCCGTCGAAGGCCACGCGCAGGCGGAGCCGGCGGCGGGTCGGGTTCGTCACCCGCAGTGCGATGGGCACGTCGGCAGCCTCGCCCGCCGTCACGCTGGGTGCATCGCCCAGGGGCGCGAGCACGGGCGGTACTGCCCGGATGCCCTCCCCTCCTTTCCCGACCAAGACGTACTGCGGCTCCGGCGCGGCCATCAGGGTGGCGATGCCGTCGATCGTGGCGAGGCGGCGCCGGGCGCCCACGAAGTCGATCACCTCGACCGACTTCCCGCCCGTCGCCAGGCTCACCGCCCGCACGCCGTGCTCCGACCAGAGGGCGAGCACCCGCGGCGCCGAGGCCAGCCGCGCCCACGCTTTGCTCTTGGCCTCGAACCCCACGCAGTAGACCCCCGGCCCGCAGCCGATGAGGCCCGTGCACGCCTTCCCCTCGATGTTGCGCGTCATCACCGACCAGGCGGGGTAGAGCGGCAGGGGGGCGTGGTCGTGGCGGTGCGAGGAGCAGCCGGTCATCGTGTGGCCGTAGGTCTGGCGCAGTGGCCGGCGGGAGGGCTGGAAGAGCGCGTTGGGCAGCACGCGGGCCGCGCCGGCGGCCAGGCACACCAGCGCCTGGCGCACCATGTAGGCCGAGAGGAGGTGGCGCGGCACGCCCGAGTGGAGCCACTCGGGGCTCAGCTCGGGCCGCTCGAGGTTCAGGTGGTCGAACACGCTCCACTCGCTCATCCACACCTGGGTGTCGGGCGCACCGCGTCGGCGGAAGCTCTCGCGCACGGCGCGGACCTCCTCGAAGATGCCCGACCGCTCGGGCGGCGCCGGCGTGCAATAGCCCATGCACTGCACGAAGTCCACGTGGCCCGCCCCGCCGTTGGCCATCATCACATCGAGCCACGCGGTGTTCACTCCCGCCAGGCCGCCCGTGCCCACGGAGGCATCGGGGCGCGCGCGGTGCACGGCGTCGCGGAACCAGCGGGCGTTGAGCCCGAACGTCGCGGGCAGCGTCCGCAGGTCCACCTCCCAGAAGTTCGAGACGAATCGGTTCCCCATCGGCCCGAGGCCGCGGACCGTCTTCTCCAGCTTCGGCACCAGGGGATTCGCGGTGCCCTTGTGGGCTCGGGCGTCGGCGGCGGACACGAACGCGAGGTCCCACACGCGGTTGTGCACGAAGATGCCCTGCTGCGCGTAGGGGCTGAGCATCGGGCCTTCGCCGTTGCGCACGCGGCCGGGGTTGATGCTCACGAGCTTGATCCCGGCGTCGCGATAGAGCACGGCTCCCGCCTGGCTCGCGGGGCGGTCCCAGAGCAGCGCGCCGAACGGCGAGTCGACGCTCGGCCCCGTGCGGTTCGGCACAATGACGCAGAACGCCGTCCGCGCGGCAGCAACGGCCCCAGGGCGCGTGAGCCGGGCGTGGAGGGTGAAGTGGCCGGGCTCGCCCACGCGCCCGCGCGGGAAGGTGAGCCGCACCTCTTCCTTCGATGCGCCGGCCACGCTCAGCTCTTCGCTCCCCGACCCCACGCAGCTCTGGCTGCCATCGAAGAGCTCCCAGGCCAGACGATAGCGCACGGCGTCCTTTGCCGGGTTGCTTGCCCGTGCGACGACCTCCACCGTGTCGCCCGCGTGGAAGATGCCCAGGGGGCGCGACGGGAGCAGTTCCAGCTCCCCCCTGCGGAATTCCGTGGGTCCCCACGTCACCGCGCCACCCACGGCGTCGAACCCCACCTCGGTGAACACCCGGCGCATGCCCCCGAGCCCGATGTCGAGCGCGGGGACCTCGAGCGCGACCCACTTGCCCGGCTCGGGCACGGGGCCGGCGTGGAAGTCGAACGGAGCGTTGTCCGTCGCCACGCGCGGGGCGCTGCCGCCCCACCGGGCACGGCAGGCGCGGGTCTTGTAGCCGGCATAGCGGAAAAGGGGCACGGCAAGCTGCACGGCGAGCTCGGCCGGCGGCCGCTCGGGATCCACCCACACGTGCTGCACGAGCACGGCGCCGTTGGGGATCACGAACGCGCAGGTGCCCGTCGCCTTGTGTGGCTTGCCGTCGGACGAGATGTGCGCCAGCCCAGCGGGCGCCCCCGGGGCATCGGCCCACCGCCAGTTGCGCGAGAGGGTGAAGAGGGCCGGCGACCGGCCCTCGAACACGGGGTAGCGGAGCGGCATGTGGTCGCGGGCGCGCCCGGCGTCGAAGTTCAACAGCACGTCGAGCCACGTGCGCACGCGGGCGATGCGCTTGGCCTGGCCAGCGGTGCGGTCGGCGGCCAGGCGCTCGAAATGCTCCAGCAGCGCCCCCTCGCTCGCCCGCGAAGGATAGTAGCCCAGGATGCCGTCGCCCAAGCGCACAAGCTCGGGCGGCGCGCCGCCTCCCCTCCCCCATGCGGCGCCGACCACGAGGGCCAGGCCACAGGCAATGCGGAGCCGCGCTCGGGCCATGCGGTGTCCTCCACCATTGGGATCGCGAGGCTACTCGGGCACGGTCAGGTCGGCGAGCCACTCCTCCGTGATCCGCTTGCCCAGCAGGAAGAACTTGCGGTCGGGGTGCCAGAGCACGAAGTTGCCGTCCCGGCACGTCGTGCTCGGGTACACCCCGCAGTCGGTCCGCGTGAGCGGACCGATGCCGTGGCCGCCGTTGTCCATCAGAAGCTTCGAGTCGCTGAACCACACGGGCTGCTCGGCCTCCTCGCGGAACTCGCCGAGGGCGATGAACGCGGGGCGGCGGTTCCTGCCCGAGTCCTCGGGCTGGCAGCCCTCGAAGCGGCCGGAGTTGTTGTGGTGGAGCAGCACGTAGCGGCCCTCGCCATACGGGTAGATGGGGCAGCAGCACAGCGGCTCGAGGATGGGGAGCCCGTGGTCGCGGCGCAGCAGCGGGCGTGGGCTGCACCACGTGGCCCCGTCGTCGTCCGACAGGCTGTGCCAGATGCACCCGCTCATCGTGCGCATCACGCAGAAGAGCCGCTCGTCGGGCAGGCGCACCAGGCTCGGCTCCTGGGCCACGCTCAGGAGCGGGTTGGCGTAGTGGGGCACGCGCAGCGCGTCCGAGCCCCAGGCGGACCACTCGATCTCGATGGCCTCCGGCTCCGGATCGTCGTCCACGTTCAGGAACCGCAGGAACTCGACCACCGTCTCCCAGGCGGTCCAGGAGATGCTGTGGGGCGGGGTGCGGACGGCCTTGCTCACCCACCGCGACAGGCCGGTGAACCAGCGTCCCTCGAGGTCGCGGATCGGCCGCTGCCACACCACCCAGTTCGAGGGCACCCGCGGGTCGGTGTGGTCGTGGGGGCTGCGGCGCATCGGCATCATCTGCGGCTCCGACCACGTGGCCCCCGCGTCGTCCGAGAAGCACCCGTTCATCGTCCCCGTGTGCTGGTGCACCACGTCGTCGATGCCCTGATACTGGTTCCAGACGACGTAGATGCGCCCCGAGGCCGAGAGAAGCGGGAAGCCCCAGCTCGCCATGTGCCCGTCGCCGGGATACCGCGGCCCCACGATGCGGCGCGGGCGCGACCAGCTCACGCCCTCGTCGTCCGAGCGCGAGAAGACGATGCGGTGGTCGCCCGCGCCCTCGTGGCTGCTCTGAGTCCACACCGCCATCAGGGAGCCGTCGGGCCCGTCGAACACCAGGAAATGCTCGTTCCCCGTGTCGAACGTCGAGCCGTCCAGGCTCCTGGGCCGATAGACCACGTAGTCGGGCTCGGTCCTTCGGATCTCCCTGTCCAGAACCGCAGACGCATCCGCCATGGCGATGTCCTCCTCTCGGTCCTCTCAGCGCGTGGTCTTCAGCGGCGCCGCGCGAGCTTGTGGCGTGCCGCGAGCGTCGTGCAGGCTCGCAGCAGGGCTCGGCGAGTGGAGACCTCGGGATGGCTCGCCGCGAGCGTGCGCATGGGGCCGATGCTCGCGGGGTCGCCCGCGTGGGCCAGGGCTTCGGCCGCGGCGTGGCGGGTGTCGGGGGCATTCTTGAGGTCGCCGGCCGCCTCGAGCAGCACGGGGGCGGCCCGCGGGTCGCCGATGCGCCCGAGCGCCCACGCCACGGCGGCACGCCAGCACGGCGTGAGGTCCTTATGCAGGAACAGCACGCCAGGGCCGAGCGGGTCGGGGTGGCCGGGCGCGCCCTCGGGCGGGCTCTGCTCGAGTGCGGCGATCAGGGCGTCGGCCGACTCCCCCGCCCCCAGGTTGCCCAGCGCGCGGGCGAGGAAGAAGCAGACCCAGTGGCGCACCGGCAGCACCCGGACCACCGGGATGCCGGTGTCGAACTCGCGCGCGATGTCCACCTTCTTCGCCTGGTAGCGGGCGAAGGCCGCGCGGATGCGCGGCTCGTAGGTGTGGTCGCGGCACACGAGCGAGAGGATCTGCGCGGCGCGGTTCTCGGGGCCGGGCCGCCCCGCCCAGGCCCCATGCGTGCTCGAGAGGGCCTGCTGGATGTCCTTGGCCGGCTTGGCCTGGGGATCGCCGAGAAGGGCGAGGCACGTCTCCACGACCGCGGCCTCCGCGCCGCTGCGGCGGATCACGCGCCCCGTCAGCGTCTCGCAGTCGTCGTTGTAGGGGAACAGGGCGCGGTCGGGATCGGTCGGCACCGAGCGGATCAGGTGCGGCACGATGCGGCCCGCCTGGGTGGAGCCCACGGCGTCGAGGGCCTCGGCGATCAGGTAGTGGACGGGCGAGGCGTGGCAGGCGATCAGCGCTCCGTGGTCGCCATACCAAGCGGAGAAATGCGGGTAGGGCTTGAGGCGCGTGAACGCGTCGATGAGCGCCGCTTCTGCCTCCGGCGTGCCCATGCGCCCGAGAGCCTCCACCGCGGCCTCGGCCAGGAACAGGTTGCCGGTGCCCGGGTCGGCGTGCTGGCTGAGCGTCTCGGCCAGGAGCGCGACGGCCGCCGTGTCCCCCAGCGTGCCGAGCGCCCGGGTGGCGGCCTGGAGGGCCCGCGGATTCGCGGGCGAGAGCGAGTTGAACCGCGCGCCGTCGCCCCGATGCCCCTTCCGCCACTCCGGGTAGGGGTTGTTCGCGCGCTCGCGGGCCACCCAGTCGCGCAGCGCCGCGCGGGCGGCGTCGCCGCCGATGTGTCCCAGGGCCACCGCCGCGCGGCGGACCACGTCGCGGTCGGCGCTGGCAACCCGCTTGACCAACTCCTGCTCGATCCCGTCCCACCCCGTCTTCCGGAGCCACTGGCCCCAGGCCTTGGCTTGGCGCCGGCGGGGCTCGGAGGCGGCGTATGCGTCGAAGGGCTGGGTGTGGCCGGTGAGGTTCTCGAGGGCGACCGCCGCGGCCTGGGCCACGAGCGGATCCTCATCCGCCAGCGCGCCGAGCAGGGGCGCCGCCGAGTCGCGCGTCCCACAGGCGGCCAGCGCGATGGCGGCGGCCACGCGCACCTCGCGATCCTCGTCGCGCAGGCAGCCCGCCAGCGCGGGGGCCGCAGCCGGGTCGCGGAACACCGAAAGCCGCTGCGCGGCCGAGATCCGCAGGCCCTCCTCCGGGCTCTTCAACTGCTCGGCCAGTGCCGCCACCTCCTGCTTCCCCGTGGCCAGGGGCGCGGCCGTCTCGCTGTGGCGGCTCAGGCCGGCCACCTCGCGGTAGCGGTCGAACTGGAGCTCCATCAGGCCGGTCACCGCCGCGTTGTTGCCCCGGAAGCGATGCGGCCTGCCCTGCCCCAGGAGCCTCAGCGGCGACGTCGCGAGCGCCTGCATCGTCGGCGCCGCTTGCGGCGGAGCCGCCGGCCGCTCCTGATGACACCCCAGGCAACCCCGCTTCTCGCCGGGCCGCACGTAGATCCACGACATCTCGTTGAGTTCCGACCGCCCCTCGCCGTCCACCGCCTGGAACGAGATCGCCATGTCCGCCGGCACCTCGATGGCGAACGAGCCATCCGGCGCGAGCGGCACCGTGCCCAGTTCCACCACCTCGCTGCCCGCGTGGACGATGTAGGAGTGCGACGAACGCACCGTGAGCCCCCGCGCGCCAAGCACGCGGATGCCCCGCACGTGCGACCAGCCGGCCGTCGTCTGCTTCGTGAATCGCGCGTTGTGGCAGAAGAGCACCCCCGTCGCACTCGGGTCCTCCGTCCTCGAGGGGCGGGTCTTGCCCGCGAGCACCGGCGGGCGCGGCCGAGGCCCAAGGAACACCGGCGAGTGCAGCGCCGAGCCCTTCGAGTCGTGCACGAGCACCACGCCCGGCCTGCGGCCTTGGGGGTCGAGGACCGCGATCTTCTCGTAGCGGATGTCGTGGATCGTCCGCTTCCGCTTGCCGGCCGGCACCTCGACCGCCACGCGGCTGGCCACCGTGCACAGCAGCCGGCCGTCGGGCAGCGCCGCCACGTCCCCGGCGTCCAGCCCGAAGTGCCGCACGTCGCCGGGAAGCCCGCCCAGGCGGCCCACGTCGATGCCACTGCCCGAGAGATACGCCACGCGGCCGTTGGGCAGCGGCGCCGGGCTTCCGCAGTGGAACGCACGCAGACGCCCGCCATACTCCGGCCCGAGATCCAGGCCGAACTCCGTGTAGCCCCCCGTGCCGTCGGGGTGCACCGCGTGCAGCAGCGTCTCCACCTTCCCGCGGTCGAAGAAGTTGTCCGAGCGGATGAACAGGATCCGCCCGTCCGCCAGCACCTCCGGCTCGTTGTCGAAAATGAACGTGTAGGTGATCGGCCGAATCTCGCTCCCGTCCGCGTTCATCACGAACAGGGCTCGCGACGGCGGGCTGTGGTATTCCTCGAACGTGCCGATGCGCGTGGACGTGAAGACGATCCGCCCGTCGGGCAGCTCCGCGGGATCGATGTCGTGGAACGGCCCATCGGTCAGCCGCTGCGGCGCGCCGCCCTTGGCCGGCACCCGGTAGATGTGGAAGAACCCCTCCCCCTCGGGAACCATCGAGACCAGGATGGAGCCGCCGTCGAACGTCACGCTCGGCGAGCCAATGGCCCCCTTGCCCGCGTCGAGCAGCAGCGTTGGCTCCACCCCGGGCCGCGCCGGCCGAAGGGCGTAGAGCTTGTGCCCCACCTTGATCGGCGCCGGCAGGTCGTGCTCGGGGAATGCCCGCGACTTGCGGGGCTGGAAGATCGTCACCGTCAGGCTGTCGTACCGCGTGCCCGTGCCGCGCAGCGGGCGGTACAGGCTACAGTCGTCGCCCACGAACACGATCCCCTCCGGCCACGCGTAGTCCTCGGGCGGCGTGAGCTCCGCCGTCGCCCGCAGCGACAGGCCGGGACTCGACGCGGCGGCCTGCCAGTCGAGCTCCGGTGCTTTGCCCAGCTTCGGCTTGGCCACGGGCGTGCTCGCCAGGTTGGCCGCGAACTTCCCCCACGGCCGCGCCCCATACTCCGCCACCACGTAGGCCTTCTGCCACTTGCTGTCGTCGAAACCGGGCTGCTGCCAGTTCTTCCCCTCGGTCGCGCTGCACAGCCACGCCTCCCCGCTCGTGAGTGTCACCGCCCGGCCATCGGCCAGCTCCCCCACCAGCTTCATGATCAGACCCGCGGGGCCGGGAGCCGTGTTCGCCGCCTCCACCGCAACCACGTTCCGCCCGGGAACCAGCAGGCTCCCCACGTCGAACCGCTTCGCCCGACTCCACGCATTCGGGTTCGGCTCGCCGCGGCCGACATACTTGCCGTTCACGTGCAGCAGATACAGGTTATCCACGGCGATAGCCACCTGGGCCGTCTTCACCTGCGCGTTCCCAGGCAGCATGAGCGCCGCGCGGAAGTAGCAACTCCCCGCGGAAGGCTCGGGCGTGTTCTGGCCCGGATCCGGCCACGACCAGACCCACGTCACCCCATCGAAGCTCGCAGGGGGCGCCGCTGCCATCAGCACACGCGAAGCCGCCAACGCCACGATGAGCACCATGCCAGAGACCCATCTCATCTCGCGCAACGCTCCTTTCGCCAACCCGCTCGACTCATCGAGGCTGAAGGCCCGTTCCTGCCCCTGGCCCGTTCGCAGAATTCACCCATGCTACGTCTTCTTGCCCCTGCGATCAAGGAACCGGAGGGCGGTGAGTCTGACCCGGAACCTGGGGGTATCCCCGCGGGAGCTTGCCGAGACAAACCGGGTTCTCCCCCTTGCGGGGACGAATGGAAGGGTGGAAGAACGGAAGAGCGGGAGGATGGATGGGTGGAGAAGGAGCGCCTGTGTTCTGCCTCTCCGCCATCCACCCTTCCAATCCTCCATCCATCCCCTGCGGTCGGCGGCACATCGAAGGGCAACCGATCAACGGACAGCGGACCCCACGATCCGGGGCCAGACTCGAAGGCGGCTCGCCTGCGGCACATCCCCATTTCACAGTTGACCAACTGTGGAATCATCACTGCGCTCGCACAGACGCGCCACGCCCAGCCACTCCGGCCCCATCTTGCGGAGACAACGCCCTCTCCAGTATCATACGGGCCAGCATACGCCGTGCTCAGCCGACGCGCAGAAGCCGCGTTGCTGGGCTTCCCCGCTGGCGCAGGGAACGACGATGACGATCAGGGAGCAGGTCGGCGCGATCGGCCAGGCGTTCGTCGATGGCCTCAGGCGCGTCCTGGGAGACAAGCTGTACGGGCTGTACGTCTACGGCGCCGCGGCATTCCCCGACGATGTGCCCACGGGCGACATCGACTTCCATGTGATCCTGACCGGCCCGCTCACGGACGACGAGAGATCGCGGCTCTGCGAGCTCCACGACTCCCTTGCCCGTGACTTCCCGCCCCTTGGCGCCGAGATGGACGGGTACTACATCCTCCTCGCAGACGCCCGCCGTGCCGAGCCGCCGCAGAGCCAGATGTGGAAGAGAGCCACCGACCAATCCTGGGCTCTGCACCGCGAGCACATTCGCGCGGGACGCCATATCGCTCTTCACGGACCGGACCCGAGGGAGGTCTACCCCCCAGCCACCTGGCCCGAGATTGAGGAAGCCCTCGACTGGGAGCTCCGCTACGTCGCCGACCATCTCGGCCAGTATCCCGACTACTGCATCCTCCAGCTCTGCCGCCTGATCTACAGCCACGAGACCAGGGACGTCGTCGTGTCGAAAGCCGCCGCGTCGGCCTGGGCCCACGAGGCCCTGCCCGAGTGGAGACGCCATGTGGCACTCGCGAGGAAATCGTACGCACGGCAGGCAACGGCACAGGACAGAGCGTTCATGCTCGCCGAAGTGCCGGCGTTCCTCGAGTTCGCGGTGTCGCGCATCGAGGAAGCACGTCGCTCCATGGCGACTGACTGACCGGCGCCGGAGCGCTGCTTCCTCGGCGCACCATCGGCGCGGTTGGACAACAGGGAAGAGGATGAGCTTCTCGCTGGACAGCGTGTCGTGTCGCTCCCCCATCTGCGAGGTCTGAAATGTTCATCGACATCCACGCCCACGCGTACCGCAAGTCCCCACCCCTGCCGGTGCACTTCTGCACTCCGGAGCAGGTGCTCGAGCGCTACGACGAAGCAGGAATCGAGAGGGGTGCGCTCCTGCCGATCGTCAGCCCCGAGATCTACCTCCCCCAGGCCAACGAGGAAATCCTCGGCATGGTCGAGCAGTACCCCAGCCGCTTCATCCCCTTCTGCAACATCGACCCGCGCGCCCTGACGAACTCCGCCGACGCGCCGCTCGACCGCCTCCTCCGCCACTATCGCGACCTGGGGTGCAAGGGCCTCGGCGAGGTGATGCCCAACGTCCCGGTCATGGACCCCATGGTCCAGAACCTCTTCAAGCACGCGCAGAACGTGGGGCTCCCCGTGATCTTCGACGGCTCCGACCGCGTGGGCGGCGACTTCGGGCTGTGCGACGACCCCGGCCTGCCGCAGCTCGAGCACACTCTCCAGCGATTCCCCAACCTCATCCTCCTCGGCCACGGCCCCGTCTTCTGGTCGGAGATCGGCCGGCTGGAGACGCCCGCCGAGAGAAGCTCCGTGTTCCGCCCCGACGGCGGACAGGCAGGGTGCCGCCCGAGCGGCCCGATCAAGGAGGAGGGCGTCGTGCCCAAGCTCCTCCGCAGGTACCCCAACCTCTACGGCGACCTCTCCGACGCCAACCCCTGGAACGCCCTGGCTCGCGACCCCGACTATGGCCCGAAGTTCCTCACCGAATTCCAGGACCGCCTCCTGTT
>Ga0272442_10008645_pt1 | contig 12858 bp, 14 predicted proteins | sample SSMForm2O_FD_200262 | JGI IMG/M metagenome (GOLD analysis project Ga0272442, IMG submission 200262) | Marine sediment archaeal communities from Little Sippewissett salt marsh, Falmouth, MA, United States - SSM-Form-2O | ecosystem: Environmental > Aquatic > Marine > Wetlands > Sediment ... | reverse complement strand
CCCCCGGCTCCTGGCTCCGAGTTCCTGGCTCCTGGCCACTGGCTCCTGGCTCCGAGTTCCCGGCTCCGAGTTCCGCGTTCCGTGTTCCCGTGAAGTCCTGGCTGTTGATCGTGGGGCGGGCGGGGGTATAACGGTCTTGTAGGCATTGCGATTTCACGAAACCCATAGGACAAGGGAGAGGAGTGATCATGGATCGACGAGACTTCATGGCGGCGGGTCTGGCGGCGGGTGCGGTTTCGGCGGGTTTGTCGGCGGCGCACGGGCAGGACGCGGCAGCCAAGGGCAACCGGGCGAAGTTTCGGATGAAGTATGGTCCGCACTTCGGCATGTTCCGCCAGAGTGCGGGCAACGACCCGCTGGACCAGCTCCAGTTCGCCGCCGACCAGGGCTTCACGGCCTGGGAGGACAACGGCATGGGGGGCAAGAGCCCCGAGCTTCAGGAGAAGATCGGCAAGAAGATGGCCAAGCTGGGCATGACGATGGGCGTCTTCGTCACCGGGCTGGGCTCGCTGATCGAGCCGCCGGGCAAGCTGAAAGACCGGATCGTCAAGAGCGCCAAGAACGCCCTGGAGATCGCCAAGCGCGTCAACGCCAAATGGAGCACGGTCGTCCCCGGGCGGTGCTCGCAGAAGCTCGAGTGGGACTACCAGACGGCCAACGTGATCGAGAACCTCAAGGTCGCCGCCGGCGTGCTCGAGCCGGGCGGGCTGGTCATGGTCCTCGAATCGCTCAACTGGTGGGCCAACCACCCGGGCCTGTTCCTCCGCAAGATCCCCCAGGCCTACCTGATCTGCCGGGCCGTCGGCAGCCCGAGCTGCAAGATCCTCGACGACCTCTACCACCAGCAGGTCCAGGAGGGCAACCTGATCGCCAACATGGACAAGGCCTGGTCGGAGATCGGCTACATCCAGCTCGGCGACAACCCCGGGCGCAAGGAGCCGACGACGGGCGAGATCAACTACAAGAACATCTTCAAGTGGCTGCACGACGTCAAGAAGTACGACGGCGTGCTGGGCATGGAGCACGGCAACAGCCAGCGGGGCAAGGAAGGCGAGCAGGCCGTCATCGCCGCCTACCGGGCCTGCGACAGCTTCTGAGGGGGGGGCGAGGGGGAGGACAGATATGAGCTTGAAGCCCAGGGGATGCGACCCCTGGGCTTCAGGGCTATGCAGAAAAAGGACTTATGAAGAAGCCGCCCGGGCTTGGGGTCAGAACGCCGCCTGCACGCGAAGCGCCTTGCGGAGTTGCGTCAGGTACTGCGGGCGGGGCAGTTCGTAGGCGCCGTATTGCATGAGGTTGTCGGTGGTCCACTGGATGTCGAACAGCACGAACCCGCGTTGGCGGAGGTGTTCGACGCAGTGGACGAGGGCGACCTTGCCGGCGTCGGTGGCTCGGTGGAACATGCTCTCGCCGAAGAAGGCTCCCCCGAGCGCGACGCCGTAGAGCCCGCCGACGGGTCGGCTGGACCCCACGCGATCCCGCGGCCAGGCCTCGACGCTGTGGGCGAGCCCCAGCTCGTGCAGGCGCCCGTAGGCGATGCGGATCTCCGGCGAGATCCACGTGCCCGGCTCGTCGGGGCGGTCGGCGCAGAGCGCCATCACGTCGTCGAAGCACCGGTTGATCGTGCAGGCGAACCGCCGGGAGCGGATCGTTCGCGCGAGTCGGCGGGGGACGTGGAATCGCTCATCGAGCGGCAGCAGCCCGCGGCGCTGCGGGCTGAACCACAGCAGCCGGCCCTGCTCGACCATCGGGAAGACGCCCTGGGCGTAGGCGCCCAGCAGGTTCTCCGGAGACAGCGCCGCGAGGATGTCTTCGTCAGGAGCCATGGGCCGCGTCGGCGATGGCTTGGACGTACCGCCGAGCCTCGTCGGCGATGACGTCCCAATTGCCGGCCGCGATGGCGCGACGGTCGACCAGCGACCCGCCGACACCGAGCGCGACGGCCCCGGCGGCGAGGAAGTCGGCGGCGTTGGTCAGGTTGACCCCGCCGACGGGCATGGTGCGGACCTGGGCCAGCGGGCCGCGAAGGGCCTTGATGTAGGCCGGGCCCATGCACGAGGCGGGGAAGATCTTCACCACGTCCGCGCCCGCCTGGGTGGCCATGACGACCTCCGTCGGCGTCAGGGCGCCGGGGCAGGCGATCTTGCCGGCGTCCTTCGTCGCCCGAATCGTCGCGACGTCGGTGTTGGGCGACACGAGGAACTCCGCGCCGGCCGAGATGGCCGCCCGCGCCATCTCGGCGTCGAGAACGCTCCCCGCGCCGATCAGGAAGCCCTCGGCCGCCGCCGCGGAAATCGCCTCCAGCGCGCCGGGCGTGTTCAGCGTGACCTCGACGGCCCGCACCCCGCCGGCCGACAGGGCCCGAACCGTCTCCAGCAGCCCGTCCGACGTGTCCGACCGCACGATCGCCACGAGCCGCGTCGCCAGGATGATTTCCAGTGTCTCGTTCACGCGGGGCTCCTTCGCCTGCTCACCAGTCGGCCACCGATCCGTCGTCGTGCCAGAGCCGCGGGTTGGCCCACCGCCCGTCGTAGAGCCTCTCGGCGAGGGCGTCCTCGTCGATCTCGATACCCAGCCCGGGGCCGGCGGGGACGTCGATGCAGCCGTCGGCGACGACAAACGCCCTCGCAAGGTACCCCTCGCCGAGACAGACCTGCTCCTGGCAGAGGAAGTTGGGCGTGCAGGCATCGAGTTGGAGTCCGGCGGCCAGCGAGACCGCGCTGAGCGGGCAGTGCGGCGCGACGGCGACGTCGTACACTTCGGCGACGGCGGCGATTTTTCGGACCTCGAGAATCCCGCCGGCGTGGGACAGGTCCGGCTGGCAGATGGCAACGGCGCGTTTCTCGAGCAGCTCGCGGAAGCCCCAACGGGTGACGAGGCGCTCGCCGGCGGCGATGGGAATGCTCGTCGTTCGCGCGACGGCGGCGAGCGAGTCGGCGTTGCCCGGCGGGCACGGCTCCTCGACGAACATCGGCTCGAGCGGCTCGAGGGCCTGGCACAGCCGAATCGCCAGCGCCGGGCTCGTCCGCCCGTGGAAATCGAGCGCGACGTCGACGTCGGGTCCGACGGCGTCGCGAAGGGCCTGGACCCGTTCCACGACGCCCGCGACGAACGCGGGGGTCTCGACGAACCGGGCGGCTCCGAACGGGCAGGTCTTGACGGCGGTGAAGCCCGCGTCGAGTTTCTCCCGCCCGGCCAGGGCGTAGGCCTCGGCCGAGTCGCCACCCACGTGGGCGTACACGCGAACGCGGCCGCGCACCCGCCCGCCGAGCAGCTCGTGAACGCCCGCCCCCAGCGCCTTGCCCGTCAGGTCCCACAGTGCCTGTTCGAGCCCGCTCAGCGCGCTGGTCAGCAGCGGCCCGCCGCGATAGAACCCCCCGCGGTACAGCGCCTGGACATGGTGCTCGATCCGCCGGGGGTCCTTGCCGACGAGGTAGTCGGCCATCTGCGCGACGGCCCCGGCGACGGCCGGCGACCAGCCCTCCAGCGTCGCGTCCCCCCAGCCGACGAGTCCTCCGTCGGTCCGCACCTTCACGAGCACCCACCGCGGGCGGACGAACAACGTCTCGATTGTCGCGATCTTCATATCCTGGTCACCCTGACGGGCGCCGGCGGCGCCACGTCGCAAACCGCGTTTTTCCTCGTTGACACGCCACGCAGGGCCTCGTATGATACCCGGTCTTGTATAGGACGTCTATTTGTCCGCACGGAGTGCCCCGGCCAACGGCGGTCGGGAATGGGCTCGCGAGGTCGCGGCCGCGAGTTCAGGCTTCCGGACGAGTCCCCCGCTGCGACATCCGTAGAACACGCCGGCTGGGCTGGGCGTCGTCGGCCGGTGCGAAGCAGACTCCACCCTACCCGGTGGTGTAATTGGTAACACACAAGGTTTTGGTCCTTGCATTCCAGGTTCAAGTCCTGGCCGGGTAGTGTTCCCGACGCCCGGCCGAACGGGCAAGGCACTCAAGATCGACGAACAGATGGCGACAACGGCGATCATCCTGGCCGCGGGCAAAGGCACGCGGATGAAGTCGGACCTGCCGAAGGTCCTGCACGAGGTGTGCGGTCGGCCGATGCTGGCGTACGTCTTCGACGCCGTTCGTGCGGCCGGGTGCGACCGCCTTCTGACCGTCGTCGGACACCGGGCCGAGCTCGTTCAGCAGACCTTCTCCAACAACGGCGAGGACGTCCGTTGGGTTCTCCAGTCTCCGCAGCTCGGCACGGGCCACGCCATCATGGCCTGCCGCGAGCACCTGGCCGACCTGACCGGGCCCGTGCTGGTCCTGGCGGGCGACGGACCCCTGATTCGCCCCGAGACGCTTCGGGACCTGCTGGCCAGGCACGAGGAAGCGGCGGCGGCCATGACGTTGGCGACCAGCATCCTGCCGGACCCCAAGCGGTACGGGCGGATCCTCCGCGACGCGTCGGGGCTCCTGGCGGGCATCGTCGAGCACCTCGACGCCGACGAGACCCAACGCCGCATCCACGAGGTGAACGTCTCGATCTACTGCTTCCAGGCCCGGGCGCTTCGAGAGGCGATCGGCGAGTTGACAAACGACAACGCCAAGGGCGAGTACTACCTCACCGACGCCGTGGCGATCCTGCGGGACCGCGGGGCGAAACTCGCCGCCGTCGCCGCCGTGCCGCCCGAGGACGTGCTGAGCATCAACACGCTCGAGGAGTTGGCCCAGGTCACCGAGATCATGGCTACTCGCACCCAGGGAGACCATCCCCATGCCTAACCTGATGATCTTCGGCGGCCGAGCCAACCCGCCCCTGGCGCGGGAAGTCAGCGAATACCTGGGCATTCCGCTGGGCAAGAGGACGATCCTGCCCTTCCCGGACGGCGAGTTGTTCGTCCGCCTGGACGAGGACGTTCGGGGGCGAGACGTGTTCGTGGTCCAACCCACGTGCCGCCCGGTGAACGAGGCGCTGATGGAGCTGCTGATCTTCATCGACTGCGCCCGGCGAGCGTCCGCCGAGCGGATCACCGCGGTCATGCCCTACTTCGGGTACGCCCGCCAGGACCGCAAGGACGAGGGTCGCGTGCCGATCACGGCGAAGCTGGCGGCGAATCTGATCGCGACGGCCGGCTGCGACCGCGTGCTGACGATCGACCTGCACGCCGCGCAGATCCAGGGCTTCTTCGATATCCCGGTGGATAACCTCTACGCCGAGCCGGTGCTGAGCGGCTACTGGACCGGGCAGAATCTCGGCGAGCTCGTCCTCGTCAGCCCGGACGTGGGCAACACCAAGCGGGCGAGGGTCTATGCCCAGCGACTGGGCGGCGAACTGGCGGTGATCAACAAGCGGCGGGTCAGCGGCTCGGACGTCGAGGTCGGGCACATCATCGGGGACGTATCCGGCCGAACCGTGCTGATGATGGACGACATGATCTCGACGGCCGGCACGATCGCCATGGCCGCCGCCCTGTGCAAGGACCGCGGCGCCACGAAGGTATACGTGGGCGCGACGCACGCCGTGCTGGCCCCGCAGGCCCTGGAACGACTCCGCGAGGCGCCCATCGACCAGGTGGTCGTCACGAACACGATCCCCGTGGCCGAGGAGACCGTCGAGGCGGTCGGCAAGCTTATCGTCCTCAGCATCGCCGAGTTGATCGGCGAGGCCATCCACAGAATCCACAACGACGAATCGATCAGCAGTCTGTTCCTGAAAGATATCGGCCAGTAGGGCCCGTGGGCCCCGGCCGAGGAGAACACCCATGGCTTTGATGAAGGCATCGCCCCGAGAGGAACTGGGAAGCCGAGCCACTCGGCGCCTGCGCGACCGGGGGCTGATTCCCAGTATCGTGTACGGGCGGGGCGAGTCCCCCATGCCCGTGACGCTCAGTGAGCACGACATCGAGTTGGCCCTTCAGCACGGCGAACGTCTGCTCGAGGTAGACGTCGACGGGCACAAGCAGAACGTCCTCATCAAGGACGTCCAATGGGACACGTTCGGGCAGATGGTGCTCCACGTGGACCTCCTCCGCGTCTCGCTCGACGAGCGCGTGGAAGTGACGGTCCAGGTCTCGCTGCGAGGCACGCCCGCCGGCGAGGCCAATGGCGGCGTCCTCCAGCAGGCCGTCTCCGACATCCGTGTCGAGTGCCCCGTGGCGGCTATCCCCGACGAGATCCGTATCCTCGTGACCGGACTGGAGGTCGCCGACTCGATCCACCTGAGAGACATCGAACTGCCCGAGGGCGTCGTGCTTCTCGACGACGGCGACGCATTGCTCTGCACCTGCGATATCATCGCCGAGGTCGAGGAGGCCCCGAGCGAGGAAGAAGCCGCCGAGCCCGAGGTCATCGGCGAGAAGAGCGAAGACGAAGAGGAACGCGAGGCGTCCTAGGCAGGCCGAGGGACGCCGCGAACCGGCGAGGCCGGTGGCGTGCACGACGAAAACGACGACAGGCCACGATTCGTGGTCGGACTGGGAAACCCGGGAACGAAGTATGCCCGGACCCGACATAACGTGGGCTTCCGCGTGCTGGAGGCCCTGCGAAGGCGATGGGGCCTCGATACGCCCCGAAAGACCTTCGGCGGGCTCCTGTGGGACGCCCGGGCGGTCACCAGCGATGCCCCCGCCCGGACCATGCTGCTGGAGCCGCACACGTACATGAACCGCTCCGGCCTGGCCGTGCGGGACATGATGGCCTTCTACAAGGCCGAGCTGGACGAGGTCCTGATCGTCCTGGACGACATGAACCTCCCGCTGGGGCGGCTTCGAGCCCGCCCGGGCGGCTCCGCCGGCGGACAGAAAGGCCTGGCGGACATCCTGGTCAAGCTGGCCAGCCGCCAGGTGCCGCGGCTGCGAATCGGGATCGGCTCGCCGCCGCCATCGATGGACGGCGTCGACTTCGTCCTCACGACGTTCCGGAAGGACGAAGAGCAGTGCATCGCCGTCGCCGTGGCAACGGCCAGCGACGCCGTGGAAGACTGGCTGTCGCACGGACTGTCGTTCGTGATGGAAAAATACAACCGAAAACCGGACAGCGACGAGTACCCCTGAGAACGGAAGACGACATGAGCGACAATGTAAGAACCTACGAAGGCATGTTCCTCCTGGACGCCGGCAACGCGGACTTCCACGCCGCCAGCGAGCCGGCCCGCGCCATGCTCGAACGATGCCAGGCCGAAGTCCTCACCATGAAGCCGTGGGATGAGCGCCGACTGGCCTACGAGATCCGTGGCCGACGCCGAGGGCTCTATGTCCTGGCGTACTTCAAGGCCGACCCCGAACGGATCGCCGAACTCGAGCGAGACTGCCAACTCGACGAGCGAATCCTCCGATTGCTGGTCCTCCGCCGGGACAACCTGACGGACGAGCAGGTCGCCGAGGACACGCCGGCGGTCGCCAGCGCCCGACGAGCCGCCGCCCGCAAGGCCGAGGAAGACGCCGCCGCCGAGGCGTCCGCAGGGGCCGAGGCCGAGAAGACCCCCGCCGCCGAGACGTCCGCAGGGGCCGAGGCGGACAAGACCCCCGCCGCCGAGACCCCCGCACCGGCCGAGGCGGACAAGACCCCCGCCGCCGAGACCCCCGCACCGGCCGAGGCGGACAAGGCCCCCGAAGCCGAGACCCCCGCGCCGGCCGAGGCAGACAAGGCCCCCGAAGCCGAGACCCCCGCGCCGGCCGAGGCGGACAAGACCCCCGAAGCCGAGACCCCCGCGCCGGCCGAGGCGGACAAGACCCCCGAAGCCGAGACCCCCGCGCCGGCCGAGGATGCCGCCGACGCCGCCCCGGCCGAGCCGCGACCGGAGAAAAGCTGACAAACACCCTACCCCGTGTGCCCGTGGCCCGTCTTCGATAGGGAGCACCTGACATGGCCAGTTACAACCGAGTCATTCTCGTCGGCAACCTCACGCGAGACCCGGAGTTGAGCATCCTGCCCAGCCAGACGCCCGTCGTGGAGTTCGGCTTGGCGATGAACCGCCGATGGCGGGGCCAAGACGGCCAGCAGCGGGAGGAGACGTGCTTCATCGACTGTCGCGCCTACGGCCGACAGGCCCAGACGATCAAGCAGTACCTCTCGAAGGGTCGCCAGACGCTGGTCGAGGGCCGGCTCCAGTTCGATCGGTGGGAGGGCCAGGACGGCCAGCGACGGAGCAAGCACCGCGTGATCGTGGACCGTTGCCAGTTTTTGGGTTCGGCCCCGTCGTCGGCTCGCGGCGCGGAGGCCCCGTACGGGAGCCAGGCCCAGCCTCAGCAGGCGGCTCCGGCTCGGCAGGCCCCGGCCCCGGCCCCGGCCCCGCAGAATCTCCCGCAAGATAACGCCCCGCCGCCGCCCAACTACCCCGAGGACGATTTCGGCGGCGGAGAGGATATCCCGTTCTGATCCGGCGCGGGGCCGACCGAAGCCTTTCGGCGGCCTGTCGTCGGTTCGTGCAGTCATCTAGAGGAAAGTAACGTCATGGCAAGAAGGAAAAAGGGCTCATCGGCACGAAGAGGCGGACCCGGCGCCCGACGGAAGAAACGCAGGAAGCGCTTCCGCGAGCAGGCCAAGTGCCGCTTCTGTCGCCAAAAGGTCACGGAGGTGGACTACAAGGACGTTCCCACCCTCATGAAGCTCACCACCCAGCAGGGGAAGATGTTCTCCCGCAAGCGAAGTGGCAACTGCGCCCGGCATCAGCGGAGCTGCATGCGCGCCATCAAGCGCGCTCGGCTGCTCGCGTTGCTGCCCTACGTCAGCTAGGTGCGAGGAATCAGCATGAAAGTGCTTCTCAGGAAAAACGTGCCACCTCTCGGCAAGATCGGCGACCTGGTGGAAGTTCGGCCCGGGTACGCGAGGAACTACCTCTTGCCGGAGGGGCTGGCGTACCAGCCCTCGGCAGCCAATATCCGACAGGTCGAACTCGAGAAGAAACGCTATCTCGAGGAACTCGCGCGACAGCGCGCGGAGATCGAGGCCCGCGCCGCCCTCGTCGACGGCAAGGAGGTCACCATCCCCGCCCGCGCCAACGAGGAAGGCCACCTCTACGGCTCCGTCGGCCCGGCCCAGATCGTCGCCGCGCTGGCCGAGCAGGGACAGTTCGTCGAGCCGGAAAACGTCGCCATCGAAGAGCCGATCCGTCAACTCGACAAATACGACGTGCCGCTACGGTTCGGCCAAGACGTAACCGCCACGATCCAGGTCTGGATCGTGCCCATCCATGGCGAGGATGAGGCCGAGGACGGTGCCGAGGGCACCGCGCCCGTCGAGGACGACGGCGCCGAGCCCCCCACGCCGGACGAATCGCCGCAGTAGGGCCCCGGTCCCCGCCGCACGGAATCCGGCAGAAGACGCCGGTGCGGGAGCCGCCGGCCCCCGCCCCACCACGGCGGGCGCGCCCTGGCGGGCCTGCACTCGCGCAAAGTTTTTGACGCCGCCTCCGGGTGGCCGGTACAATCTGCGGGTAAAGTGGCAGCGGTGCCCTTCCCCCACGGAATGCATGGAAGAGTCACGGATGACCACGGTCAACACGCCTTCGGCAGATCCGGCAGCCCCCCGGGCGAGAGCCATCGACCCGCCGAGCGCCGCCCAGCGCGTGCCCCCGCAGTCCATCCAAGCCGAGGCGTGCGTCCTGGGCTCCATGATCCTCCACGCGCCGGCTATCGACGCGATCCTCCAGATCGCCTCGGCCGAGCAGTTCTACCGCCCCGCTCATCAACTGATCTTCCAGGTCCTGATCGAGATGCGCGACGCCAAGAAGCCCATCGACCTGGTCTCGATGCGCGACGAGCTGGAGCGGCGAAAGCAGTTGGACGCCATCGGTGGCCTGGAGTACCTCGTCGCGCTGGTCGAGGGCGTCCCGACGGCAGCCAATGCCGAGTACTACGCCCAGATCGTGCGAGACAAGGCCCTGCTTCGGCAACTGATCGTCGTCGGCACGGAGATCGTCCAGGAGGCCTTCGACACGGCCGGCGAGGCCCCGGACGTCCTCGACGCGGCCGAGCAGCGGATCTTCGAGATCGCCTCCAACCACATCGGCGAGGAGGCCGCCACCATGGAGGGGCTCCTCAAGCACACCTTCGAGACCATCGAGGCCAACCAAGGCGAGGGCATCACCGGGCTGCCCACCGGCTACCACATGCTCGATGAGCTCACCAGCGGGTTCCAGAAGGGGGACATGGTCATCCTCGCCGCCCGCCCGTCCATGGGCAAGACGAGCATGCTGCTGAACCTCGCCGAGCACATGGCCGTCGCCGACGGCGTGCCGGTGGCCTTCTTCTCCCTGGAGATGTCCAAGGAGCAGGTGGCCCAGCGACTGCTGGCCAGCCACGCCCGCTTCGACCTGCGGAAGATGCGTCGCGGCCTGACCCCCGAGGACTGGACGCACCTGCAAGCCGCCGCCGGCGACCTGTACCCCGCGCCGCTGTTCATCGACGACACGGCCATGCTGACGATCCTCCAGCTTCGCGCGAAGGCCCGGCGGCTCCAGGCCACCCACGGTATCCGGGCCGTCTTCGTGGACTACCTTCAGCTAATGACCTACAGCGGCCGGGCCAATAGCCGCTGGGAGCAGATCACCGAGATTTCCCGCGGCATCAAGGCGTTGGCGCGGGAGTTGGACGCGCCGGTGATCGCGGCGGCGCAGCTCAACCGCGGCCCAGCCGATCGGCCCACGCACCGCCCGCGAATGAGCGACCTGCGGGAATCCGGCTCGCTCGAACAGGACGCCGACGTCATCATGCTCCTGCACAACGAGGACTACTTCCATCGCGGCGAGCCGGACTGGGTCCCCAAGGACGTCACGGAACTGATCGTCGCCAAGCAGCGAAACGGCCCCACCGGCCAGGTCTACCTCCGGTTCCTGCCGTCCTACACGCGGTTCGAGGCGGCCGCGCCCGATTCCTACGCACCCATCTGATCCCCGCCGGCGCGACCACCCGACGCGGCGCCGGCGGCGGAGAGACCATGATCGACTCCGGACCTCCCAGCCTGTTCTGCCACCGTTGCGGGGCGATCCTGACGCCCGGCCGGGGCGACTTCTACGTCGTGCGGATCGATGCGGTGGCCGACCCGTCCGGGCCGAATATCTCCGCCGAGGAGCTCGAAGGCCTTGACTTCGCCGAAGAGATCGACCGCCTCATCGAGCAGATGCGAGGCCTCACCGAGCAGGAACTGATGGACATGGTCTACCGACGGATGACGATCCACCTCTGCGGGCCCTGCTACCGCATATGGATCGACAATCCCGCGGGCGCTTGAATCGCCCCCCCTCGGCCGATACACTCTACCGCTCGGCGAGCCGCGCCGAGTCGACCAGGGCCTATCTGAGAAGCGTCCTATGGAAACATTCAGCGACGAAACACTGCAAAGAACCCACACGTGCGAGCAGCTTCGCGACGAGGACATCGGCCGGCAAGTGCGTCTGTGCGGCTGGGTCCGGAGCTACCGCGATCACGGCGGGGTCGTGTTCATCGACCTTCGCGATCGCGACGGCATCACGCAGATCGTCTACGACCTGCCCGACGACCCGAACGACGCCGAGCAGTCCGCGAGGTACGACCTGGCCCAGTCGCTGCGAAACGAGTGGGTGATCTCGGCGTCGGGCACGGTGCGGTCGCGCGGTGCCGAACGCATCAACCCAAAGCTGCCAACGGGTAAAATCGAGGTGCTCGGGGACGACCTGGTCGTGCTGAACCGCTCCGAGGCCGTGCCGTTCTCGCCGGATGAGTACACGGACGTCGCCGAAGAGACACGCCTTCGATACCGGTTCGTCGACATCCGCCGCTCGCAGATGACCCGCGCGCTGCGGATGCGCCACCAGATCTGCCGGGCGATGCGAAAGGTACTCGACGAGGACGGCTTCATCGAGGTCGAGACGCCCTTCCTGACGAAGTCCACGCCGGAAGGCGCCCGGGATTTTCTCGTGCCCAGCCGCCTCCAGCAGGCGTGCTTCTACGCGCTGCCCCAGAGCCCCCAGCTCTTCAAGCAGATCCTCATGGTCGGTGGGCTCGATCGGTACTACCAGATCGTCCGCTGCTTCCGCGACGAGGACCTGCGAGCCGACCGCCAGCCGGAATTCACCCAACTCGACGTGGAGATGTCGTTCGTCACCGAAGCCGACGTGATGGGCGTGACCAACCGCGTGCTTCGGACCATCTGCGAGTTGACGGGAAAGCCCTTCCCCGACGACGTGCCGGTGATGGACTACGCCGAGGCTATCGCCCGGTTCGGCACGGATCGCCCGGACCTTCGCTTCGGTATGGAACTGGTGGACCTCTCCGAGTTGGCGGGCGAGACGGACTTCGGCGTCTTCACCGGCGCGCTGGAAGCCGGCGGCGTGGTCAAGTGCATCTGCGTCCCCGGCGGCGGCGAGATGACCCGTAAGGTCACCGACGGTCTGGCGCACTGGGCGCGCGGGTTCGGCGCCAAGGGGCTGGCCGTTACGAAAGTCGGCCCCGGCGGCACGCTGGAAACGGGCATCGCGAAGTTCCTCGCCCCGGTGGCCGAGCGGCTGATCGACCAGGCCGGCGCCAAAGAGGGCGACCTGCTGTGCTTCGGCGCCGACCGCGAGGCGATCGTCCATCGCGTCCTCGGCGAGCTACGCTGCAAGCTCGCGCGCGAGCGCGGACTGATCGACCCCGCCGAAATGCGGTGGGTCTGGGTCGTGCGATTCCCGCTGGTCGAGTACGACGACGAGGCCGGGCGATGGCAGAGCCTCCACCACCCCTTCACCTCGCCGTCGCCGGAAGACCTGCCGACGCTCGAGTCCGACCCGGCCGCGGCTCGCAGCCGGGCGTACGACATCGTCTGCAACGGCGTCGAGCTCGGCGGCGGGTCGATCCGTATCCACAACCTCGACGTCCAGAAGCGCGTCTTCGCGCTGCTGGGCATCGACGAAGCCGAGGCCCACGCGAAGTTCGACTTCCTCCTG
>Ga0272442_10008644_pt1 | contig 12858 bp, 10 predicted proteins | sample SSMForm2O_FD_200262 | JGI IMG/M metagenome (GOLD analysis project Ga0272442, IMG submission 200262) | Marine sediment archaeal communities from Little Sippewissett salt marsh, Falmouth, MA, United States - SSM-Form-2O | ecosystem: Environmental > Aquatic > Marine > Wetlands > Sediment ... | reverse complement strand
CGGCGCAGGTGCAGCCGCGCCAGGTACAACGTCGCCAAGGCCGCCGAAGCACCCTTGTTCCTCCGCGCCTGGTCGTAGAGCGTCTCGGCTCGGGGGAAGTCCTTGGCGTCCTCGGCGAGGTGCGCGGCCCAGAGCAAGACGTCGGCGTCGGCCCGGCCGGCGGCGATCAGCCGGCGAAGGGCCGAGCGGGCCTCGTCGGCCTTGCCCAGCCGAAGCGCCCGGCGGGCGGAGACGATCTCCATTCCCCGCGTGCGGGCCTTGGCCGGCACCAGGGCAAGCCACCGCCCGAGCGTCTCGTCGTCGGCGCCCATATCGGCGGCGCGGATCAGCAGGTCCATGATCGCCATGTCGGCGGCGGCCCTCTTGGCCAACGCCCCGGAACCCAGCCGGCGCCCATGCCGCAAGGCCGTCGGCCAATCGCCGGCCGCCAGCAGCGCGCCCAGGAACCGCCGATGCCTGGCCAGGTCGTTCGGGTCGCACAGGACGCTCGCCTCGAGGGCGGCGAGCGCGTCGGCCTCCTCGCCGGCGCGGTCGGCGAGGTACGCCCGCTGCTGCCAGAGGTCCGCATTGCCGGCGTCGCCCTTCAGCAGCCAGCCGACGGCCTCGGTCGCCGAGCGATCGTCCTGGCGATCGACGGACGCGGCCAGGTCCAGCCGGCGGAACCGCACGTCGGCGGGGAACCGCCGGATCCCCGTGGCTACCAGCAGCCGAACCAGTCGGGCGTCGTTCAGGCGGCGGGCGACCTGGGCGTACATCGCGAGCCAGTCGGCCTGGCAGGAGTCCACGGCGAGGAATTGCCCGAGCCACTTGGCGGACTCGGCCCATTTTTCCTGGCGTGCGAGGACCTGGCCCAGGCCGAGGCCGGCCTCGGCGAGCTTCGGGGCCTTTCGCAGGGCGGCCCGGTAGGCCTCGCCGGCGTCGGCGTCGGCGCCCTGGCGGAAGTGGGCGTGGCCGATGAGCAGTTGCCGCAGGGCGTGGTCCCCCTGGCGGTAGGCCGTCAGCCGGCGGAGCGCCTCGCCCGGGCGGTCCGCGCGAAGGTCTCGCTCGGCGAGTTTGAGGACCTCGGCCAGTTCGGCCGGCACCGTGCGCGGCTGCCCCTGCTCGCCAAGCGAGGCCGGGCCGGCAAGGCAGAGCCAACCGGCCAGCACCGCGAGATGGACCCATCGTCTCCGCATGGCCTACTCCACCCTCCAGACGATATCCAACGTGACGACGGCCGGGACGTTCTTTCCCTGCCGCTCGGCCGGGCGAAACCGCAGGACCCTTCCCACGCGACCGGCGGCGTGTTCGAAGACGCCGGCCGGCTGACTGGCCACGACGGCCACGCTGGTCACCGCGCCGGCGGAATCGATCTGGAGTCGAACGGTCGTCCGCCCGGTGACGCCGCGGAGCAGGGCTCGGCGCGGGTAGTAGTCCGACAGGCTGGGTCGGCTGACGAGCATCGGCCCGTGGGTATCGGAGGGCTTTCCGAGCGTCGTCGCCGGCGGAGCCGTCGCCGGGCGCGGAACGGGTGCGATCGCCGGGGCCGGCGCCGCCGGGGCGAACTCGGCCGCGTAGACGGGCACGGGCAATGCGGCCTCGACGGCGAGTTCGATCGGCGTCGGCGCGGGCAGTGCGGGCGCGACGGCGGGCAGCGTTGGCGCGGGCAGCGCCGGCAGGGCCGGCGCGGGCATCGGGGGCGTCGGCGCCGGCGGCGCGGGCGCATCGGGCAAGGCCAACTCGACCGGGGGCGGCTCGGCCGGCACGACGTTCAGCGGCACGGCGCGGACGACCGCCCGTGGGCGAGGGCGGTTCCGCCCCGACCAGGCGATCAGCGCGAAGATCAGCGCGCCGTTGAACGCGACGGTCGCGATCAGCCCGGCCGCGTGGCGCAGCGGCACCGCCCGCCGAATCCCTCCCGTCGCGTTGTTCGCCGGTGCGATCATGTCGTTGGTGTCCGCAGGGCCTTACCGCGCGATGGCGGCGACGTCCACGGTTTCGGCCCCGGCGGCTTTGCACGTGTCCAGCACGCGGAGCAGCAGCGCGGTGGGCACCTCGCGGTCGGCCTGGAGCAGCACGCGCCGGGCGTTGAGATCGTTCAGCGCCTCGGCGACGGGCCCGTGGTCGTCGGGGGCGATGGTTCGCCCGGCCACGTGCACCGTGCCGAGCTTGGTGATGGCCACCGGAAGGTACCGCGTGGTGACCGGCTGGGCGGAGCGGCTGTGCGGTCGGCTGACGGCCACCCCGGCGTCCTGGACGAAGCTCGTCGAGACGATGTAGAAGATCAGCAGGATGAAGACCATGTCGATGAGGGGGGCCATTTCGATCGTCGCGCCGGGCCCTCGCCTCCGCCGGCCTGTCAGCACGCCGCGTCGCATCAGCCGCCCTCCGCCATACGCAGTTCGACCGAACGTCGCAGGGTCGTCAGCTTCTCGATGCGCCGCAGAAGCACCTGCTCGCCGAGCACCCCGCAGGCGGCGATCGCCAGTCCGTACTGCGTCGTCCGCAGGGCCTTGTAGATGCCGCGGCTCATCTCGGCGACGTACCCGCCCTGGACGATGCTCTCGAAGGCGTCGATGATGCCCGTAACCGTGCCGAGCAGCCCGAGCAGCGGCGCCAGGACGACACACGCGCGAAGGAGCCCCATGCGGCGAAGGCCCGTCCACGGCCCGGCGCCGGCCTCGCCCGCCGGAACGCCCCGGCGAATCGCCCGCATCGCCGAACCCACCGCCAGCAACCGCTCGACGATCAGAAACGTCAGCACCATCGACACCGCGCTCAGCGCGACCATCGTGTAGCCCCCGCCGGCCAACCATGTCCACGCCGCGGTCATGTCTCGTCGTGCTCCCCGCTCGGGGCGTGATGGATGCCGAAGGCCTGGATCGCGTGGTATTCGAGCATGGCCTCTCGGCGTTCGACCCAGCGGCGGAGCCACGCGTGGGCCAGCAGCAGGGGGATGGCCACCATCAGGCCGAGCTGGGTGGTGATGAGGGCTTCGGAGATCCCGCCGGAGACCAGGCGGGGGTTGCCCGTGCCGGCGACGGAGATCGTATCGAAGGTAGCGATCATGCCGGAGACGGTGCCGAGCAGGCCGAGCAGCGGCGCGACGCCGGCCAGCGCGCCGAGCAGAGACAGGGACCGTTCGAGCCGGGGCACCTCGGCCAGCAAGGCGGACTCCATGGCGGCCTCCCGCTGCTCGTTGGTCTTACCGAGCGCCCCGGCCCCGGCCAGCAGGACGCGCGTCGTCGGGGTTCGGCGGGTACCGAGTCGCTCGCGCGCCGCCGCGGCGTCCCGCCGGGCCAGGCAGGCCAGTGCGTCGCCGACGACGCCCGGGGCGATCTTCGTCCGAGCCAGGTACGTCACGCGGTCGAGCATCAGCAGAACGCCCAGCGCGCCGACGAGGAGGATCGGCCAGACGAACAGCCCGCCGGCGGCCAGCCAGCTTTGCAGCGTCTTGGCCTCGGCCGGGGCGCGGTCGATCAGCGAGCCGTCCACGTCGACGGGCACGTGGTCGGCCCGGCCGTCGGCCGCGTCGCGGAGGCTCCGGACGAGGTCCTCACCGAGATACGGCCCGACGACGCCCTCTCGCCCGTCGGGCAGGGCGCGGAGGAGCCCACACGTTGGGCGGCTCTCGCCGCAGGCATAGGCGGCGTAGGCGCCCAGGCGGAGCACGGGCACTTCGACCGGGCGCCCGTCGCGTCCGACGACCGTCGCGCGCCGAACGTCGACGCGGGTGCCGGCCTCGATGCCGGCCAGACGCCCGGCGAGTGTCTGCCAGACCGCCTGCTCGAGCGGCTCGACGTCGGCATTGGGGTCGATCGTCGTCTCGGATGCGGCGGCCAACTGGGCGAGCAGGCTTCGCGTCCGATGGACGACGAGGGTAGCGGTTCGCTCGAACGCCTCGGCGTCGGCCTGGAGGCGATCCCGCTCGGTGCGGGCCTGGTCCGCCTCGGCCCGTGCGGCGTCCAGGTCTTCGTAGGCCTGTTGGATGGCCTCGGCCAGCGCCTTGCGCTCGGCGAGTTGCGCCACGCGAGCGTCGGCGAGGAGTTTCTCGGCGGCTCGGCGAGAGCCCTGCGCCCGCCGGAGGAGCTCGTCGGGCGAGACGGCCTCGGCGCCGCGGGCGCTCAGGGCCCCAACGACGACGGTCGCGGCCGCCAGAAGAACTCGCCCTGTCTGTCCGCGGGTGACCATAGGGGGGGCTAGTCCTCGCTCGCCTTGGGGCGAAGGGGCAGGATGACCCAGTCGGGGGTCCCGCGACCCTCGGCGATATCGAAGGCCCTGCGAATGGCCTCGGTGTCTCGCGGGTCGGCGGTCGGCTGGAGGACGACCTGGCCCTCGCGAACGCCGGCGGAGCCCGCAAGGTTGCCGTCGAGGCTCAGCCACCAGGCAGCCACCCCACCGAGGCGCAGCAGCTTGACGGCGACGGTTCGTCCGGCGAGCGTGCCGTTGACGACCTCCACGGCGGGGCGCCGGGCCCGGCGGGCGGCCTCGTCCAGGCGCTCGATGCCCGCGGCCAGGCGACGTTGGAGGTCCGTGATCGCCGACGCGCGATCGGGCGGGACGAGCCCGGGCAGCGACCGCCGGGCCAGGCCCGCCAGGGCGCGTTCGAGGCGCTCGCAGAGCGAGTCGACCATGGCCTCGACGGACACCAGCCTCTCCTTGCGCGCCTTCTGTCGGGCCCGTCGCGTCTGCAGGGCGGCCTGGGCCTTGCGGGCCTCGGCGGCGGCGGCTCGCTGACGAGCCGCCTCGCGGACAATGGTAGACTTCAGCAGCTCCAGCCGGGCCTTGCGAGCGGCCCAGGCTTGGCGTTCGGCCAGGAGTTGGCTCCGGGCCCGGCCGGCGGAACGGAGTTCGGCCAGCACGCGCTTCGCGACGGGCTGCGTGGTCGGCTCGGCGCCGGCGGCACCGGGCAAGGCCGGGCACAGCAGGGCCCCGGCCAGCACCCACAACGCGCCTCTCGGGCCCGGGGACATCTCAGCGCTCCTTGCCCTTGGGCTTGCGGAATGTCATCCACACGCCGTAGCTCACGTCGGCGCCGCCGGGGGCCCGGGGGACCTCGACCCGGGCGGAGGCGATACCCAACTCGCGGAGGATCCGGCGGAGCGTTCCGGCCTCTTTCTGCCGGTCGTATTTCAGCGACTTGCCCTGCTTGGCGCGGATCGCCCGGGCCGTCGCGAGGGACAGGTTCCTCGGGAAGCCCCGCCCGACGTAGGCCACCCCGCCGGGCTTGAGCACGCGGTAGATCTCGGCGAGCCCCTTCTTCCGGTCGCCCCAGAAGTGGTACGAGCCGCGGGAGACGATCACGTCGGCGTAGGCGTCACGGAACGGCAAGGCCTTGGCGTCGGCCAGCACCGCGCTGACACGGCCGGCCACGCCGTGCTCGCCAGCCAGCCGGTAGAACGCCGCGAAAAAGTGCGGGTTGACGTCCGCGTTGATCCAGTGCATCGACGTGCGCTTGCACAGCTCGACGATCAGCGTGCCCGGCCCGCTGCCGACGTCGATGCCGACGCCCTTTTTCCCCGCGAGGTGGAAGTCCTTGACGATCTGCTCGGCCAGCGGGGCGTAGACCGGCTGGAGCGTGCTCCGGCTGGCCGTGACCATCCGCTCGGCGCCCTTGCGGGGGTCGCGCTTCTTGGCCGAGGCCGGCTTCGGTTCCGCCCGGACCGCGGTGACGGATACGCAGACCACGATGCCCACCCAGAGCAGAATATGCCTTGGCATTCGATCGATCTCCACTCGCGGCCCAGCCCGGCCGCCCGAATAGCATGGTATCAGAAACGCCGGCCGCAAGACAGGCCCGGCCGATGCCTCCCCGAGAGCCATCGGCCGAGACCCGCGCCATCCCGCATTCGGCGGGCGACGTCAGAATTTCAGACTCAGGCCCGTCTTGAACCGCCGCCCGACGTCCGGGTAGCCGGCGACCGTCGAGAAGTGCTTGTTGCAGATGTTCTCCACGCCGAAGAACACGGCGTGCTGCTTGTCGGACCCGAAGTGGTAGGTCACCTTGCCGTCCAACTCGGTGTACGCGCCGAGATTGGCCGGGTACGCCCCGCTGTCCATGAAGCGGTTGTTCTCGTACGACGAGACGTGCTTGGTCATCAGGGACAGCTCCAGGCCCTTCCACAGCCAGGAGACCCCGCCGCCGAGGATGCACTCGGGCACCTCCTTGTCGCGCTTGTACTCGCCGGCGTCCTTGCGCTGCGTCTGCATCACGACGGCGTTGAAGAAGAACTGGAAACCGCTGTCGAACCGCCTCGTGCGGACGTCGAGCTCCAGGCCGTAGTTCTCCCGGTTCGCGTTCTCGTACAGGGCCACCTCGTCGTCCGTGTCGGGCACCGTGACGTTCGATCCGCTCAGCAGGGCGGCGTCTTCCTGGTGGACGTAGAAGGCCGTCAGCATGGCCTCGCCGAAGGCGTCCCACTGCCGCTTGACGCCGAAGTCGATCTTCGTCCGCTGCTCCGTGCCGGGCCGCTCGAGGTCATCGTCGAGCATGCCCGGGCGGGCGGCGATCTGCCCGACGGCGAAGTTGCTGTGCAGCGACCAGGCGTCGGTCAGGGCGTAGCTGGCACCCAGCGTGAGCGTCTGGAGCGGGTCCTCCCACTCGTTGTGGACGTCCTCGACGGCCTTGAGGCTCTTGCCCTGGACCCCCTCGACGTTGAAGCCGCCGAAATCGTCGATCCGCGAGTGCGTCAGGCGGTAGCCGATGTTCACGTCCAGCTTGCCGAAGTCGTGCTCATCGACGATGACCCCCGAATACGTGCTGATGTCGCCCCGGCGCCCGACGTAGAACCGCTTGCCCGTCGGGGAGACCCACCGGTTGAACATGCCCCCGAACCGCAGCGTGTTGCTCCGCCCGATCTTCACCGCCTGGATCACCCGCGTGGTGTATTCGTAGTCCCGCTCCGTCCAGTCGTCCGAGCCGATCCGGTCGCCGAAGAACCGCCGGTGCGCGTAGCTGCTGGTGATCTCCGTCGACGCCCGGTCCGACGCCTGGTACTTCGCCTTGCCGACCAGCACGTACATCGTCATCGGGTCGAACGAGTCGCGGCGCGTCAGCAGCGTCGAGCTGGCCGGCTTCTGGCCGACCCGCAGGAACCGCTGCCCCTGAAAGGCGTAGCCCGTGAAGCTCAACGTCAGGGCCTTCGTGGGCTCGTAGACCAACCGCCCGAAGAGGTTGCCGATGTTCTCCTCGGCGTTCTGATCGTCCGGGCCCTCCGTGCGGTGGTAGCCGACGCTCACGCCGTACGAGACGTTCTCGACCTTGTTGCCGTGCGTGAGGTTCGTCAGCCACGTGTCGTGCGTGCCGAACTCCACGTCCATGCGGGTCTCCTGCTTCTGCCACGTTCGGGGCACGACGTGCACCAGGCCGGTCATGCCCCCGGGCCCCAGCAGCAAGGCGGAACTCGAGCGGACCAGCTCGATCCGCTCGACCGTCGCGGCGTTGAAGAAGTAGTTCGACTCGTGAAACTCCCGCTGCCACGCGCCGTCGAGAACGTACGCCGGGTACGGGTACCGCTGCCCGCGAACGGAGAAGAACTGCTTGACCTTCCGCCCGCGGCTCTCGGTCCAGGCACCGGGGGTGTACTTCGTGGCGTCCACCAGCGAGTAGGCGTCCAGCCAGCGGATCTCCTCCTTGCCGACGACCGTCGTGGACGTCTCCAGCCCCGGCGACTCCGTCAGCGGGCGCTTCAGCAGGTCCCGGGGCGGCAGGGCCGTGAAGATCGACTGCTCGCCCTGCTCGACCGCCGGCTTCTTGCCCGTGATGGTCACGTCGGGCAACTTCTGCCCGGCCGGGGCCACCGCCGGCTGGGTCGTCGCCGGCTGGGTCGTCGCCTCGCCCGGCGCGGCCCAGGCGGCCGGGAGCATCCAGCCCGTCACCGCCACGCACACCGCACCATATCGCCACCATCCGCTCGGTCGTCTCTTCCGTGCCATCACTGCCTGCTTCTCCGTTGGGTTGGGGTTTCTGTTCGCCGGCGGGGCCAGCCCGCCCGCAGCGTCTTTACCTGTTTGCGATTGTAGACACGCGCTTGCCCGGCCGCCGGGGAGACCAGACGCTTCGACGGAAGCTCACTTCGTTCGCAGGGCGATCGCGTGGATCGCGCCGTCGTGGGCCTTGACGTACCCGGTCGGCCCGACTCGGCGGAAGGCATCGCACGAGCGGATGCCGGCCAGGTGCCAGACCTCCTGCCCGTCCTGCTGGTCCAACACGACGAGTCGCCCGGCCTGGGCGGAGTCGGTCAGATAGAGTCGCCCGGCGTCGGCCGTCATCGGCCCACAGCCCGCCATCTCGTGCTTCCAGAGCACCCGCCCGGTCCTGGCGTCCCGGGCGACGATGCCCTGTGCCCGAAGGAAGACCCCTCGCGAGGTCGCCAGCAGGTGCCTCACCTGCCCGGCGGGTTCTCGCCAGAGGGTTCGTCGCGTGGACAGGTCGAGGCAGTACAGCACGGCCCGGGCCGCGCGGGGGCGCAGGACGAGGTAGGCCCGGGGCCCGGCCAGCGCCAGCAGCGGGCGCCAGCCGGAGTGCTTGTCGTCTCCGAGCGTGATCCGGTACATCTCCCGGCCGCTGGCTGCCTCCAGGCAGTACAGCGCCGTCCCGCTGGCGACGAGGAGCGTCTCGCCCGCGACGGCGGCGGCGGAGGCGGCGCCCTCGCCCGGGAACGTCCGCTGCCAGATCGGCCGACCGGTCGACGCGTCGAGCAGGTGCACGGCCGTGCCGGATGTCCACGCCAGGCGTCCGGGGCGTACCGCCACCGGCGGGCACGGAGCGGTCAGGAGCCCGTCGCGGCGATGCGAGCGGGACCATCGCACGGTGCCGCGGGAGGCGTCCAGGGCCCGCAGCGTGATCCGTCGCGGCCCGGCCGGGGCCAGGCAGTACACCCGCGCGGCGTCCGCGGCGAGGTACCCGACACTGCGAACCCGCGATCGCCACCGATCGCGCCCGGTCGCCAGGTCGATCGCCACGACCCGCCCGCCGTCGGCGCCGCGGCGAAGGAAATACATGCTCCCGTCGTGGACCACGACGCTGTCCGCCGAGGACGCCGGCTGTGCCAGTGCCCCGTCGTACCGCCACCTCTCGCCAACAACCGGCGCGTCGGGGGAAGAGGCGTCCCGGGCGCCCGGCCAGGCGCCCCAGACGGCCATCGCCAGCACGACCCCCGCCGCCACGGCACCTGTGGCTAAGGCGGCGCGGCGAAGGACTGTTCGCCTTCGCGTGGCCCGGACCTCCCTCGCCACGACCTGGTGGACCCGGCGGACGAACGCCGGGCGCGGGGGGGTCCTCACGGCCCGGCCACGAACCTCGGCAACGAGAAGGCGGCACTCGCGTTCGATCCGGCGGCAGTCCTCGCAGCCAGCCAGGTGCTTCCGCACGAGGTCGGCTTCGACCGGGGGCAAGCCACCCAGAACGAAAAGCTCCAATTGGGGGCGGATGTTGTCGCAGTCCATGCGCCGGGACTCCGTCTTCGGGCTTTGCTCCATGGGGAACTACGTTGCTGGTGTCGGATCGGGGACAGGCGATTCGAGAAGCTAGGCCATAACGGACTGCGCGGCGCGATCCGGGGCCGCCGGAGCTTCCGGGGTGATCTCGAGCGATTCGGCCACCCGGCGACGATGCCTCAGTCGCCGCAAGCCGCGCTGGGATCGCTTCTTGGCGGCCTCGGCCGTGATCCCCAGCGCCGCGGCCACCTCGCGGAACGAAAGCCCGTCCACGATCCGCAGGGCCAACACGTCCCGCTCGCCCGCCGGCAGCGCCGCGAGCATGTCCCTCGCCGTCGGGTCCGCCTCGGCCACGGGCCCTGCCGGCAGGAGTCGCTCGGCCGCGGCCTGGATGAGTCTCGCCTGGCGGGCCTGGCTGCGAAGCATGTCGATGCAGACGTTGCGCAGGATGGCGAAGAACCAACTGGAGAACGGCCGGTGCGGCGTGTAGGCCTCTCGCCGACGGACGACGCGGAGGAACGCCTCCTGCACGGCGTCTTCGGCGAGCCAGGCGCTCCCGAGCTTTCGCCGGGCAACGGCCAGCGCCGGCGCCAGGCACCGCTCGACGACCTCCTCGAAGGCCCTGCCGTCGCCGGTCCGCTGGAACCGGGCCACAAGAGACTCCACTGATTGTTCGCCAAGCTCTTTCACGTCCTGATTCCCTGGCCGGACCGCCCTTCGTCCGGCCATCGCGGCCCCGAAGATTCTCTGCGCCGGCGGCGGCGCCCGCAAGAGTCGGCTGCCCAAGACTTGGCCCGCACGACGTGCTCCTCGGTTCGGGCGGAGAAATCTCTCTTGACGGTCGCGGCGGGCGGGAGCGATACTGAGCGGGCACGTTCTGCAATCGCAACGACTTCCAGGGATCGCGAGACGATGGTGTTGGCCAGACACTTGCCCCCCGAAGCTCTTTCCGCCCTGGTGGATGCCTCGGCAGCGATCAATGCCGCCCTGGGTCTGGACGAGACGCTCGCCGCCATTGCGCGTGCGGCCGCGTCGATCATGCGGGCGGAGGCCTCCAGCGTCATCGTCCTGGACGAGGTCCGCGGCAAGCAGATCTTCCGGGCGGCCGTCGGGGACCGCGCCGACCAACTCCAGGGCTTGGCGTTCGACAAGAGCCTCGGCATCTCGGGCAAGGTGCTTCAATCCGGTGAGGCCGAGGTCGTCAACGACGTCTCCAAGAACAAGTTCCACTACCCGGAAATCGACGCGCTGGTCGCCTTCAAGACACGAAGCCTCATCGCCGCCCCGCTGATCAACAAGGGCCGGGCCCTCGGCGTCGTGGAGGTGATCAACCCCGTCCAGGCCGACCTGTTCGGCAAGGAGGACCTGCAGCTCTCAAAGGTCTTCGCGAACTTGGCCGCCCTCGCGATGGCCAACGCCCAGTTGTACGACCGCATCCAACGCGAGAACAGCCAACTCAAGCAGACATACCAGCCGACCGAGGAGATCGTCGGCATCTCCTCCGCGATGGAGTTGGTCCGCAACCTGATCCGCCGCGTGGCGAGGTCGTCGGCGACCGTGCTGCTGCTGGGCGAGACGGGAACGGGCAAGGAGTTGGCCGCCCGGATGGTCCACGCGGAGTCCGATCGAGCCGAGAACCCGTTCGTGGCGATCAACTGTGCGGCCTTGCCCGAGACGCTCCTGGAGAGCGAGTTGTTCGGGCATGAGGCGGGGGCCTTCACCGGCGCCGTCGAGCGTAAGGCCGGCCGGTTCGAGTTGGCCGAGGGCGGGACCCTCTTCCTCGACGAGATCGCCGAGATCGCGCCGAACATCCAGGTGACGCTCCTGCGGGCGATCCAGGAGAAGGAGATCGTCCGGGTGGGCGGCACGGAGACGATCGGCTGCAACGTGCGGATTGTCGCGGCGACGAACCGGGACCTTGGCGAGGAGATGAAGGCCCACCGGTTCCGAGAGGACCTGTATTACCGCCTGAACGTCTTCCCGATCGAGATTCCCCCCCTTCGCGAGCGCCGGGAGGACATCCCCCTGCTGGTGGACCACTTCATCCGTCGTGTGGCGTCGGAGATGAAGATGCCCGTCCCGATCTTCTCGCCGGAGGCGATGACCGCCCTGACCCAATACGACTACCCGGGGAACATCCGGGAGCTGCAGAACATCCTGGAGCGGGGTTGCCTGTTGTGCTGCCGGATGGACGGCACCTGGCCCCAGCCTCAGCCCATTGGCCTGGAGCACCTGCCGAAGGAGTTGGCCGGCGAGATCCAACCGAGCGCGCCGGGCGAGAGCGCCCTGGCCGCCAGCGAGAAGGGCATGATCGTCCGCGCCCTTCGCGAGAGCGGCTGGAACCAGACCAAGGCCGCCAAGGCGCTCGGCATCACCCGAGACAACATCCGCTACCGAATCCGCAAGTACAAGATCCAGATCCCCGCCAAGGGCTGACCCGCCGGGCGACCGGCCTCTCGCCATCCGTTGGCCGACGGCCCGGGTGAATCGTACTTTTCCTCGTGGCAGCACTCTGGACGCGGCCAACCGACGGCCGCGGGGCCGTTCATTTGTTTCTCCGGTGCCCTCGATGCGCCTCCCCTGCGCCTGCCGTGGCGATCCCCGGCAGGACCACGATAGGTCTCATCCCCTCAGAAGTTCGCGCGGGGTCCAGCCGCGCTGGAGGAGTTGTCTCGTGACTCGTTCAACCATGCACGTTCCTTTCTTCGAGCCCATGGAGCCACGTCTGTTAATGAGTGTCTCGCCGGCGCTCGAGGAACTCGCCGCCTCCGCCGTGATCGTCGACGTCCTGCCCGACGGCACGGTCTCTCAGAACGGTACGGTCGCCGGCGCGGGCGACGCGGTGATGTACAAGTTCACCACCCAGGCCCGGGGTACGCTCTATCTGGAAATGGAGGCGTTGGCCGGCGGGATCGACCCGTTCCTTCAGCTCTACACCGAGAGCCTCCGCCGCATCCGATACAACAACGACAGGGCCCGCGGCGACCAGGACAGCCGAATTGCCATCAGGGTCGCCGACGACCGGACCCTCTACGTGCTGGCCTCGGGCAACCTGGGCACGTCGGGCGATTTCCAGTTGAGCTTCACCAGCAACGCGATCGACGAGTACGCGAACCAGGCCGCCGAGGCCGCCGCGGTCCGCCTCCGGACGAGCGGCTCGGGCAAGGTCAAGGGCAGGATCCACTACGGCGGCGACGAAGACTACGTGAGCTTCGTCGCGACCCAAACGGGGCTCGCCCGCATCGAGATGACCTTCCCTGGCCGGAGCAACGCCCTGGCCGGCACGCTCGCCGCCTACAACGATCTCGGCGAGCTGCTCGGATACGCCGAGACCCTCACCGACGGAACGGTCAACCTCGACTTCGCCGTCACCGAAGCCCAGACCTACTACCTCCGGACCGCCGGCCAGAACGACACGATGGGCCTGTATTATCTCTACGC
>Ga0272442_10008643_pt1 | contig 12860 bp, 9 predicted proteins | sample SSMForm2O_FD_200262 | JGI IMG/M metagenome (GOLD analysis project Ga0272442, IMG submission 200262) | Marine sediment archaeal communities from Little Sippewissett salt marsh, Falmouth, MA, United States - SSM-Form-2O | ecosystem: Environmental > Aquatic > Marine > Wetlands > Sediment ... | reverse complement strand
TTATGCCAGCCGGTGACGGTCGCGGCGCGATGTGACGCTTGGATCTGGGAAGGAACGGCTATCGTGAGTGTTGAGAACGGGCGTGAAGGGCGAGACCTGACGCGACGGGAATTCGTCAAGCGGTCTGCGGCTTCGGTGGCCGCTTTGGGTGTGGGTGCGAGCAAGGTTCATGCAGCCGGCTCCGAGACGATCAAGGTGGGGCTGATCGGCTGCGGGGGACGGGGAACGGGAGCGGCGACGCAGGTGCTCATGGCGACGGATACGCCGGTGAGACTGTGGGCGATGGGGGACCTGTTCGAGGACCAGCTCGACAACTCCTACAAGATGCTCAGCGGAGGCGCCGAGGCGCGGTACGACCGGGACGCGTTCGAGTCGCTTGCGCCTCAGATGACGGTGCCGACGTCGCGCCGTTTCGTCGGGTTCGATGCGTACAAGGGTGTGATTGACAGTGGCGTGGATTTGGTGCTGCTGACGACACCTCCGCATTTTCGGCCGGAGCATTTCATGGCGGCCGCTGACGCGGGCAAACATGTCTTCATGGAGAAGCCGGCGGCGGTGGACCCGGTTGGCATTCGCACGATCCTGGCGGCCGGCCAGGTGGCCAAGGAGAAGGGGCTTTCCGTGGTGGCCGGGACGCAACGCCGCCATCAGAATCATTACGTCGATATCATCAAGCGGGTCCGCGATGGGGCGATCGGCGAGATCGTGGCGGGGCAGTGCTATTGGAACATGGGGCTGGCGTGGGATCAGTTCAAGGTGGCGCAGACGGCGGGCATGAGCGACATGGAGTGGCAGTGCCGCAACTGGTTCTACATGACCTGGCTGTGCGGCGACCACATCTGCGAGCAGCACGTGCACAATCTCGATGTCATGAACTGGGGGACCGGGGCGCATCCGGTGCAGGTCGTGGGCATGGGCGGACGGCAGGCGCGGACGGGGCCGGAGTATGGCAACGTGTTCGATCATTTCGCCTGCGAGTTCGAGTATCCCAACGGTGTGCGGGTGGCGAGTATGTGCAAGCAGAATCCCGGGGCGGCCTATCATGTGTGCGAGCGGCTGGTCGGCACGAAGGGACAGATCTATACCGATCAGGCGGTGGGATTCATCAAGGACAAAAGGGGCAAGACGGTCTACACCTACGAGGGCCCGAATGAGAATCCGTACTACGAGGAGCACCGTGTTCTGATCGACAGCATCCGCAACAACAGGGGCGTCAACGAGGCGAAGAGCGTGGCCGAGAGCACGATGTGCGCGATCATCGGGCGCATGAGCGCCTATACGGGTCGGGCCTTGAAGTGGGACTGGGCGATGAAGGCATCAAAGCTGGACCTGCGGCCAGCAGCGTATACGTTCGGGGATTTGCCTCTGGACCCGGTCGCGGTTCCGGGGAAGACGCCGTTGGTCTGATGGGTTTGTCGCGTCGGCGAGGCGTTTCCTGCGGCGTGATGGATGGCTGGCAACGCGTTTATGGAAAGGTCGCGATCATGAAGAAGATGATGGTCTGTCTGTTGCTGCTGATGGTGCTTGCGGCAAGCGGTTGCCAGACGGCGCGTCCCTACGGTGAGGGCGGCGGGAAGGTGGCGTTGTGGAACGGCGAGGACTTCAGCGGGTGGAAGCTTTTCATTCCCGACGCGGATGTGGACGCCAAGGACGTCTGGAGCGTGCGGGACGGCGTCATTCACTGCACGGGCAAGCCGAACGGGTACATGCGGACGACGGCCGAGTATGCGAACTACCACCTGCATCTGGAGTGGCGCTGGCCAGGGAAGCCGACGAACAGTGGCGTTCTGCTGCACGTGGCGCTACCCGATCAGGTTTGGCCCAAGTGTATCGAGAGCCAGTTGATGAGTGGGCAGGCGGGCGACTTTTGGATCTTGAGCCACGCGGGGATCACGGCGAACGGCGAGCGATACGAGGATCCGAACAACAAGTACGTTCATGTCAAGAAGCGTCATGAGACCAGCGAGAACCCGCCGGGGCAGTGGAACGTGTACGACATCTACTGTGAGGGTGACACGGTGCGCAGCGTCGTCAACGGTGTGGAGCAGAACCACGGGACGAAGGCGACGCCGGCCAGCGGGTACATTGCTTTGCAGAGCGAGGGCAGTCCTATCGAGTTTCGCAACATTCACATTGTGCCGCTGAAGTAGCGGTCAGGAGAGATCGAGGTAGACGAAGATGAACGATCAGAATTGGCAAGAGCAATTGTCGCGTCGGGATTTGATGAAGGGTGCTGCCGGGGCGGTGTCGGTTGCGGCTCTTTCGGGCCTGAGCCCGCGGGCTTTCGCCGGAGGCAGTGACAAGATACGGCTGGGTGTGATCGGCTGTGGCGGGCGGGGGACGCACGACAGTACGCGGTGTCTGGCGTCGGCCGAGAACGTCGAGCTGGTGGCGATGGGGGACATGTTCAAGGAGAGGCTGGATAGCTGCCGCAAACGACTGACGAGCCGGCCGGTCGATGACCAGGGCAGCCCGACGCCGCTGAACGTGGCGGATAAGGTGAAGGTCACGGACGAGATGTGCTTTACCGGGTGGGACGCTCACGAGAAGGTCCTGGCGACGGACATCGACATGGTTATCCTGACGACGCCGCCGCACTTTCGCCCGATGATGCTGAAGGCGGCGATCGAAGCGGGCAAGCACGTGTTCATGGAAAAGCCGGTGGCGGTGGACCCGGTGGGCGTGCGGTCGGTGATCGCGTCGTCGGAGCTGGCGGATCAGAAAGGACTGACGATTGTGGCCGGGACGCAGATGCGGCGCATCTCGCATCTGGTGGAGGCGACGAAGCGGATTCATGACGGCGCGTTGGGAACCCTTGTGGGCGGCCAGTGCTTCCGCCTGGGCGGGGGCATGCGCACGTGGGGGCCTCAACAGCGAGATGCGGCGTGGTCGGATATGGAATGGCAACTGCGGCGGTGGTTGTTCATGACGTGGTTGAGCGGTGATTTCATCGTCGAGATGCACGTGCACGACCTGGACGTGATGAACTGGGCGATGGGGTCGCATCCGGTCCAGTGCTTCGGTCTGGGCGGGCGTCAGCAGCGGACCGAGCCTGAGTACGGCGATTCTTACGACCACTTCACGGTCGAGTACGAGTACCCGAATGGCGTGCTCGTCTCGTACAAGGGGGCGCAGCAGGACGGGATCGCGAATCCGCACTACCAGCGGGTGGTGGGGACGAAAGGCACGGCTCAATTGAACTTCGGTCGGGCGATCTTGAAAGGGGCCAGCACGGCCGAGATCGACTGGGACCGGCACGACCCTTGTCTGACGCAACACGCCGATCAGATCGCGGCCATCCGCGCGGGCGAGAAGCTCAACGAAGGCCGGCGGATTGCGGAGAGCACTCTGACGGCGATCATGGGGCGGATGAGCGGGTATACGGGCCGGGCTTTGAAGTGGGACTGGGCCTTGAAAGCGTCGAAGCTGGATTTGAGTCCGCCGGCGTATGAGTTTGGCGATCTGCCGATGCCTCCGGTGGCGATTCCGGGCAAGACCCGGCTGATTTAGCCTGGCGCTGCGACGTTCGCAGCGGATCGTGGTCAGGCTGCGCCTGATGCTGCCACAGAACTCGTTCAAACGAAAGGAGTAGTCATGAAGCGGGCTATCGTCGTTTTTGCTGCGGTGTTGTTCGTGGCGTCTCTGGCGGCTGCGGCCGAGCCGGTTGTGCCGAAAGAGAAGATCATGCTGTGGAACGGCAAAGACTTTGCGGGCTGGAGGCTTTTTCTGGCGGACACGGCGGCCGACGTGGCCAAGACGTGGTCCGTGGAGAACGGGGTGCTGCGTTGCGAAGGCGAGCCTCGTGGGTATATGCGGACGCTAACAGCCTATGCCGACTACCATTTGCACGTGGAGTGGCGTTTTCCGGAAAAGCCGGGCAATAACGGCGTCCTGGTCCATACCAGCGGGGAGGACAAGGTTTGGCCGAAGAGTCTCGAATGCCAGCTCCACTCGGGTAACGCCGGGGATTTCTGGGTGATTGGCGGGGTGGAGACGGCCGAGCATGCCGCCGCCGGCAGTCGCGTTCGGGGCCGCCGGACCATCAAGCTCAAGGACAGCAGCGAGAAGCCGGTGGGGCAGTGGAACGCGTATGACATCATTTGCAAGGACGATTGGATTGTGGTGATGGTCAACGGGGTTCTGCAGAACGTCGCGACGAAATGCTCGGAGACCGGCGGGACGATCAGCCTCCAGAGCGAGGGGGCCGTCATCGAGTACCGAAACATCTATATCGAGCCAGTGGAGTAGGATTGGCCCACCCCGCCATCTCGATCGCACCGGCAGAAGGCCACGGACCTAGAAGGACACAGCGTTCATATGAAAGTAGTGATGGCGGCAAAGTGTGGGTTCTGCCCGGGGGTTCGCAACGCGATCAGCACGGCTGAGAAGATCCTGGAAAAGCCCGGGTCGAAGGAGCCTGTGTATAGCCTGGGTCCTATAATTCACAACAAGGACGAGGTGGAACGGCTGCGCAGCGCCGGGCTGCTGACCGTCGAGTCGATCGATGAGATGGACGGCGGGACCGTGCTGATTCGTTCGCACGGGGTGGCGCCGAGCGAGCTGGAGCGGCTCAACGCACAGGGCTTCAAGATCGTGGACGCTACGTGCGTGCTGGTCAAACGGCTCCAGCAGATCGTCAAGCAGCTCGATTCCGAGGGGTATGAGGTGGTTGTCATCGGGGAAGAGAGCCATCCGGAAGTCCAGGGCGTTGTCGGCTGTGTTCGCGAGGTGGTGGTGGTGGCCAACGAGGGGGATCTGGACAAGCTGCCTCAGGACGGGCGGCTGGGCATCGTTTGCCAGACGACGCAGAGCCCGGAACACCTCGGCCGCATGCTGGGGGCGATCGGGCGGGGCAGCTTCCGAGAGCTGAAGGTAATCAATACCCTCTGTAAGGAGGCGATCAAGCGGCAGGAATCGGCGATCGAGCTGTGCCAGAAGGTCGATATCATGTTCGTGCTGGGGGGGCTGCACAGCGCCAATACCCGCCGTCTGGCGGACCTTTGCAAAAAACACAACGAGGCGACCTTTCACTTGCAGAACTGGGATGAACTTGATAAAAACGTTCTTTTTGGCAAGACGGTCGCCGGTGTAACTGCGGGCGCGTCGACGCCAAACTGGGTCATTGAAGAATTTGTCAAGCATCTCGAAGGATTTGGCGACAATCAGTGAGATGTGTTGTGTTTGTGCCATTGGGGCTAATTCGGCTCCTGCTGCGTAGGCAGGGGCATTTCGCTTACACCATGGATTAATGCGCCATGACGTAAAGGCCCGCCGATGTGTATGTGGGGCGTCGGCTGGTCACACTGCAAAACTCCACAGGGGAATTGTGATTTATGGTCGATCGAAACATTGTCAACAAGCTGGGATTGTCGGACGAGAAACTGGAAGCGCAGATCGGCGAGATGTTCGGCTCGGGTGAGACCGAGTATCTCGAACAGATCCTCCAGAACAAAGTAGACTCGCGTCTACCGGGGACAATCCTCAAGGGGACCATCGTCTCTCAAATCGGCAACGATGTGATCGTTGAAGTTGGGCTCAAGAGTGAAGGCGTGGTGGACGCCAATGAGTTTGGCGGTCCGGACGATATCGTCGCGGGCAGAGAGATCGAGGTCCTTCTGGAAGACACCGACTCGGACGGTGGCCTGATCCTGCTGAGCAAGCGCAAGGCCGACACGATCCGTGGCTGGGAACACATCATCAACACGAAGCAGGAAGGGGATGTCGTCAGCGGCCGAGTCATCCGGCGGATCAAGGGTGGCCTGCTCGTCGATATCGGGGTCCCGGTGTTCTTGCCTGCTTCGCAGGTCGATATCCGCAAGCCGGGGGACATCAGCCGGTTCATCGGCAAAGAGGTCGAGTGCAAGATTCTCAAGATCGACGTGGACAGCCGCAACATCGTCGTTTCCCGTCGCAAGCTCATCGAAGAGGAACGGCGGGCCAGCAAGGAAAAGATCCTTGCCGAGATCGAGGTGGGCCAGCTCCGCAAGGGTGTGGTCAAGAACATCGCGGACTTCGGCGTGTTCGTCGACCTCGGGGGCCTGGACGGCCTGCTGCACATCTCCGACCTGAGTTGGGGTCGCATTTCGCATCCGTCCGAGGTGGTGGACCTCGATCAGGAGATCGAGATTGTCGTGATCGGGGTGGACAAGGAGAACGAGAAGATCTCGCTGGGTCTCAAGCAGAAGACCGCCAGCCCGTGGGAGAACGTCGAGGAGCGGTATCCCGTCGGTTCGAAGGTCCAGGGCAAGGTCGTCAACGTGATGAATTACGGTGTGTTCGTCCGGTTGGAGGACGGCATCGAAGGCCTGGTGCACATCAGCGAAATGAGTTGGACGCGCCGGCTCTCGCATCCTGGCGAGATGGTCAACCTTCAGGACGAGATCGACGTGGTCGTGCTCAACGTCAACAAGGAGAAGCAGGAGATTTCGCTCGGCATCAAGCAGACCGAGCAGAACCCGTGGGAACTGGCGGCCCGCAAGTATCCGCCGTCGACCATCGTCACGGCGAACGTCCGCAGCATGACGAACTTCGGGGCGTTCGTGGAGATCGAGCCGGGCATCGACGGCATGGTGCATATCTCCGATTTGAGCTGGACGCGCAAGTTTGGCCATCCGAGCGAGGCATTGGAGAAGGGCCAGGAAGTCAAGTGCGTCGTGCTGGAGGTCAACGAGGCCAAGCAGCGGATTTCGCTGGGCATCAAGCAGATGAGCGAAGATCCCTGGATTCGGGCCATTCCCGAGAAGTACATCCCGGGCCACATCATCAAGGGCACGATCGCCAAGCTGACGAACTTCGGTGCGTTCGTGGAGTTGGAGCCCGATCTCGAAGGTCTTCTCCATATCTCCGAGCTAGCCGATCACAAGATCGACAAGCCTCAGGACGTTGTCAAGCCGGGCGACGAGGTGGAAGTGAAGATTCTGAAGGTCGATCCGGAAGCTCGCAAGATTGGGTTGAGCCTGCGACGGGTGCAGTGGGCGGCCGAGGAACACGCGGCGGCCGCACCGTCTCAGCCACAAACCAAGCCTCAGCCGCAGGCCAGGGCTGAGAGTTCCTATCCCTCCGGCGGCGATACGCTGGGCATTCAATTGCGCACGAAGGCTCCTGCCGAGGAGACGCCTGCGGAGCCGGCTGCTGAGGCTGAAGCTCAGGCCCCTGAGGCTCCGGCCGAAGCGGAAGCGCCTCAAGCTGAGGAGGCGCCGGCGGACGAGGCCCCCCAAGCTGAAGAGACGCCAGAAGCTGAGAAGGCGCCAGAGGCTGAAGCGCCTCAAGCCAAGGCTGAGGACGAGCCGGCGGCTGCTGAGGAAGGTGGAGCCGAAGAGCAGGATGCCGCTGAGCAGGAGAAGCCGGAAGGCGCATAATGACGCCTTTCGTTTAGAGCGATTGACAGGGCTCTTCGGGATTCCGGAGAGCCCTTTTTTTGTTACCGGAGTGTCGTTGAACCGGCGAATTCCGTCGGATAAGCCCGATGAGATGGCGGATTTTGCGTGATTGATGTGATTGTTGCGGGGGGTATGACCGATAAGCTATAATGAACCGGGTTGGTCCACGATCGGGTGGACGCGCCATCATTGAAAGGTCATAAGGATGTTGCTCTGGCTGTTCCGGGGGATCTTCATTGTCATCATCATCTCCGTGCTTGTGGTCAACGCCAGTTCTCTGGAGTTGAGCAAGTGGGAGAATTCGCAAAGTTGGTGGACGGTGGTCATCTCCGGGGTGGGGATGGCGATATTCGCCCTCATGCTCGATGTGCTGACGCCAAAACGCAAGTTGAGCGCTTTGGCGGGCGTGTTTTTTGGCCTGTTGGTGGGCATGCTCATCAGTGGTGCGCTGGCGCCGGCGGTGGATATGATCGCCGAGTCGTATCGGATCATGCTGGTGGAGGAGGCGCGGACGGCCATGAAGTGGATGCTGGGTATCTGCATCTGTTACTTCACGATCAGCATTGTGATGCGAACGAAGGACGATTTTCGCTTCGTGGTGCCTTACGTGGAGTTCGCCAAGCAGACGAAGGGGGCCCGGCCGATCGTGCTTGACACCTCGGCGATCGTGGACGGGCGCATTTACGATCTGTGTGAGAGCCGGCTGTTCGACGCGACGATCGTGGTGCCGCGTTTCGTGCTGAACGAATTGCAGCTCATTGCCGACTCGGCCGACAAACTCAAGCGCAATCGTGGCCGCCGGGGATTGGACGTCCTCAAGCGGATGCAGGCCAGCACGACGGTCGAGGTCGAGATCGACGATACGACGATGGCCGAGTTGGACGAGGCCAAGGGCGTCGACCAGAAGCTGCTGGTCTTCTCCAAGGGGTGCAACGGACGGCTGGCAACGACCGACTACAATCTGACCAAGGTCGCCCAGGTGCGGACCGTCGATGTGATCAATATCAACGATCTGGCCAACTCGCTGAAGGTCGTGGCCTTGCCGGGTGAGTCGATGGAAGTGAAAATCGTCAAGCCGGGGGAGGAATCCGATCAGGGCATTGGCTACCTGGACGACGGGACGATGATCGTCGTCGAGGGGGCCCGCAACAAGATCGGCCGGATGATCCTGCTCAGCGTGACCAGCTCCTTGCAGACCTCGGCGGGCAAGATGATCTTCGGTAAGTTCGAGTCCTTCGCCACCTCTGACAAGGGCAATAGCCGCAATAGTCGCGCATCCGGAAATCGGCCGGCCAACAGACGACCGGCCCGCACGCCGAGCCAGTCCTGATCGAGCCGATGTCTCACATCGACGCTAGCGCTGCTTGCGCGCCAGCGCTCGAATGCACGCCGCTAAGCCGATTCCCAGGCCGATGACAAACAGCAGCCAGGAGAAAGCGGCGCGATAGTTGTCTTCTGTGATGCGCCGGCCGCCCAGACAGAACGCCACGACGAGAACGACGCCCGCAATCATCCACCCCAGCCAATCGCTCCATTCGATCGACAGGGGCTTGCCGCGCGCCGAGCGCCATAGAATCGCCACACCAAAGGCGAACATCGCCATCGCGACGAGTACAGGGCACAGCACCGCTGAAGCCCAGACGTAGGGGATCAGGAAAAGGACGTCCCAATCCATGATCGAGGCGGGCCAGTCGAGTAGGACCTTGAGCCAGACGTAGTAGAAGATATCCCAGACGGCGAAGATCACCAGGACGTAGGCGCTGCGCTGCTGGCGGTTGCGGCCGAACAGCCAGGCGGCCGTGACGATCAGCACCAGCGTGGCGGCCTCGCGACCGATCTCCGTTACCGTCAGACGCTTGCCCAGCGCGGTGACGTCGAACATTTGCAGGGGGAACGTGAAGCCGTCGGGGTAGAAGATCGCCCGCAGATAGACCACGACGGCCGATTCGATGTACGCAAACGCCACGCTGAAGACAATCGCAATGGCAAGGCTGTTGAGCAGGCTGCTATCGGTGTCTCTGGTCATAGACGGGCAAAGCTCCCACCACCAATGATCATCGTGACTGCGGGGATTCTACGCACAGCCGGCACCTTTGTCAAAAGCAGTTGCGGGCGGCGCGTTCGTCGGCTAAACTGCCGTCGTTCATCTCGATAGGGTGACGATGTCGGCATGAGAACATCCGGTGACCCTATTCTTCCTGTAGATGGTTAGGCCGCGTGCGGGTGATGTGGGGCGGCGGTCCCGTTGAGGCGATGCCGCGACCGTGAGGGCTGAAGGTACTGATGCGAAGAGTCTGGAACAAGCGACAACTGATCTTGCGGCGTCTGAAACTGACGCCGGCGACTGAGCTACTGCTGCTGGCTGTCGGGGTCGGCATCCTGGGCGGGTTTGGCGCCTTGCTGTTCAAGAAGCTGATCTTTGGGCTCCAGGAGCTGTTCTGGGCAACGCCGGATATGTCGCCCGATTCGTTGCTGGCAGTGGCGTGGTATCGCCGGCTCTTGCTCCCGGCGTTGGGCGGGGCGATCGTCGGCCCGCTGATCTACTTCCTGGCCCGCGAGGCCCGCGGCCACGGGGTGCCTGAGGTGATGATCGCGGTAATCACCCGCAACAGCGTCATCCGCCCTGTGGTGGTGCTCGTCAAGACGCTGGCCTCGGCGGTCAGCATCGCCAGCGGCGGGTCGGTGGGCCGCGAAGGGCCCATCGTACAGATCGGGGCCGCCATCGCTTCGACCACGGGGCAGGTGCTGCGTCTGCACCCTGTCAAGATGAAGACGCTCGTTGGCTGTGGCGTCTCGGCCGGGATTGCCGCGACGTTCGATGCGCCGATGGCCGGCACGATCTTCTCGCTGGAATTGATCGTCGCCGATTTCGGGCTCAGCGCGTTCACGCCGATCCTGGTTTCGGCCGTGGCGGCTACCGCCGTGACGCGTCATTTTCATGGCGACATCACGGAGTTCATCCTGCCGGTGTTCACGATGGTCTCACTCTGGGAGTTCGGGTTGTACCTGATTCTCGGGCTGGTTTCCGGTCTCGTCGGCTTCGTGTTCTCGCGGAGTATCTACGTCGCCGACGATCTCTTCGAGAAGACGCGGATACCGCAATGGATTCGCCCGGCCTGCGGGGGACTGCTGGTGGGGGCGGCCGCGATTGTCTACCCGCATATTATGGGGGTCGGCTACGAGGCGATTCGCGTTCTCTTCGATGGGCAACTGGCGCTGGGGGTCATGCTGCTTCTAGTCGTGTTGAAGATCGTCGGCACGGCCATCACCATCGGCTCGGGTGGTTCCGGTGGGGTCTTCGCGCCGTCTTTGTTCATCGGCGCCATGCTGGGGGGCGCCTTCGGGCACGTCGTCAACGGCCTCTTTCCCGAGATGACCGCCTCACCGGGTGCCTATGCGCTGGTGGGCATGGCGGCCGTCAACGGGGCCTGCACGCTGGCGCCGCTGTCGGCGATCATCATCCTGGTGGAACTGACCAACGAGTACACCATCCTTTTGCCGCTGATGTTCACGGTGGTGATGGCTTCTTTCGTATCGCGCAAGCTCAGCGCCGAATCGGTCTATACCGAGAAACTGCGCCGCCGTGGCATCCAGGCCCATCATGGCGAGGACCTCAACATTCTGCGCGCCATTGCGGTCAAGGACGTGCTGCGTCATGATGAAGCGTCGATCTCGGAAGCGGCCCCGTTCGATGCGCTGGTCGATTTGGCGCTGAATACACACCGCAATGTCATCTTCACGCTAGACGCGCAGAGTCGACTCACGGGGGCGGTCGTCCTACAGGATCTCAAGCATGTTCTCGGTCACCCTGACGAGCTTGGCCATCCCTATCACATCACCGATTTCCGACATGACGTGACGCCCATTCTCGTGACACAGTCGCTGGACGCGGTGGTGGACCGCTTCGCTGAGACCGGTCTCGATCGCCTGCCGGTTGTGGATGGTCAAGGGCGACTGACCGGTTCGGTGATCATGAGCGACATCATGCGGCAGTACAATCAGGAGGTGGCCAACCGCAACATCGCCATTGAACTGGGCGCCCGCATCGCCGCCCACGATACGTCGCAGACGCTTCGCATCGGCGGCAATACGGTGGTGGCCGAGATCGAGGTGCCCCGCTGGATGGCGGGCCGGAGGCTCAGCGAACTGCAACTGCGCAGCCGCTATCGCGTCTCGGTCTTCATCGTCAAGGAGCGCCGCGCAGGCCAGGAACCCCATTTCGTTACGCCCAGCGCTGCCTACATCTTCCGCGCCGGCGACACGCTCCTGGTCAGCGGCACCGACAAAGACATCCAAGCCCTCCAGGACAACCTTTAGAAGCACCCGCCGGCATCCATCTTGCCAAAAGGCCTGGATCGGGCAGCCGCGAAAGGGTATGATCGGAGAGCAAGCGAGTTTGCCAGTGAAAGGCAAGAGAGATGGGCGGACGACACGAGGTGTGGCGGCTAACACTCGGGGAAGCACTGTTCGTGGTGGCTCTGCTCCTTTTCCTGGCCGGCGTAATCATGCCAATGCTGGCTAGAGTAAAGAGTGGTCCGCATGGCCCAACGTGTGGATGGAATCTATCTGGTTTAGGCAAGGCGATGTTGATCTATGCCAACGATTACGACGATCGATTGCCTGTGGCAGGTGGACCGAACGCGTCATGGGCGGCGCGAACGCCCAACTGGAAGGCAGGGGACAGTGCCGAAGCGTATGGCGTTGATCCCGAAGCGACGGCAGGGGGGCAGGCGAGTATCAGTGCCAGTCTCTATCTGCTCGTCAAATACGAGGAGGTGGCGCCTCGGGATTTCCTGTGTCGTGATCGAAAGGGAACCATCGAAAAGGGCGCGAGCGTTTTTGATCCCTGCGATTACGGCGTCCAGGATCGTACGCTGACCGATCTGTGGGACTTCGGTCCAAATCCTTCCGAACACGTCAGCTTCGCCTATCACATGGGCTACGAGGGCCACGGGCTGACCAACTACAGCAGTCCGGGCATGGTGATTGCCGCCGATCGGAATCCCTGGATGGATTCGCCCATGGCGCGGGCGAGGGGTTTTGCGGAATTCACACCGGACCTGCCCCCCTTCGATGGTACGCAGGAAGCGGCTCAACGCGGCAATTCCCTTGCCCACAAGGGACAGGGCCAGAATGTTCTCTTCCTCGACAGCCATGTTGACTTGAAGAAGCGGCCGTTCTGCGGAATCAAGAATGACAACATCTACACGTCGTGGGATGGCGAGGACAAGATTCGAGGCAAGCCCGCCCGGTTCGGCAGCGTGCCGGCCGGCGCAGAGGATTCGCTCCTGGTCAATGACCCGGCCGTCACTGCCACGATCCCTTACCCTGACAGGCGGCGGTGACGCGCGGCGAGTAACTGTCCCACGAAGTGTGGTTAGGTAATCAGGAGAGAGCCTCTTTGCCGAAAACAGATAGGTGATCAAAACCTATTGGCAAGGAGGCTCGAAATGGTTCGCTATCTGTTTCCTTCGGTCGGCA
>Ga0272442_10008641_pt1 | contig 12862 bp, 14 predicted proteins | sample SSMForm2O_FD_200262 | JGI IMG/M metagenome (GOLD analysis project Ga0272442, IMG submission 200262) | Marine sediment archaeal communities from Little Sippewissett salt marsh, Falmouth, MA, United States - SSM-Form-2O | ecosystem: Environmental > Aquatic > Marine > Wetlands > Sediment ... | reverse complement strand
CCCAAACCTCCTCTTGCTGTCGGCATTGGTTCTAAAGTTGCCCAAGAATCCTCAATCGCTCTGACTATAGGCAGGGTTGAGATTACAAGACACAGAATCAGCAATAGACTTAATGCTGTTCTTTGCTTCCCCAACCAAATTACCTAATTTAACCTGCCTTAAGTTAGCTGAAAAGGGTTTTTGTCAAGAAACCTTGACCACACCCTACCTTTGCGTAGTCAAGTAAAATTGACCAATCTAACCATTTTGATTCCAATAGAAAATTTTAGAATACTTTCCCTCAACTGAAAACTGTGAATCTTCGTATATTATGTCTAACCCTAATCCATAATGCTCAAGAAGACTTTGAGAGGTTGACCATATCTGAGGAGATTTTTCATCAGGACCCCATAAACCCCAAATTTTATCATTAGGATCCCTCATTCCCCAACCATAATTTTCAGGTAAAACCAAAACAGTCTCAGCTTTGATTGAACCTTGCAAAACGTTAGGATTTTGCACAACCTCATTCCAAAACCGTTCTAATGCTTCAAAATGCTCCTCTTGCAGTGTGCCATAAGGTTCAGTCATGTCATCTGCATAATTAAAAATTAGATTATATTTTGCTCCTGCAATGTATGAACTTCGCATTTGTTCAAATATTGTTTCGCCAGTATCCAAATAAGGTGGATGATTATATTTCCACGTAATAATTATGCCCCAACTTTTATTCTGGATGTTCGCTGCACCTCTAACTAAAGCAATATCTTGAGCCAATGTGTTGTTCCAGCCAACCTGTGCCATCACCACATCGTAACCTGATAAATAATCAAACCAATACAATGTATAATCTGCCGTAAAAGTTGTCAAAGTCCACTCGTCCCGTATTCCATTCAATAGAGAAGATTTATGACGCTTAACAAACATCTCAGCTGTTTCATCATAAGTTTGAAACGGTCGTAAATTCAATAATTCTTCATAGGTATATGCTGCGTAAGGATTTACAATTGGAGTTATCTCGTTATCAGGTGTTTCAAGTATTGCAGTAATTGTTCCGTTTGAATAGTATGTAGTGTAGTAATTATTTGTTAAAGTTAGATTGCCTTGTTGGAAGGATTCTCTGAAAATTGTTATTATCGTATTGTTGGAGTAGTATGTGGCAGCGGTATTGTTCTCCAAATATTTGTATATGCTTCCATCTTCCATTTTTTTAATTTCATTTCCTGTTTCATCCTCCTGAAACGTTACAGTTCCATCTATCATTTTTCCAGCTGGTTCATCACCAAAATATACACCCAAGAATTTTCCTGCCCATGTATCTTTGAATGTTAGTAGCCAATTATTTCGATAATTCCAATGTTGACTACCGAAATAAACCATGAAATAAAGACCAGAATCAACTGCATAATCACAAATCTCATTAATTTTTTCTGGTTGGCTTTGAAGTGTTCCTGATTGAATTACAAAAAGGTTGGTGTAATCTTTGACTTTGGCTATAAGTTGTTTTGCTTCAGAAACTGAATTTCCACAATAAGTAACTCCTACATAGAATGGTTCAGGGTCTGAACATGAGACATCTGATGGTTTGGAACCGGGAGGATGGGTATTAGAATTCAAAATAATTAATCCGAAAATGAGCAATAGAAATGGTGGTATAACCATTATAGCGATTTTCTTTTTGCTCAAACAGTTCACTTATTTAGGCAAATCATCTTTTTATTAAAAGATTTTTTGTCAAGAAACCTTGACTAGCCCCTTCATCTGTTAGTTAAGGAAATTTGGCTGGATGCTTGGATGTGTTTTATTTTGTTAGTAGATGCAGGTATTGTTTGCCTCTGGGTGTTATCTGGTAGACGCCTCTGGCGATTCTTTCTATGCATTCATTGTTCAGCAAATAATTGAATTGAGATCTAAAGGTGTTTGTTGTCGCAAACTGGTGGCAGGAAGTGCATACTTTCTTGTCAAGTTCAGTGTAATGTACGCTGCCTTTCTCAAGTAACTGTAGTATGATTCTGCGAAGAATGTCCGTTTTCTTATCAGAAAAGTATAAATTTGGCTATAATATTACAGTAAATTTGATAATAAATGGTGACGTTTGATGTGCGGTAACAGACGGAAAGAATGTTGTCAACAAAACAACAATAAATTTCAGCAATATTTCAGGGCGCTTCATTGCCCAACAAGGTGGACAATAATCCGTCTAATTGGAGATTTAGCGAAAAGCACTAATGAGATCTTTGAAGGTTTGCAGAAGACAGGAGAGGGCATTTCCAAATCAGGACTTTATTATCATCTTTCTGAAATGGAAAAAGCAGGCATCATCGAATTAGCCGAGTATCGAGAAGTTGGCGGTGGTGCCCCAGAGAAAGTTTGGAAACTGAAAACACAGGAAATCAAAATCAACCTTTTAACAGACCTGCCAGAGGCCCCAGACCATGATTAACGAATATGCTGTTGAAGTCACAAATTTGACAAAGCATTTCAACAGTTTAGTAGCTGTCGATAACATCAGTTTTGACGTAAAGAAGGGGGAGCTTTTCGGGTTCTTAGGACCTAACGGGGCAGGAAAAACTACAACCATTAGAATGCTCACGGGCGTAATTAAGCCGGACAAAGGTTCAGCATCAATATTTGGTTATGATGTGGTCAAGCAAGGTTTGAAAACAAGGCAGCTTATGGGAATTGTCCCTGAGATGTCAAATGCGTATGTTGATCTTTCGGCTTGGAATAACCTGATGCTGGTTGGAGGCTTGTATGGAGTTAATAAAAGCATAAGAACAGAAAGAGCTACAAGCCTTCTAAAAAAATTTGATTTGTACAAACGAAAAGATCAGTTGGTTAAAGGCTTTTCAAAGGGAATGAAACAGAAGCTTCTTTTGTGCATGGCGCTGATAAGCGATCCTCAAATCTTATTCCTTGACGAACCGACTTCTGGGTTAGACGTAGAGAGTCAGCGCCTAATTAAAGACATAATCAGAGAGTTCAACGCGAATAGTACAACAGTTTTTTTGACTACACATAACATGGAAGAAGCCAACCAGCTTTGCGACAGAATAGCAATAATAAATCATGGAAAAATTGCAGAAATTGATAGCCCAGAAAAAGTTCGGCAGCAAAGTTGTGGATTACAGACAATAGAAATCAGTTTTGATAAACCTGTTAATGGTGAAGATTTGTTGAAGCTTCCAAGCGTTAATGGAGCAAATAAGATGGGTGATAAGTTCAGGTTATGCGTTGATGAGACTAATGCAGCTATAGATGCGTTGGTTAATTATGCCCGATCAAAAAAACTGAACATAATTGCACTTAACACCCTCGCACCGAGTTTAGAAGATGTGTTCTTAGAGCTTGTAAAAGAAAATTAGAATGGTGAAAGTTATGAGATATAGTGTCAGTTGGGATCAGTTCAAAAGATCGCTTTTCATCGTCGAGAAAAACGTTCGTATCTACTACTCTAAAGGTCCAGTCATCATTTTTGGGCTTCTTATGCCCTTTTTCCTTTTTCTTTCATTCTACATTGGGCGAAATATGCCGATTGAGACTTTAATACCTGGATTGCTTGGAATGACCGCCTTTTTCACAGCAACATCTACTGGACCAGCAATAGTTCCTTGGGAAGCAAGAGCCAAAACACTTGAACGCCTAATATCCTCACCTATTTCTCTAAGAACAATATTTCTAGGAGATGTAATTTCTTCTTTCCTCTTTGGGATTCTTGTCTCTGTCGTTCCAGTAATTGCTAGCTTGCTAATTGGCGTCAAGATTGTTTACCCGTTGATTCTCATTTTTGGAGTTGTTCTAGGGACTTTCTGTTTTGCTTCATTCAGCATATTACTGTCAGCTTATCCTCCTACCGACAACCCATCGACCATAATGATGCTTTCTTCCATGATCAAGTTCCCGTTAGTTTTTATAAGCGGCATCTTCATCCCACTCGAAGAGTTGCCTGTTTGGGGAAAAACAGTCTCATCCATTTCGCCTCTGACTTATTTCACAGACCTGGCAAAATACTCGATACAAGGCAACAGCTATTACCCGATTGAACTAAACATCCTAGTTCTTATTGGCTTCACAATAGCTTTCCTAGTGTTAGCCATAAAGATTCATGAGCACACCATTCAAAAGAGACTGTAAACCATTAAAAAAATGCTGCAACTCACACAGACGTCCTGATATCAGGTAAGTAAATCAACATAACAGCGAAAATGTTTATTTGACAAAGGCTTTAAACCTATAGAGTTTTGCAAAATAAATTGTGAATATCGAACCCCCAACAAAGCTTGTGACGTTCCATAAAAGACGAGGTTTTTATACGCGCAACCTAAAATGGAATTATCTAACTTTTTAGAAGATTCAGGTATTTTTCGCCTTTTGGAGTTATTTTGTAAACACCTCTGGACACTCGGTTAACATAGCCATTTTTTAGCAGATAATCTAGTTGCGATTTGAAGGTGTTTGTAGTTGCGAAGGGGTGACCTGAAGCAATTACTTTCTTTTCCAGCTCTGTGTAATGCATACAGCTTTTCTCAAGAAGTTCTAGAATAGTGAGGCGTAAAATTTCACGTTTTAAATCAGCATTCACTTGTTGTGCCCTCCAGCTTTTGTAGCGGCCACTCAAGCAAATGACCACACACTACATCTCCATGAAGCAGCACACTAAAACCAAACCGTTGCTGTGCCTCATACAGGAACAGTTGGTCATGGACTCCAACCTTCCGCTCATATTCTCGAAGATCATAAACAAAACGGAGCTTCTCGAAGACTCTTCGATGAATCAAGGCGCAGCCAATGCCAGCCCAGACCATCCCCCTGAATACTCTGCCCTCCAGCTTCTCCAATTCAAAAATGCTATGCACAACAGGCTTCACCCGATCAGGAATCTCCTCAAAGTAGCCTGCCATCATACGCAACTTGTCAGATCGGTGATTCGGGTATATCCCCAAAGAAATATCACAGCTAACCGAGAGCAGCCTACAAAGCGCTTCTCTTGGCACTTCTACGTCGGCTTCTACGATCCACAAAAAATCATAGCCTTCGGCTACACACTTTTGGGCAAGAAAATTGGAAGCCTCAACAACACCCGCTAGTCCCTCATTATCGGTAGCGGGAGAAACAAACACTTCAGCCTCAACACCTGGAACCTCAGCCAAAGCAGCCTCAATAGCCCCCACTACTCTACCCCGAAACTCTCCATGATAACTGGGACTCGTAAGGGGTATGCCTACCATTATCTTTTCTTTGAAGGTTTCTTGGGCTTTTTTTCTGTTTTTTCGAGTAAAGGGACAGCATCAGGCATCTCTGCTTTTGGCGACACAGCAACCATCGGCTTCTGCACTGTCTTGTTTACGGCTTCCAGCCACTTCTCGCCCCTGAAACATGCTGGCAACTCCACGGTATCGCCTGGCTTGTATCTTGTCCCGTCAGCAGCAACGAACCTGTTGACTGATCCTTTTCCTTTCTTTAGCTTAAACTGCACATTCTCACCTCTTACCGACTGTAAAGGAAAACAAAAATGGGGAAAACCGACCTCACTTAGGGCACCCCTTTGAGGCTATGTGAGACCGGTTATTTCGCATATTGATGCTGGGCGTTTGATTCTGGGCGCCACGACTTCATGAACCTTGCACTGAAGATTCATGTCCTCGTCCTGCTGGGTAAACAGCGAAAGATCCCTGCCAACAATCATCTCAAAGTTCTCCTGGCTAGGCTCCACAACCAAACCGATCGTAGTAGCCCCGGCACTAGAATAGAGATTGTCGCTAACATAGATACCCGCCTTGAAGAGATCCTGGATCACTTCAATCCACTTTGTCGCAGTGTTGCTTACCAGTGCCCTGAGCTTTGCAGCCCAACTACTCCGAAGCACCGCAGCGTATGGACCCATATGGCCGTCAGCCTCAAGTTGCCCAATAGCAGCACTCAGATCAGTCAAAGCGTTGGTCGGCCATGCGCCAGCAGAAGCTTTGGTGTTTCTTCCAGTAGCAGTAGCCAAGCCTTCGATTCCAAGAGCTTTCCATCCAGAGTATTCTCCAGTCAACAGAAGCAGGTCTTCTTCTTCAGCAACTTGGCGGGCAGCATTCTCCACTTCCTGAGTATCCAACGGCATTCCATTAGAGCGGGTTGCTTCGATGTCACGCCACCAAAGAGTACACTCCTTATGCAAGGTTGGCACAGTAACATCAAAAGCCTCCTTCTCGCTTCTGTCAACATTCTTGCCCTGACCATGAAGGCTGATTCTTGCAGCACCCATGTCAGATCGCTTGTAACCGCGGACCGTAATGAATCCTGCATGGGGCAAAGTGAAGACAGGGAAAAGCCTACGGCCAACAAGCTTTGGGCGGACAGTTTCGACAATCCGGTCATCAATGTAAATGCGTTCCTCATCAGTTAATTGGGCGGTGTTCATTCCAACTCGGCTCATCAACTTCAAAGTCATATTATCGATCTCCTATGCAACAGCTGCAGGTTCAGCAGACGGCTTCCAGCGAACAAGAATCTCTGCGTCAACTGTAACATTGCTTGACTCCCACGCATAGCCGACAACCATTCCCTGAGAACCTAAGGCTGCAACAGCTTGCTTGGCTAATTTGCCATCAGCTGCAGTAACCAATGGATCCCCGCGAGAGACGTTCTCGCTTGCTAGAAGAGTCAGCACAGCAAAGCAGTCGTCAACTATTACTTTTGCTTGATCGCCAACAGCATACGCTGTCGATTTCGTTTTCGCTGGATCAACTTCGAGGAAGCCAACAACGTTAACTGCTGCGGCTCCAGCCTCTTTGACTGTCTGGTTTGCATCATCAAAGATCACAACTCTTCCAGGAAGCATCTTAGCTGCAGTGGCATTCGCTCCGATTTCCAGTTCCACAGGCTTGACATCGCCGTAGGCAACGATTTGGTTGCTGGGTTTCTGTATTCCCTGAGGCAACTATGATCGCGTCCTTTTGGCTGCAGTAACGACACTAAGGTCTCCAACGGTTAGGCCTCTTTGGCGATCTTCAGCAGCGGTCTTTCCGAGGACTCCAAATGCTACGCTGTTCACTTTCGGAGGCATAGCAGCAGACAATGTCAACCGGATTGCTTTGAGCTCTTCAATAGACTTTGGTACAAGATCATTGATTTTGTAGCTGCTCAACGGAAGAATGTCATTGATTAGCTTCGCCCTCTCTTGAGACTCTAGGACTTTGTTTGCTTCCTCAAGCTGTTTTGTGAGATCGGCAATTAGATTGTCTTTCTCTTTTATTTCAGCTTCAAGAGGCGGAATACGCGCCAGAGCTTCATCGATGCTGAGTTTCACTGTTTTGTTTTTGATTTCCTTTCTATTCTGGGCACCAACAGGTGAAGTGGGTACACATTTTTGTTGTTCTGGATCCCACGTTTCTTTCCCAATCAAACATCCATGCTCATCTTTTTGTTCTTCAGACATCTTTGTTTCCTGCATTCGTTTTTCTCACATTATTTTACGACCTGTGGTAGGTCGAGCAGCCATCATCTCGGCGCCATTCTGCAACATCTTGTTCGGCTCCGCGTCCGGAGCATGTTACCGTGAATTAAGTAATCTACGACTCTGGGCAAGCACCTCAAAGGGGTCAAGAGGCTCAGGCTCAGGTTTAGGCGAGGGCTTTGGAGCGTCCATTTCAGCCGAGTTTTTGTGCATTTTTGCCCAAGCTTCAGCCTTTTCTTGGGTCCAGCCTTTTTCGCTGTCAAACATCAGTTCACATGTGACTGTTTCTTTGGTTCCTTGCCTCAATTTTCCAACAAGGGCATAGACGCCATCCTTTGCAGACACGAGAACAGTTGTCAACCGACTAAACAGCTGCTGAGGACGGATGGTTACTCTGAAAAAGTCGTTGAAGCTGTCCATCATTCCCACATAGGGGCTTGGGCATCGTCCCTCAGGAACGCCTACAGCGATGTGATGGTACATTAGGTTCTTTTGGAGGGCATCATATTTTTGTCCCCCAAATTCTCCAGCCTCAAAAAGTTCGTTACAGAAGTAGGCTGTGCTTGTGTCCTTGTTTAATGTGCCTATACGCAACTTCTCAAGTAATGTATAGTCGCATAGTCTCTTCGCAAAAACAAGCTCTCCGAGGAGGGAGGCTGTTTCTTGGTTCCATGAAACATTCTTTACTCTTCCTCTGATGTCGCTGCGGTGGACAATGTAGGGAGTTGGAGTGTGCCGGTATGCTACTATCCAGGCGCCTTCAAGGGTGAAAGCAGCATCCTGCAACTCATTTGCTGGTCTGTAGCTTCTGATGTTTCCGTACTGTAGTATGCTTTCTCTGTCCAAAATTGCTGGAACAACTATTTCATCCTCAGTTTCTTGGATGTTACGGGCTGAGTCAAACTCAAACTTTCCATACTGTATACTACTCATTCTCTGTTTCTCCCAGCTGGTGTAAATTGACTATAATCTGCCCAGTTCCACCTGGCAACGGATCTAAACCTTGGTCAGCTCTAACCTCGTCAAGGGTCATCCAGTCTAGCTGCAGCTTGTGCGCTTGGGCTTCCTTCAACTTGATTTCAGCAATTGTTTGATCGGATAATTCGAAGCCTGGCGGCCACACAATATTGTAGTCTTTAACACGATCAATCTGACCTGTCTCTATCAGCAAATCTATGAGGTCCCAGATTGTCCGATCTAGAAGGCTCTGTTGAGTTCGGATTCCGCCCCAATACTCTCGATCATTCACTTCACTTCCAGCGATGGTGCCTGCAGTTGCGCCTTTCAAATGAGATGTCGGAATCCTAGAGCCACAACTCAGACTCTGTAAGCTAACATCAACATATGGACTAGGATCCAAGGCCTTACCTGCAGCGCCGATCCACTTGATTCCAACATCCTTGTAATGAGTAAAATGGGTCCTAGAATCCAGGTTTGCGAGATCATTATCTGCCTCAAATTCGTTGAGCTTCTCCTGGTTCCCTTTAGAGTCAATAGTAATATCAGCAAACCCGCCCGCATGAGTCTTAATAGTATGCACAATCTGCTCCCGAGCATTTCGGTATGCTGTTAAATCGCTGTAAAGGACTGCAAGTGCTGGAACGCCTCTCCATGGATGCCCCATTTTTCGTGAAACAAAATGAATCATTCGGGTCCAGTGGATCTTCTTTTGTTTAGAGCCAATTTTGACTGTGTAAAGGTTTGGGAGTCCAGCACGTTCGCTTTCTGTGCTCTTTTCCTCATCACTAGATTGTATGGTGCAGTTGTGGTCACTAAAAACAGTCAAAGCAGTAACTTTTCTAGGATTCTGTACAGGTTTGCTTGGATCTTCACCATAATCTATGATTGACAATCCGAGGGCTGCCCAGCCATACAAACGCTCAAAGATGACCAGTTCCCGAAGTTTCTCTTTAGTATCTAGCTCGTCCAGGACACGGCTGACCTGTCTGCTCCATTCAGGATTAGGTTCCTCAGCCTCTTCCTCGACCTTGAAGCTTTTAGCTATCATATCAAAGGCAACATCAACCACAACCCGCTTAGCTACAGGTTCCCGCATTGCAGCAAAAACAATCTGATCCATGCAAATTGGGCTGCCAAAACTAACATCTGCTGTGTTTCCGTAGATTCCTCGAGGATCATCAAAAGAACCACTATTAGTTTTTGCCGTCAATTCGACACCCAAAGTGAATTCAGAGAAATATTTGGGGTTTAAATTCAAAAATGCTGTTGCTACTAGGTAGCAATAAGTAATAAAAACCAAAAAAGGCGTATTTCTATTTGAAATTCGATGAATAAGGCCAAAATTTCCATCGCACTAACAAAAAGTCTTCTTAATCAAATTGATAGTGACTGCAAACAAACAGGGCTATCACGCTCTAGTTTTATCGAAATTATTCTAAGACAATATTGGAGAAGCAACCTTGTAGAAGCAATTTTGCTAGAAAAATTCCCGCCAGGAAAGTCTTCTCGAACCCAGTAAAAATAAAAAAAGGAAAATATTTTTCTGAGAAATCTTTAGAAAAATCTTGAAGTTCAAATCACTTCAATTCACTTTCCTTCCTTTTCATAATGCGCGCGAATGTGTTTGGGGCTAAAATTTAACGCCTTATAAAAAATGCTATAGGATATTTTGTGTACCCAGTGCATCAACAAATAATAGTGATTTTTTCATCTCTAAATGTTAACCAGCCCTTCTTTCCCAGTAAATTGTCAAGAACAATTTGCGGAGAAAGTCCTTCCGAATCAAGATAATCGAAAATTCTACATAAATCAATAGTTCTTGTAATAACAACATTTGTTCTAATTGCTTTATCAATGACATTTGGAGGAAAAGCTTGGTCTTTTCTTTCAAGCGAATCCGCAGTCATGAAAGTATTTGCAACAAGTAATCCTGTCATGTTAGGAACCTCTCTTGCTTCCCTATGCTCATCTAATTGTGAAATGTGCTGTCTTGTCAGATTCTTACCTAATCCTTTTACTTCGGCAATTATCAATTTTTTTTGGTCTTTCATAATCCAAAGGTCTTCTTCATAAATTTCGTCGATTAATGTTTCAAAACCCATGCTCTTCAACAGATTTTCTGTGGCTTTAACTAAAGAATTGTCACCAACCCAAAGAACTGACTTGAGTCCTTTAAAGAAATCAAATTGCTTTTCCAAAGGCATTATTTGTTCTTCAGTTATTGTTTCAATTTTTTCTCTTATTCCTTTTTCTTTGTTAAACTGAAAATGTTGAATATATTCTGGCGGTGTTTCTATAATTTTTGCTGAATAAGTAACTATTCCGTTAATGAGACTTTCAAATTGCTTGATTCGATAAGCTATTTCTTTTGAACCCCAAACGCAAGGAACAAACAACAGAAACCCATTTCCTACACGTTTTGAAAACCCTACAACATTGTAATAAGAATAGCATAGAACATCATCAACAGCATCTTTCCTAAAGCCTATTTGGGTTGCTCCAACATTGTCGATAAATGGCTTGAATTGAGATTTTAAAATTTTGAGATTTCTAAATACTTCTCCAGGCTCAATGGTTCCAAATGCGATATTAAATGATTTAAAAAGTCCTCTAACCACATAATCTTCAGCATTAGAACCAATAATACAAACTGTCTTTCCTCTTTCTAGAGCTATCCTAATTTCATTTTCTCTTCGTATTGCTTCAGCAGGTATAGTTGCAAGAACTTGTTTATTCAACATTCCTTTTCGGTATCTGTGTTCAAAAGCACCAACACAATAAATGATTAAGTCGTATTCTGCTAAATGTCGAGTCTGGTCACTACCTCCAAACGTCAATAGACCAGTTTCAAATTTGACTGGTCTTATACCTTCCATTCCAAATACTAAAATCTGTCTAGGGTGACTCATGAGTTTCCATCCCTAAAAAGAAAAGTGTTCAGATACGAACAAAAGATTTGCTATTTCAAATTTCATTTTTCAAGATAAAACAAATGGAAAAATTTAATCCCAAAAAAGTGGAGTTGTGGGATATTTTGCGGGTGGTGTCTCCACTTGTCAGGGGTTCAAATCCCCGCGACCTACCACGTGAGGCAGGTGATAACAGCTCAAGTTGACTGTTATTAAGAAAAATATGTGTTTGCGGGAGGAATCACTCTTTTTCCGAAATGCTTCAAAAAGCCAAATAGTGAGTCTTTCAAGGAAACCGATTTTTAGTAGATGCTTAGGCTCCCTTTAGAACCTGGATTAAATGTTGTATGTCGCGGTGCAGATCTTGAACCTGCTTTTGAAGCTCCAATATTTTCAGTGGCATAAGTAGTCTTGCTTTGGCTAGGTCTTTGCCTACGTATTCTTCGTGGGGTACACGTTCTGGGGGACTGTTGTCTATGGATCCTACATCTTCGACAAAGGTTGTCCCAAGCTTAACTAATTCTCCTGCTTCTTCACTATAAAATCGTGTAATTGGCTGATGCAATGGAACCCCAACCTCACTTAAGACTAACCCAAAACGGTTCTCTAGGACCATTCTTGCCCTTTCTACGATTCTTCCACTAAGCATTAGCAACTCGTCAATATCAAAGCCCCGCAATCGTCCAGGATGAATGATAACACTCTTACTCGTTCTGACAACCCTTACATTGCCGATTTTGATTCCCAATTTTTCCCAGTTCCTTGGACGACCTAACCTCTTCCAATTTAACGGTAATCGTTCCCATTCTTTGACTTCAAACTTTATGGCATAATCTTCTAGACAACAGACTTCGGGAAAGTAGCCTTCACCCCTAGTGAGAACTTTTGAACCATAAGGCGTAAGCTTGTAAATTTGAACCACATCATGGACCTGAAGCTTAATTGCCCCCATGCTTAGGAACTTGTTTTTCCAATAACAAACATTGGAACGGCTACAGCCAACAACTTTAGCAACATTAATGGCAGGATTTCCAGCTCCTAGAAGTTTCAGAATCTGCATGCCCTTCTTTGTGAGAGGAACTGCATCTGCTAGAGTTAAAAAATCGTGTTTAACTCCTTTAACACGTTGAACCTGTCTTTTTCCTTTGTTGAGAGTCAAATAGACGATTCCTCTAGAAAATTAATCAAGTTTTTCTATTGTACAGAGGGGACATTCAACAATCCTAGCTATGATTTGATTGCCTACACCAACAAAACACCATTTGGTGCCACAGCCCTCACATGTTACAGTCTGCTCACTCAAAAAATCAACCTCCAGACGATAGAATGAACAAAAAAAGAGGGAAGATGAGCGAATTTTCTCTCGGCTAAAAAGTATAAATTATAGTCTAGAAGATGGTAGCCCGGGGGCATCGTATCTCTAGAGTTGAATTTATACTTTTTTGGGTATTTGTATAAATTATAGTCTGGAGCATGGTAGCCCGGGGGAGATTCGAACTCCCGTCAGGGGCTCCAGAGGCCCCCATGATTGACCGCTACACCACCGGGCTAATTTTTTGTCTTCCTACAGGAA
>Ga0272442_10008640_pt1 | contig 12864 bp, 8 predicted proteins | sample SSMForm2O_FD_200262 | JGI IMG/M metagenome (GOLD analysis project Ga0272442, IMG submission 200262) | Marine sediment archaeal communities from Little Sippewissett salt marsh, Falmouth, MA, United States - SSM-Form-2O | ecosystem: Environmental > Aquatic > Marine > Wetlands > Sediment ... | reverse complement strand
GTGCCGACCGAAGGAAACAGATAGCGAACCATTTCGAGCCTCCTTGCCAATAGGTCTTGACCACCTATCTGTTGTCGGCAAAGAGGCTCTCTCCTGATTACTCAACCACACTCCCTGGGACAGTTACTGCTGTTCCCTGAGTTCTTGGGTTGCTGGTTGGGTGGCGAGGGGCTGTGTGGGATGTTCCGATGCGTGGTGAGGGAGAGACGCCGGGTGTGGATTCTGGGCGGTGGTTCGGGCGGAGACGGGGGTTTGATGGGACCTATAGGGCCGATGGGACCTATAGGACCGGGTCCTGGCCCCCGATCGGGGTCGAGGGCGGGTCCTATGGGACACATAGGACCTCGATCCCCGCCTTCGCGGGGATGACAGCAGGGATGAGAGCGGGGATGAGAGCGGGGATGTCGGGGGCGGGGCGTTGAAATGGTGGTGCGTAGGTGGTATGATGGAGGCTGTGGCGTCTAGTCGCGTCTGCTGCGACATCGAATGGCAACTCTCGGATGGAGGATTATTGTTATGTGTACGAAGCGGTCCCTTTCAGTTGTCCGAAGATCCCGCGTGCTGTGGCTGGTGGCTTTTGCCTTTGTGTGGATGATGGCCGGGTACGGTGGCGTTGCCATGGGGCAGGTCGTCGGCGTGGACGATCCGTCGGACATGGCCGATCCGAGCGGCGATATCAAGCGCATCGAGGCGTGGGTGGACGACGGCAACCTGAATCTGACGATGACGGTGTACGGTGTGTTCGCGCCTTCGGTCGCGGATACGCCGGCGGGCATGACGAATCGATACTACTACCACTGGCTGCTCGATACGGACAACAATCCGAATACCGGGTACCACAACTCCGAGTATGAGGGCAACTCGACGCACTTGCAGAATCCGATTGGCGTTGATCTGGTGGTTCAGTTCGGCTGGCGCGACGGCGCCACCAACGGCGTGTACGCGTATGATCCATTGACGGAAGAGGCCTTCTTTGAGGATTACGAGTACACGATCAGCGGTGATACGATTCATGCGGTTATCCCGCTGACGGATTTGCGATTGACGCCGGCCGACGTCGTCGCGCTGTCGGCGTTTCAGGAAGGCGCGTCCAACGGATGGCAGGTGGATTGGATGGAGTCGGTGGTGATGCCCTTGACGGTTACCAAGGCGACCAATCCGATCCCGCCGACGGATAGCACCGATGTCTCACGTGATGTGATCCTGGGTTGGACGCCGGGTGCGTCGGCGGCCACGCATAACGTGATCATCGGGACGGATTGGGATGACGTTAACGATGCCACCGTGCCTACGGCGCAGGATCTGGATGTCAATTCGTTCGATCCCGGGCGCCTTGATTTTAGCGAGACGTATTACTGGCGTGTGGATGAAGTGAATAGCGCGCCGGACTTCGCGGTATTCAAGGGCGATGTGTGGAACTTCACGACCGAGCCGCTGGCGTATCCCGTCGCAGGCATTACGGTCACGAGCAATACAACCTCCAGCGCGAGCGAGGGGCCGGAGAATATCGTTAACGGTTCGGGGCTCAACGAGCTGGACGAGCATTCAACCGTTGCTTCGGACATGTGGCTGGGGAGTCCGGTCGGTGATGAGACGCCCTGGCTGGAGTTTGAGTTCGACCGGGTCTACAAGCTGCATGAGATCGCGGTCTGGAACTACAACGTCGAGTTCGAGCTGGTGCTGGGCTTTGGCGTCAAGGATATGACCGTGGAGTATTCTGAGGACGGCGTTGGCTGGACGGCTCTGGGTGATGTGGAGCTGGCTCAGGGGACGGCGAAGTCGGACTATGCGGCGAACACCACGATTGATTTCGGCGGGCTGGCGGTGAAGTCGGTCCGGTTCACAATCAATAGTGGCTTCGGGGCCCTTCCGCAGCGTGGCTTGAGCGAGGTGCGGTTCCTGTACATTCCTGCACATGCGCGGTATCCGGAGCCGGCGGACGGGGCGACGGAGGTGGATGTCGATGCGGTTTTGAGTTGGCGGGCCGGTCGTGAGGCCGCTTTGCACGAGGTGTACCTGAGTACGGATGAGGCGGCCGTGGCGGATGGGACGGCGCTGGTTGATACGGTCGAGACAGCCCGTTTTGCGGCGGGGCCTCTCGATCTGGGGACGATGTATTACTGGAAGATTGATGAGGTGAACGAGGCGGAGGCGGTTGCGTCGTGGGAGGGGGCCGTCTGGGGTTTCATGACGCAAGAGTATGCGGTGATCGACGACTTCGAGAGCTATACGGAGGATGAGGGCGGTCGCGTGTTCGATGTGTGGATTGATGGATGGACCAATGAGACCGGCTCGGTGGTCGGCTACCTCGATGCGCCGTTCGTTGAGAGGAACATCGTCAACGGCGGCAAGCAGTCGATGCCATTGGAGTACAACAACGCCGATGCGCCGTTCTACTCGGAGGCTTCACGTAGTTGGAGCGCGGGCCAGGATTGGACGGCCGGCGGGGCCGACTCCTTCCGACTGCATTTCCAGGGGAACGAGGCGAACGAAGCGGAGACTCTGTACGTGGCGATAGAGGACCGTTCGGGGCAGGTTGCGGTGGTGTCTCATGCCGATCCGCAGGCGGTCACGGTCGCTGAGTGGCAAGCGTGGGTGATTCCGCTGAGCGAATTTGGCGGCGTGGATCTGGCCAACGTCGAGACGGTGTACCTTGGCGTCGGCAGTCGCGACAACCCGACGGCCGGTGGGGCAGGCACGGTGCTCATCGACGACATCGGATTCGGTAAGCCCAGCACGGCCGGATAGTGCGGAGTTGCTGAATCCGACCATGGTGTTGGCTACACGCTGAAAGCAAGGATATTAGGGGCTGCGGGTTTCACTCGCGGCCCCTTTTTCTTTTCCGGCTCACTGGGGCTTTTCGCCGTCGCTGCTTGGATGACCTTGTGCGTGCTCAGTGGTCTGGGCAGACACGGGGGGTCTGCTTCTCCATGGGGCTCAGAGGAACAGCATGGGCTGATGCCCGTCCTTCCGTGTGCGGATGGGATGCATGGGACACATGGGACCGATGGGACCTGGGGTGGTGAAGGAGTTCGGTGGCTTTTTGCGGGGAAAACGGGACCGGACTCCGTGTGAGCGGGTGTGAGGACAATGGTGGGGCAAGCCCGACCCTACGCTTTGCGGCGTGGGGTAATTGGGGGTTTTTGTTTCACTGTGAGGTGTATCTTGCCGATAATGCAATGGAGGCGGGATGGGATTCATGTAACATCTGGTGCGTGATTGGGTTGATGAGGGATGTTTTTAGGTCAGGATGACGGTGACGGCCGTGACTTGCGGCGTCGAACAGGACAGAAAGCAGGAATGTTATCGGGAGGTTCTAGAGCTATGAGGTATGGAACGAGACTGGTGCTGGTGGCGTGTGCCCTGGCGATGGTGTGCGGTTGCGCGACGCCTACGGTGGAGTCGGGGACGGCGGTTCTGCATCCGGACGAGGAAGATCGTATGGGCGGGACGTTTCTGGAGAGCAGCGATATCCGGACGATTGCGTCGCAGATGACGGGTGCGATCCTGTCGATGCCTGAAGTGGCGTCGCAATCGGGCGTGACGCGGATTGCGATGGCGCCGGTGCGTAACAATACGCGGTTTCTGGTGGACCATGACATTTTCCTGAAGCGTCTGCGGATCGAGCTGAACCGGGTTTCGCAGGGGCGGGTTCGTTTCTTCATGCAGGGCAACGCTCAGGGTGTGCGTCGTGAGATTCTGGGCGAGCAGCAGGAAGGGGCCTGGCTGCCGATTGCTGAGGAGCTGGCGGAGTACCTGATAGGGCGCATGCCTAATGGGACGGTTTCGGAGCCGGCGCGGATCGCGATCGGTGAGATCCGGAATACGAATATCCAGGGCATGAACGCGGAGAGCTTTCTGGCGACGATTCGTTCGCAGATCGCCGAGCAGGGAGAGGGCAAGGTGGCGTTCGTGACGGCTCAGGTGAGCGACCGGGTTCAGCAGGCGATGGCGGACGGCAAGCCGCTGACGGAGCTGGGGGTTGACTATGTGCTGTGCGGCGAGTTTTTGGCGCAGGGGATTCAGGAGGCGCGGGGTCGCGAGACGATGGAGCTGACGACGACGCAGCGTCGGGAGATCTTCGGGCGGAACTATACGCGCGACGACACGGACGAAGAGAAGCTGACGTTCGAGGTGCGGCAGAATCCGAACGTGACGAAGCGTTTCAACTGCCTGCTGGTGAACGTGGCGAACGAGACGGTGGCGGCTGAGAAGATGATCCGGCTGGAGAAGAAGATCACCTCGGGCGTGGGGAACGCGGATTACATTCTGACGGGCGAGATGAGCGCGTTGAGCAAGGCGACGCAGGGCGCGGGCCGGTCGGATTATGTTATCGTTAGCTTCCAGATGGTTGAGCCGAGCACGAACGAGGTGGTCTGGGAAGACGCGTACGAGTCGAAACGGGCGTCGGTGGTCGGCACGGTTTATCGTTAATTGAGAACACTCAAGTGAGGGCATAGATATGAGCGCAGCACGGAGCAGGTATGCGATGGTTTTGGCCCTGGCGGCAGTGGTGCTGGCGGGATGTCAGACGGTTTATAACGTGGACCGGGCGAAGCCGGGCAAGCTGACGAAGGAAGGGACGGTGGTTTTCGTTCGTCCGACGGAGTATTCGCTTTTCGGGACGAAGTCGCTGGCGGACTATGTTGAGATCACGTACGACCAGGGGCAGCGGAACAGTGCGGGTCTTCTGGAGGTGCGTGTGGGGCTTCGGGATCGCGGCGGCCAGCATTTCTGGGATGTGAAGGGTATGGACTTTGCGGTGTCGGCGAAGACGACGTTCTACGAAGAGCCGGTGGCGGGTACGGACCATCGCAGTGCTCCGGTGTATGAGACGAACTGGCAGCGTGTGATGATGGTTCGTGGTGGGACGGCGGACTATAAGGCTGTGTGCCCGGTGAAGGAAGGGGCGTATTATCAGGTGACGCTGTCGGAGATGAAGTAGCGGCGTGACGGCGTAGGACGGAACCGTTTTGAACCTGTGAATCAGGGGAGATTGTGGTCATGGCAAGATCAGGCGTACTGTTGGCTCTTTGTGCGGTGGTTTGTTTCGTGGGCAGCGGGTGCTACAGCCCGAAGCCGATCCCGAAGGACTATTTCGATCAGGAGCCGGAGATGTCGGTGACGGTGGGCAAGTGCCCGGCGAAACCGCGGCTGGCCGATTCGGGCGACGCGGGTGGGAATATCATCACGGCCGCGGTCGCGGGCGTGAGCGCGATGGGCCGGGCCGGGAAGATGCGCGATGCGATGGAAGGCATTTCCGGCGATACGGTAAAGGAACTGGTGCGGCAGCGGTTCGAGGCGTCTATCGAGGACTACTTCGACATTTACGAGGAAGGCCAGTTGCAGACGACGATCGATATCGACCAGTGGGGCTGGTTCGTGCCGACCTCGGTGGCCGGGATTCGAAGCGGTGCGTATGAGTTTACGCTGTCAGGAAAGGTGACGATCAAGGACAAGGAGAAAAAGAAGAAGAGCAAGATCGCCGCGATCAAGACGATGGCGACGGCAACGATTGGGGACAAGCCGACGGCGAAGGAATCGCAGGAGGCGTTGTTGGAATGCGCCGACGCGTTTGCGTCGCAGGCGGTGGCCTTCTTGACGAAGGAACAGGCGGGATCGCCGTAGCGGTCCCCGGTATTTGTGGGAAATCAGTATCAGCGAGGGTGCCTCAATGACTGACACACGTAGAACGTCTCACCGTACGGGCAGGATGTGGATCGCGTGCGCGCTGATCGCTTTGGCCAGCAGCGGCGTGGTGGCGGGCAAGTCCACGCTGCTGGATGAATTGAACCGGATGGAAATGCAGGCGGACCGCGGGCGGTCGGCGTTCTGGTGCGGACGGTACGAGGACGCGGAGCAGATGTTTGCGGGATTGTCGGAATCGGTGCATCCGAGCGTGATGCTGTATCTGAACGAGTGCGCGATGTGCGATCTGGCACAGGGCGACTACGACGGTGCGGAGCGGCGTTTGCGGCAGGTGGACTCGCTGTTGAACACGTACCAGAACGTGAAACTCGAGAAGCGGGCGACGTCCGCTTTCGGGGCCGAGATGGAGAAGGTTTATCGCGGCGATCCGTACGAGCAGGCGACGGCCTATCTGCTGCTGGCGCTGGTGCTGGCGGATAAGGGCGATTACGACAATGCGCTGGCGGCGTGCAAGTCGGGGATTCTGGCGGATTCGGACGCGTCTGAGAACCTTTTCGACTCGGACCTGGCTCTGCTGCATGCGTTGGAGGCGAAGTGCCATCTGATGCGTGGGGACCCGCAGGCTTTCGAGACGTGTCGCAACGCGGCGGCCAAGAGCGTTCAGTTGACTTCGGCGCAGGTTCGGGATGATTTCTCCCGGCGTCAGGACCTTGTGGCGTTGCTGAAGATGTCGCGCAAGGAGCGCAAGAAGGTGGGCGAGAAGCGCAAGGACGATGCGCTCCGTGCGGAGATTCAGCGTCTCAGCACGACGCTGGACCAACGGATGGCGTCGGTGCAGGCGGCGGAGCTTCTTGGGCCGCTGTATTCGGGGGACTACAACGTTCTGGTGCTGGTGCCTCAAGGTCGCATTGTGGAAAAGACGCGATCCGGTTCAGCGTCTGAGGTGGTTGTTTTCAAGACGTACGCGGGGACGGGTCAGAAACCGGGGCTGCTTCTGGACGGCGGGCCTTTGGATGCGAGGCATTGCGTGGCGACGGCGGTCGATCTGGATTTTCAGGCGACGACGCGCGGTGGCCGGCGGATGGACGCCATCCTGCGTGGGAAGGCGGCTTCGAAGGCGACAACGCGCGAGGTTGGTAAGGCGGTGACGGACGTCGGCAGTGACGTCGGCGGCGTGGCGGGTCTGGGCGTGGCGTTGCTGGGCGCGGCGATGCAGGGCGCGGCGGCGGCGATGTCGGCCGAGGCGGACACGCGATGCTGGCAGACGCTGCCCAGGCAGTTCCAGATCTACGCATTGAAGATGGCGCCGGGCGAACATGCGGTGTCGAGTTCGCACATGCTGTACTTTCAGAAGCACGATGTCTTCGAGCGGACGTTCACTCTGACCGATGAAAAGGACATGGCGGTTCTGGTGACACCGCCACCGATGTTCGGGATGTACTCGTCTCGGGGCGAAATGAAGCTGTCGAAGCGGGACCGGGCGGGCCTCGACGATTCGTCGACCATGCTGATCCCGCCGCCGGCGGGGCTCGATGAGATCATCCGAGTGACGGTCCTCGACGAGAAGGCCAAACCCGAGGCGATCGCTCCCGACCCGAGGCGACTGATGCGCTGCGTTCGGAAGGTGCTCAAGACGAGCAACGTGCCCAGCGCTCTGGTTACGCACGGGGAGGTCGTTCGTTCACGCACCACGCTGGCGAGCCAACACGAGCGGGCGCTGCAGTGCAGCTTCATCGAGCTTATCCGGGAAGGACAGGGCAAAAAGGGGGCGTACCGGGCGAAGCTGTCTTTCTCGCTGGTTGACACGACGACGGGCAAGGTCCTGGCGCGCGAGACGACGGAGGGCTATTGCACGGACGTGAGCAAGGGCCCGAGTTCGGCCTTCTACGCCTGCGTGGAGAACGCGACGACGGCGTTTCTAGGGCGTTCCGACCTGAAGCTGTAACCTCCGTAAGCGGCTGAAAGAACCACGACTCGGATCATTTCGGGTGAGGTCTTCGTCTCACACACCGCGCTGCCCGGCCAACCGGTTCGGTCGAGCCTTCCCAATTGACGCGCCCGCTATCATCGAGCGGGAAGAACCGTGGCGTCTTGCCTTTGGTGTTCTGGAAGCCGCTCACGACTATCTGCGATTGCACGCCGTATTGACGATGGCTGGGGGGCCCGGGTATGATCGATTGGGGGTGGGGAGATGAACTCGGTTGTATCTCAAAGACAGAAGCTTGTGAACATGCCATTTGTGGAAGGAAGACAGGATGCGGAATGGGCGTCTGATGGTGTGGGTGGTTGTGATGTTGGCGGGTGTGTCGGCGCTGGGGGTGGAGGCTGAGCCGCTGTACGAGCAGCTCTCTCGGGCGGTGGTGCGTCTGGAGGGGGGGCGGATGGTGGAGAAGGACGGGGCGATGGTGCTGGAGCGTGTGCCAGTGGGTACGGCGTTTTTCGTCTACACGAAGCCCGATCTGTATGTGGTATCGGCGCGGCACGTGGTGGACATTCCTTACGATCTTGTGGCGCGCGTGCCGGTCAGGCACGACGCGACGGGGGCGATCGAGGTGCTCTGGCTGGAGCTGCCGGCCGACAAATGGGTTCATCATCCGGAGTCGGGAGATGAGGAGACGAGCTACGTTGACGTGGCGGCGATGAAGATCCATTGGGTGCGGGATCGGTCGGTGCGGTATTTCCGGTACGAGCCGACTGACTCGAACGATCACGAGGCGAATCAGTTTCCGTTTGTCGACGCCCAGCCTCCGGAGCCCGTGCTGGTGTTCGGGTTTCCGGCGAGCATCGGGTTTACGTTGGTCAAGCAACGGCCCCTGGCGCGGTCCGGGATCGTGGCGATGAATACGGGGAGCCGCTTCCTGAAGATCCGTGGGAAGTGGGCGGATGAGCGGTGCTCGCTGGTGGACTGCCGGATGTTCGGGGGCAATAGCGGCAGTCCCGTCACGAATCAGTTGCGGGTCGGTGGGGAAGCGCCCCGGGTGCTGGGTGTCACCATCGCGTACAATCCGGACTATGCGTACGGGGTGATCGAGCCGGTTTCACGGGTGCGGGAGACGCTGGACGCGGCGCGGGGCGGCGATCGATCGGGGGACTGGAAGCTGATCATGGAGGAAGCGCCCAAGGCGGGAGAGACACCCTAGAGCTGGAGCTGTCCCTGGAAGGCGATGACGGCCTGGCCGGCGACGCGGACGAGAGTGGGGGCGCCTTTTTCGAGTTGGACGGTCACTTCGACGGTGCCGGGGCGGCCCATGGCCTGGCCCTGGCGGCCTTTGAACGAGAAGGTTGCCGCGTCGGTGGGGACGAGGTGATGGTGGGTGAGGTAGGCGCCGAGTGGACCGTTGGCGTTTCCGGTGACGGGGTCTTCGGGGATGCCGATGGCGGGTGCGAACATGCGGCCGTGGGTGAGGATGTCGTCTGCGTCGGAATCGAGGGTGAAGACGAAGTAGCCATTGCAGCCGATGGCGGCGCTGATCTCGGTGAGGCGAGCGAGGTTGGGCTGGAGGCTGTCGAGCTTGTCGCGGCTGCGAATGCCTATCATGACTTTCGAGTGTCCTGTCGATACGATCTGGATGGGACAGCGCTGGTCCAGGTCGACTTGTGTCAATCCCAATGCGGCGGTGATGTCGTCGCACTGCGCGTCTGCGAAGGGTTCGCCGATCTCAATGGCACCCTGGGTCATGACGATGCGATAGTCGCCATTGTCGGCGATGACCTCGACGGGGAGGATGCCGATGCCGATCTTCTGGATGACGGTGCACGATGGCAGGCGGTTCTCGACGGCGCGGGCGTAGTGGGCGGCGATGGTGGCGTGGCCACAGGAGGGGACTTCGGTGGTGGGTGTGAAGAAGCGGACCCAGACCTCGTGGTCGGGGCCGGCCGGGGGCAACATGAAGGCGGTTTCGGGATTGTTCAACTCGCGGGCGATGGCCTGCATCTGGGCGTCTGTCAGGCCGTCGGCGTTGGTGACGACACCGGCGGGGTTGCCCTGGAACTTGTCTTTGGTGAAGGCATCGACCTGATAGATCCTGACGGTTCTCATTGAGTCGTTCTCCCTTTGCGGTGGCTGGGCGGCGGGCCCGCCCTGCCGCTACGCCGGCATCGTACCGGGGAAAGTGAAGGACCACAATGGCGCGTTTGAATTCCACGGGCGGGAGATGGGGTTGTTGAAAGTCGACGGGATAGCGGGTATACAGGTGGCGCAAGGTCTGGGATTTCGGTGCAAAGGGCTGCTGTTATGAAGTACGAATATCTCCATCCGCGCGACGAGCTGGTGCTGACGATGCAGCGGATCTATCGTTACAAGATGACGACGACGTCGGGGGGGAACCTGTCGATCCTGGACGAGAACGGCGATATGTGGATCACGCCGACGGGGGTGGACAAGGGGACGCTGACGGGCGGTGATATTGTGTGCGTGCGGGCGGACGGGGCGGTCGAGGGGCGGCATCGCCCTTCTTCGGAGTATCCGTTTCACAAGGCGATCTATGCGGTGCGTCGCGACCTGAAGGCGATCGTGCATGCGCATCCGATGGCGCTGGTGGCTTTCAGTATCGCGCATCAGATTCCCGATACGCGGCTGTTCCATCAGGCGTGGCGTTCGAACGGGACGGTGGGGTTTGCGCCGTATGGGGTGCCGGGCAGCGATGATTTGGGCCACAAGATCGCGCAGAAGTATGCGGAGGGATTCGACAGCGTGATCCTGGAAAATCACGGGGTGTGCTGCGGGGGCCAGTGGCTTCAGGAGGCGTTTCAGCGCTTCGAGACGCTGGAGATGTGCTGCAAGGTGGCGATCAAGGCGCATGCGCTGGGCGAGCCGGCCGTGCTGAGCGAACAACAGTTGCAGTTGCAGAGCAAGAGCGATGCGCCGCTGGAGGCGTTCGAGTACGACCCGAGCATGATGGGTATTCGCGAGAAGGAGTTGCGGAATCAGCTCTGTACGTTTATCGAGCGGGGGTATCGCCAGCGTCTGCTCACGACGACGACGGGGACGTTCTCGGCGCGGATCGACGGCGAGAAGTTTCTGATTACGCCGTATCCTCTGGATCGTCATTCGGTGCTGCCTGAGGATCTGGTGATGATTCGCAAGGGCAAGAAGGAGTTCGGCAAGCGTCCGAGTCGGGGGGCGTTGCTGCACAAGGCGGTGTACGACGCTCAGCCGGCGGTGATGGCGATTGTCAATGCGTGCCCGATCAATGCGATGGCTTTTAGCGTTTGCCGCCGGACGATCGATACGCACACGATTCCGGAAAGCTACGTGTTCGTGCGCGATGTGGGGTTGCTGCCGTTCGAGACGGCGTTCAACGATTTCGAGGGGCTCGCGCGGACGCTGACGCTGGCCAGTCCGGCGGCGGTGCTGGAGAACAACGGGGTGATGGTGGTGGGCGACAGCGTGCTATCGGCGTTCGACAAACTGGAAGTGCTGGAGTGCTCGGCTGAGGCGGTGCTGGATGCGCAGCCGATCGGTGGGCACGTGGCGATGAGCCAGGCGGTGATCGATGAGCTGAGTGAGGCGTTTGGGCTGGAGCCACCTCCACGTGCGGATGCGGGTGCCGAATGAGCGGCGTCAGAGGCGGTCGTGCTATGGACAGCTATCGAAGGTGTGAACGATGAAGACGGATAGACTGACGCGGCGCGGTTTTCTGCAGGCGGCCGGACTGACGGGCGCGGCGTGGGCGAGCGGTGTGGTCCGGGCGGCGCGGGGAGGCGCGACGAGCCGGCGGCCTAATATTCTGTTTATCATGTCGGACGATCACTGCGCGCAGGCGATTGGGGCGTATGGATCGCGGCTGGCGAAGCTGGACCCGACGCCGACGATCGACCGGCTGGCGGCCGAGGGGATGCTGTTCGAAAACGCGTTCTGCACAAACTCGATCTGCACGCCGAGTCGGGCGTCGATCATGACGGGACAGTACAGCCAAACGAACGGTGTGCTGACGCTGGATGAGCGATTGGCGCCGGAGCGGCACACCCTGGCGATTGCGATGAAGGCGGCGGGGTACCAGACGGCGATGATCGGCAAGTGGCACTTGAAGGACGAGCCGGCGCATTTCGATTACTACAAGGTGCTTCCGGGGCAAGGGAAATACCACGATCCTGAGTTTCGGGAGAAGGGTAAGGGGCCGTGGCGGAAGAACGTCGTGAAGCACGAGGGGCATTCGAGCGACGTCATTACCGATATTGCGCTGGAGTGGTTCGAGGAGCGGCGGGAAGAGGAGAAGCCTTTCTTCATGATGCTGCACTACAAGGCGCCGCATGACATGTTCGAGAATGCCAGGCGGTACGATCGCTATTTGGCCGATGTGAATATTCCGGAGCCGGAGAGTCTGTACAGCCAGCCGCATTTTGGGTCGGTGGCGACGCGGGGATACAACGATTCGCTGGTGCGGCGTTATGGCACGTCCTGTTCGAAGCGGCATCCGTATCGCAACTACGGGCAGGACTTCGACGTCGATCCGAGCTTGCCCGATAAGGAGTATACGCACCGGGCGTATCAGGCGTATCTGAAGCGGTATCTGCGGTGCGTCAAGGGGGTCGATGACAATCTCAAGCGGCTGTTCGATGCGCTTTGCGGCAAGGGGTTGATGGACACGACGGCGATCTTCTACACGGGCGATCAGGGCTTCATGCTGGGCGAGCACGATTACATCGACAAGCGGTGGATGTACGAAGAATCGATGCGGATGCCCCTGCTGGTGCGGTATCCGAGGATGGTGCGGGCGGGCTCGCGAACGGATCTGCTGGTGAACAATACGGATTTTGCGCCGACGATGCTGGAGCTGGCGGGGGCTGAGGTGCCGGGGCTGATGCAGGGACGCAGTTTTGCTGGGGCGCTGGCGGGACGGGAGCCGGTGAACTGGCGGACGGCGACGTACTATCGCTACTGGATGCACCTGACGCACCATGACGTGCCGGCGCATTTCGGGATTCGCACGAAACGGTACAAGCTGATCTTCTACTACGGGCGGGCGCTGCCGAAGTACCGGGGCAAGAAGTCGATGAGTTGGAAACCGGTTTCGTATCCGGTCTGCCCGAGTCCGGCGGCGTGGGAGCTTTACGATCTGAAGAAGGACCCGCACGAGGTTGTCAACCAGTATGGTAATCCGAAGTATGTGAAGGTGGCGGCGCAGCTCAAAGAACAGTTGCGGCGTGAGCGAGAGGCACTGAACGAAACGGATGCGGCCTACCCGGAGTTTCAGAAGGTGATCGACGAGCATT
>Ga0272442_10008639_pt1 | contig 12864 bp, 11 predicted proteins | sample SSMForm2O_FD_200262 | JGI IMG/M metagenome (GOLD analysis project Ga0272442, IMG submission 200262) | Marine sediment archaeal communities from Little Sippewissett salt marsh, Falmouth, MA, United States - SSM-Form-2O | ecosystem: Environmental > Aquatic > Marine > Wetlands > Sediment ... | reverse complement strand
CGCTTGTGCTCGGGCTGGCGCTCGTGGTCGCCGGCTGCGGCGGAGACGACTCCGCTGACGACGCGGCTGAGGACACGCCGGGGGCGACGGCGGAGGTCGACGACTCTGGCGACCAGGCGACGGCCGAGGACGAGTCGGGCAGCGAGAGCGCAGAGGACGAGGGCACCGACGACGACAGCGCGAGCGCCGGCGGTGGGGCGAGCGTCCCCGATGGCGCCGACGCACTGGCGAGCTTCGACATCGACGGAGTGGGGTCGTACGAGCTGCCGCTGACGATCCCGTCCGGCGTGTGCTTCATCAGCGACGAGGCGCTCACCATCAGTGGCGACGGCCCGAGTGGAGAGTCTGCGAGTATCGACTACGCCGCGTCGCTCGATGCCACGTCGGTCTACCTGGACGTGCCTGACGACGGCGTGCAGGTGGGAGCCGGGGACGCGGCGATCTCGGGTGCCGACCCGGTGGATCTCACCGTCGCGGGTGACCGGGTGAGCGGTTCCGGCGTGTTCGTGGCGCTGGACGGCAGTGGCGAGTACGAGGGCACGTTCGAGTTCGTCTGCGGCTAGCGGCCTACTCGCAGGCGACGCCGTCACCGTCGCCGTCGAGGTGCGGGCCGTAGCCGGGCTGGCCCTCGCGGATGGGTGCGGCACCAGCGTCGCGGGCCTCGGTGCAGCTGGCGAACGCGCCGTCGGGCCGGCTGCCGGGTCCGCCGGCAGCGGTGCCGCTGGCTGAGCCGGCGGCCGAGCCGGAGCCCGACAAGGTGACGCCTGGTGCCGGCGGTGCGCCGTCCGGGGTCACGTCCGGTGCCTGGCCCGGGGTCGGCAGCGCCTGACCCGGGCATTCGGAGAGGATGCGGGCGATCGCGTCGCGCTCGGCCGTGGTGACCCACAGGTCGTAGCGGGCCTTCACCGCGACCTGTCGGGCGACGTAGGGACACCAGAAGCCGCGGTTCGGGGGGAGCCACGTCGCGGCGTCGCCGTCCCCCTTCTGCTGGTTGAGCCCACCGTCGACGGCGAGCAGGTTGAGCGGGTCGTTCGCGAGGCGTTCGCGTTGGGCGGGGCTGAGCTGCTGGGCACCCTTCTGCCAGGCGTCGGACAACGCGACGACGTGGTCGATCTGGACGAGGGCGGAGGTGTCCTCGCCGCGGACGAAGGGGATCCACCCGCGGCTGTACGGGCCGGCGAGCAGCCCGGTGCGGACGGTGCACCCGTCCCCGTCGAGCGTGGTCTGGGTGAGGTCACGGGCCAGGATGTCGTTGCGGGTGTCGCAGCCGTTGCCGTCCGCGTCTGCCCAGGCGGGTCCGAACTGGTCGCGGTCGTAGCCCGTCCTCGGGGCCCGGCCCTTGACCGGCAGAGTCTCGAGGACGGCGAGAGCCTCGCCTCGTGCCTGGTCCTGCGGCGACGTCGCAGCTGGGGAGGGCGTCGGCGACGGTGTCGGTGTCGGTGTCGGGCTGAGCGTCGGAGTCGGGGACGGTGTCGACGCCGCCTCCGTCGAGGGGGTCGACTGCGTCGTGGGGTCGGAGCTGTCGCCGATCCCGGTGACGCCGATGTAGACCAGCGCCGGCAGCACACCGGTGGCCACGATGCCGGCGATCCACCGCCGCCGCGCCAGCCGTCCTGCCGGTGCCACTGCACCCCTCTCGTCGAGCGTGTCTGCCCCATCGTGAGGGTTCCCCCATCGTGACGCGGTGAAACGACCCGAGACGTCCTCAGCGAGGCCCGGCCGGGGCAAGCCACGCGCGCAGGCGCTCGTCCACGTCAGGGTGGTTGAGGATGCCCAGGTGACTCACGCCGGTGACGATCACACCGTCGTCGAGATGCAGGTCGACCCCTCCCGGGCGACCACGACCGGTCGCGCTCGGGTAGCGGACCAGCCCGTCGCCGACGAGCCGTCCCCACGGGTGGTCGGGGTCGGGGGAGAGCGAGGCGGCCACCCAGTAGTAGGTGACGTGGCTCAGCAGAGGCGGGTGCGTGCGGGCGTCGTGCAGCAGCCGCTCGGGGCGGGGCAGGTCCTCGTCCATGACCGCGCCGAAGCGCAGGTCGGTGATGCCGGCACTGCGTGCGGCCAGCGGGCGGCTCAAGGGCTCGGTCTCCGGCGTGCGCCGAAGCGCCCAGTCGACCACGTGGACGGCCTTCTCCAGGGGCGCTCCGTGGTGAGGCGTGCCGAGCATGACGACGGCCCGTACAGCGCGAACCCACTCGGCGGCCGCGTCATCACCCACGTGACACGCGCTGCGGGCCACCAGGCCGCCCATCGAGTGGCCGACGAACGACAGCGACTCGACCGGCACCGGCCACGCCGCGACGAGCGAGTCGACAAGGCCCGCCAGCCGTCTGCCGTTCTCACTGATCCGCAGCCCCGAGTTGTAGCGGACGTCCACCGGGGTGAGGCCGGAGCCTCGCAGACGGTCGCTGTACCCGCCCTCCAGCTGCTCGTGAGGCCGCTGCCAGCACGTCTCGTCCTCGGCCAGGCCGTGCACGAAGACCACCACGTGGCCTGTCGCGTCGGGGAACGCGTCGGCCAGGACCTCGGGTCGCAGGGGCACATCCCGGCCGCCGTGACGCACGGCCATCTCGATGGCGAGCGGGGAGTGGTCGCGCTCGAGCCGGTCGCCCCACAGCCCGTTGGCCGCCGCCTGAGCGGCCCGGTCGAGCGTGGACGGGGGGCTCGTCGGGTCCGGGGGAGCGACGCTCGCCCTCGCCCGGGCCACCGCGGCCGGCACCTGACGATGGACGGCGGACAGCATCGAGTAGACGCCGTCCGCGATGGCTCGTTCGGTGGCCGCCACGGGGGCGGCCTCGGGTGGCAGCTGGCGCTCGACCCGGCGCATGACAGCCGAGTGGGTGTCGCGAACCATGCCGACGAGGCCCGCCAGTCCGGTGCCGGCGGCGTCCGCGGCCGCCTGCAACCGCTCCCGCGGGTCGGTGGTCACGACGCCAGCTCGGCGAGCCTGGTGGTCGTGCTCCAGGTGCGGATCGTCATCTGCTGATACTCCGGTGTCGACGCCAGCGTGCTCAACCGGCTCTGAGACCGTCGCGCTCCGAGACGCTGGAAGTACAGCACGCCGTCACCCGGCCACGCCATGTCCACGCCCTCGCGGGGCCGGATCACCTCCATCACGCGACTGCTGGTCAGTGGCGCCTTCAGGAACACCACGTCGCTGTAGTAGGTGTCGGGTTGCGAGCCGAACCCGTCGGGGGCCTGGGCCAGCACCTCCTGCAGGTCGTCGGCCGTGCGGACGACCACGACGACACCGAGGTCGAGCCGCTCCGCGAGCATCGCCTCGACCTCGGACTCCAGAGAGTCGGACGGCGTCGCGGTGAACAGCACGTTGCCCGACTGGATGTAGGTCGACACGTCGTCGAAACCGGCGTCGGCGAACACCGTGCGCAGGTCGCCCATGGACACGAGGTTGCGACCGCCCACATTGATGCCGCGCAGCAGCGCCACGTGCCGTGTGCTCACCACTCGACCGTAGCCCGGGCCGAGACGACCGCGTACCGCATCGCGTGTCACCCCCACAGCGGGATCGTCAGCGTGGCCGCCGCCAGCGCGGTGGCCGCCAGCAGGTGACCCGCGGCGAACGCTGAGACGGGCAGCCCCGTCTGCGCGGCCATGGCCGCCGCGTCCAGCCCGGGGTCACGCGAGCGCAGCCGCCACTGCCCCAGCGCATCGATCGCGCCACCGCCGGCGAGCACACCGCCCAGACCGGCCACCATTAGCGGCGCCGCGGCCGGCGGCGCCACAGCCAGCACGGCCCACCCCGCCGCCCCGAGACCGGTCGCGACCAGTGCTCCCCACCAGGAACGGATCGTCAGGACGAGTGCCAGCGCGATCACGGTCACCAGGTAGGCCAGCCACAGTGCCCCGAGACCGGCGAGAACGGCGCTCATGCCGGCCAGGGCGGCCGTGCCGGGCGCGAGGTAGCCGGCGGCCGAGACGACGAACGCCGCGACGGGACGCCGCGACCTCCAGCGGGTGGAGGCGACACCGGAGCCGTCGCGGTGCATGCGCAGGCTCGTCACCGCACCGCCCATGAGCCCGGCGACGAGTCCGTGCCCGAGCTCGTGCGCCACCGTGGACACGTGCGTCGTGGCCACCCGCGCTCGGCCGGCGCCGAGGACGGTCCCGACCAGGACGGCGGACAGCAGACCGGCGGACGCAACGGGCGCTGACGGCGCGACCACGGGGGCGTTCACCAGTGCCCAGGCGGCCACGTCGTCGGCACCGGGGGCTCCGAGCAGCGCCCACGCGACGGGCGCGAGGACGAGGAGCGACAGGATGACGCCCACCCTCAGCTCACCCGGCCATCTGCCGTCGCACAAGCACGTCGGCGGCGGTCACTGCCCACTGCTGGGCGGACGCGGTGTGGCTGCAGACCGAGGACGCCGCAGCGGCCACTGCTCCCGCAGCACGGCGGCCGCGTACTCGCGGGTGGCCAGGGCCACCGGGGCGCGCTTGGCCGCCGACATGGTGCTGGTGCCCATGACGGCGCGGAGCCGACGGTCGGGCTGGATCTGCAGTACCCGGGTGCCCCGTCGCCGGACGCGGGACACCTCGCGTGCCAGCTGCGCCCGCGCAGGAGCACGCATGGCGTTGCCGATGTCCGGCGCGACGGCGTCTGCCGAGCCCAGCGGCGCGGAGACCAGCACGAGATCGAGCTCGAGGTCGGCGACGACGTCGAGACTGGTCAGCGAGTAGGCACCCCCGTCCACGTACCGCTCGTCGTCGATGGTGACCGGTGCGAAGTAGCCGGGTACGGCGCATGATGCCGACACGGCGTCCGCCACCGACGCGACCCGGTCCCGCCCGAAGACCACCCGCTCCCCGTCTCGCAGGCGAACCGTGCACACCCACAGCGGGTCGGCCGGCCAGGCGTCGAACAACCCGGCGAACAGGGCGGCGGTCGCCGTCACGTCGCGGCGCCCCTGCGGCAGCAGCCCGGACGCCAGTACGCCCGGGCGATAGCGCCAGGGCCTGCGAGCTGCGGCCCACAAGAGCTCGGGAGAGGCAGGGCGGCGTTCCCGGGACGGCGCCGGGCCGGGGGTGCGCAGCGGCGGGGCGGCGCCCAGGATCGCCTGACCGTCGGCCGACATCGGGAGCCCGGCCACCCGTGGCACGTAGTCCTCGGGCGGGAAGCCGGTGCGCATGAGGGCGGCCGCAGTGGCTCCGGCCGACGTCCCCACGAGCACGTCGGCGCTGCGCGCGTCCCAGCCGACAGCCTCGGCGAGCGCGGTGAGCACACCGGCGTGGAACGCCGTACCCGTCAGGCCGCCGCCCCCGAGGACGATGCCGATGCGGGGGGTGGCGCTCAACGGTCAGTCAGCGCCGTCTCGGTGAACACGGCCAGGCCCAGGTCGGGCTGGTAGCCGTGGATCTCCTTGACGTCCAGCTTGTCCATGAACTCCAGGATCGCCTCGCTCACCACCTGACCCGGCACGAGAATCGGGAAACCGGGCGGGTAGGGCACCACGAGGCTGGACGACACCACCTCTCGGCCGGCGTCCATGGCGGCTCGCACCTCGTCCAGCATCAGGTACTCGACGTTCTCGGGGTCGTAGCCGAGGAAGTAGGCCGCTCGCATGTCACCTTCTGGACTGCCCTCGTGCGGGGAGAACGTGGCGTGGAACGCGCTGAAGTCCGGCAGCTGCGGCAGCTCCTTCGTGGCCCGGTGGACGCGACGTTCGAACACCTTGCGCTGGGCCGGGCTGAACTCCGCCTCCTCGAGCTCGAGGCGACGGGCGATCTGGCGCAGGACGTCGAGCAGGTAGTCCACCGACCCCCAGGTGGCGCCGATGGTGATGATGAACAGCACACTGTTGATCGACGTCTTGTTCACCTGGATGCCGTAGGAGTCCATGAGGACGTCGTTCTTGAACTCGTCGCCGTTCCACCCCGTCCCACCGACGAACAACGTGAGGCGGGTGGGATCGAGCACGAACTCGTTGGTCTCGATCGTGGCGCGGGCATTGGGCCACCCGCTGGCCTTGTCGGCCAGCACGGCCGCGGTCTCCTGGCTGTGGACGGGACGGAACTCCTCCGGCACCATCTCGCTGCCGCGCAGCACGTGCATGTACCGGGCAATCAACGGGTCGGTGGCGATACGGCGCCGGATCGTCAGAGCGATCTCGTAGGCGCGCGCGACCAGGCCATAGCCCTCCAGGTCGAACTGGCGCCGAGCGAGATCGAGCGACGCCAGGATCTGGTAGTTGGGTGAGGTGCTGGTGTGGGTGTTGAACGCCTCGTGGAACTGCGTCACCGCCATGCGCTCGAAGTCCTGGTCGTAGACGTGGATCATCGACCCCTGACGAAGCGCCGACAGCGACTTGTGCGTCGACTGGGTGGCGTAGACGCGCACCCGCGTGCGGTCGGGGTCGGGCAGCAGCTCGTTGTCCAGCCAGGTGGCGTCGTCGTCAGGGTCGAGCCCGTCCATCCGGGCCTGATGGGCCGCGTACTCCTCGCGATACCCCGGTGTGCGAAGTCGGGCCTCGAGCGCCCGCGCCGAGGCCATCGCCGCGCGGTGCCGCATCAGCGGGTGCACGTTGACGAACGCGAACCACGCCTCGTCCCACAAGAAGACGACGTCCGGCTTGATGGCCAGAACCTCCTGCATCACCCGGGTCGGGTTGTAGGTGACGCCGTCGAAGGTGCAGTTCGTCAGCAGCACCATCTTGACCGCGTCCAGTCGACCGGCCCGGCGGAGGTCGAGCAGGGTCTGCTTGATGGTGCGCAGCGGGACACCGCCGTAGATGACGTAGTCACCCAGCGGGTAGGCGTCGAGGTAGATCGGGTGCGCTCCGCCCAGGATCAGCCCGTAGTGGTGGCTCTTGTGGCAGTTGCGGTCGATCAGCACGATGTCGTCCGGACGCGTCAGGGCCTGCACGACGATCTTGTTGGACGTGGACGTGCCGTTGGTGGCGAAGAAGGTGTGCTCCGCCCCCCAGGCCACGGCCGCCTTGTCCTGGGCCTCCTTCAGGCTTCCGTGCGGGGAGAGCAACGAGTCCAGGCCGCCGGCCGTCGATGATGTCTCAGCCAAGAAGATGTTTCGGCCGTAGAACTCCGCCATGTCACGAATCCACTTGGAGTTGAACAGCGAGTTGCCCCGGGCGATGGGGAGGGCGTGGAAGTTGCCGATCGGCCGCTCGGCGTACGACTTGAGCGCGTCGAAGAAGGGCGTGTCCACCCGGTTGCGCACCCCGGACATGACGGTGACGTTCAGCTCGCTGCGGGCCTCGTAGCGGTAGAAGACCCGGTCGAACACCTCGTAGGTCGTGTCGTGCGACTCCGGCATCGACTCGTCGGTCAGCAGGTACAGGTTGAGGTGCGGGCGAATCCGGCGGATGACGTGGGCCAGGGCCAACGACCGAGGCGGCGAGGCGGCGCCGCCGAGCCCGTACTCGGCGTCCAGCTCGTCCAGCTGGGGCCCGTAGAACCCGAAGGCGGCGGGGGATCGAAACGGGAAGTCGTAGCGCAGCAGAACCGCCTGGATGTCGTGGTTGACCAGAACGGCGGCCAGGGCCGCCTCGAACGAGTCCACCGAGACGATGTCGAAGACCAGGTCGTCGTTCGGTCGTGAGTAGCTGCGCAGCTCGGCCAAGCCCGACTCGAGCACGGCGGGGTCGGTGTCGCTGACGACCAGGAGGGTGAAGTAGCCGGGGAGCTTCTCGTCCGGGCCGGGTTGGCGCACCGACTCGCCGATTCCCCCGAAGATGGACGCCTTGTCGCTCCAGCGGCCCAGCTGCCAGGCAGCCACGCGTGCCTGCTCGGCCAGCACGTCGTAGTCACCGCGACCCGCCCAGGTCTCGAGCGTCTCCAGGCCGCCGCCACCCGGGTAGACCCACAGCCCCTCGACGCCGCGGAGGAAGGCGAAGAGATCGGCCAGCTCGTCCTCCAGCTCGGAGACGTCCTGGCCCGAACGCTGTCCGACCGCCAGCCGTTCGGCGACGCGACCGAGCCGCTCCCACGCATCGCGTCGTGCGTACGCGGGGTTGGTGGTCTCGGCAAGGAACGAGCGGCTCGGCAGCTCGCGGGCGGTGTAGCTCATGCGGCGTCCTCGAGATCTCGGCGGTGGGCACCAGCATGCTCGCTTCGGTGCGTTCATGCCCGGAACTTCGCGGCTCGGCCGCACCTGCAAGGGGTCTTGCGGCACTGGACAACCGCCACAGGAGGACTTGCATCACAGGTGAAGGTTGCCGTCAGTCCGCAGGGAGGGGATGACCGTCATGGCGACAATGACACGCAGCACCACCATCGAGGCGCCGGTCGAGGAGGTATTCGACTACGCCCTCGACATCAGGAACCTGTGGGTGATCCCGGATGTCGGTCTGGCCGACGTCCAGCAGAGGCCTGGGGGAGTCGGTTCCACGGCCAAGATCTTCAACCACTTCCTCGGCCTGCACTTCGAGATGACCCTCGAGATCCTCGAGGTCGTCCGTCCGGAGAAGATCGTCCTGAAGATCACCAGCAACACCCCGGACCGTCCGCTGTGGACCTTGACGTTCGAGCCGGGCGAGGACAGCACGACGGTGACGATGACCGGGGAGTGGCACATCAACGTGCCGGGCATCGGCGCGACCATGGAGGAGATGCAGGCCCGGGCCCACAAGGACATCGTCGACGGTCTGCTGGCCAACCTGAAGGGCAAGGTGGAGCCCCTCGTAGCGGCCTGACAGCCAGGCGAGTCGCGCAGTCGGAGCCGCCCGTCGGACGGACGGCCGCCTGCAGTCACTCGACGGTGATGGACGAGACGATCGCATCGGTGACGGCCAGCCAGTCGGCGAGCTGCGCCTGCGGTCCGCCACGCATGGTGGCGAGCGCCATCAGAGGTCCGGCGTCGGTCTCGATGGCGTACAGGCGGGCCGGCTCGGAGACCCACGTGCCGATCTGGTGGTCGGTCCCGTCGTCCTCGTAGGGCCACAGCACCACGCACGGCGGGATGTCGCTGGTGTCGTCGTCGGCGAAGCAGGTCGCCGCCGGGTCGCTGACCCGCAGGTCCCACCACGCCGCGTCTCCGTCCGGGCGGCGCAGGGTGCCCGCGTCGACGACGTCGAGCGACACGGCCTCCTCGAGCCAGGCGTCGATGTCGGTGGGGAAGTCGATGGGGCCGGCGTAGAGCAGCACCTGGTCGGCGCGGCCCTCGGTGGCCGACTGCTCGTCGGTGACCCGCTGGGTCAGGTCGGCAGCGGTGGTGGGGAAGTCGAGGTCGAGCCCGCCGTAGGGGTCGCCCTGGATGACCCGGTAGGGGTCGCCTCCCCTGGACGCGTCGAGGGTGACGGTCGTGGTGGTCAGCGTGATCGGGAAGGGGCCGTTGTCGTAGGAGTAGGTGCCTGGCTGCACCGGTGATCCTCGGTTCGGTTCGGCGAGCTGGTCGTCGGTGCCGTCGTCGACGGTGGCCTCGTCGGTCGGCTGGTCGACAGGGGCGACGTCACCCTGCCCGGACAGGGAGTCGACGATCCCCGGCCCCCAGATCACTCCCGCTGCGACGGCGGCCGCGGCGGCTGCGACGAGGACGGCGTTGCGTCGGGTGTGTTCGCGTCGTGCCTGCATCTGGATCTCCTCCCACGCTGCGGTCGTGTCGATCGGCTGGGTGCGGGTTGCCGCACGGGTTCCGGCCCGCATCCGCTCATCGAGCGACATCGCCGACCACCTCCTCACCGAGCAGCTCGCCGAGTCGGGTTCTGGCCCGGTGCAGGTGCACCCCGGCTGTGGACGTCGAGCAGTCCAGGAGGTCGGCGATCTCCTTGACCGGCCGGTCCTCGAAGTAGAACAGCACGGCTGCGGCGCGCTGCTTGGCCGGCAACCTGCTCAGCGCTGCCAGCACGTCGGCCGAGGCCGCGGCTTCGGCAGGGTCGGCCACCTCTGCCGGCGGCACCGACCGCGCCAGGGCCGTCGTCAGGCGCTGCTCACGCCGCACCGAGCGCACGGCGAGCCGAACTGCGACCCGCCGCACCCACGCTGCCGGTGCGTCGTGCCCGGACACCCGTCGCCAGTAGCGCAGCAGCTGCACGAACGCGTCCTGGGCGACCTCCTCGGCCCGCCCCCAGTCCTGGACGATCAGGAACGCCGTTCGCACCACCTGGTCGTAGTGGTCGTCGAACAGGTCCCGGACCTCGTCCTCCCGGCCCATCCGCGCTCACCATCCTCGGTTGGGTGCACTGTCACCCTGTTACAGCCACGAGGCCACCGCGTTCTTGACATGCCTGTCGCCGAATATGGTCACGATTCGGTAACAGCCGATGGCGATGCCGGATCGGGGGTCTCGCTCTCGCCCCCTGATGCTCGTCCACGCACCTGTCGAGGGGCGCGGCGGTCTGCGACCTGCTACACCTGGAACGCGGGCCGACTCCGGTCCGCGCCCACCAGTCAAGGAGCGTCATGTCTGACCCGAAGATCATCGCCGTCGTCGGCGCGACGGGGGCCCAGGGCGGGTCGACCGCTCGGGCGCTGCTGCGCGACCCAGCCTTCACCGTTCGGGCGTTGACCCGTGACCCGAGCTCCGACGCGGCCCAGGCCCTCGCCGCGGCGGGAGCCGAGGTCGTGGCCGCCGACATCGACGACGAGGCGAGCCTGGTCGCAGCACTCGAGGGGGCCCACGGGGCCTTCTTCGTGACGTTCTTCTGGGCGCACTTCTCCCCGGAGGTCGAGCAGGCGCAGGCCCAGCGCATGGCGCAGGCAGCCAAGACCGCCGGGATCCAGCACGCGATCTGGTCCACCCTGGAGGACACCCGCCGGTTCATCCCGCTGGAGGATGACCGGATGCCCACCCTCATGGGCGAGTACAAGGTGCCCCACTTCGACGCCAAGGGTTCGGCCAACCACTTCTTCACCGACGCCGGCGTCCCGACGACGTTCCTGCAGACGGCGTTCTACTGGGACAACATGATCGGGTTCGGCAGTGGCCCGCAGCGCGGCGAGGACGGCTCGCTCGCACTGGTGTTCCCCATGGGCGACGCCCCGCTCTCCGGCATCGCCGCCGAGGACATCGGCAAGGTCGCGGCCGGCATCTTCGCCGCCGGAGACACCTACATCGGTCAGACGGTGTCCATCGCCGGGGAGCACCTGACCCTCGCCGACATGGCCGCCCAGCTCAGCGACGCGATCGGCGAGCCGGTGACCTACGTCGCCGTCGAGCCAGACGACTACCGGGCCATGGGATTCCCCGGCGCGGAGGACCTGGGCAACATGTTCCAGTTCTACCGGGACTTCAACGACTACTTCGTCGGCGAACGCGACCTCGACCTGGTGCGGCGGCTCAACCCCGAGCTCATGTCGTTCCGGGACTGGCTCGCCCTGCACAAGGACGAGATCCCCATCCCACCCGTTGCGGCGCAGTAGCAGGGCCGTTCTGCGCCCACCCCCATCGGACGGCCCGCGCAGCCGCGCTGCGGCCACCTACTCTGTCGCCGTGACGCTGAGCGAGGCCGTCCGTGGCTGACGCGACCACCTGGCTTCTCCTGGGCCTGGCGGTGGTGCTGATCGCCGCCAACGCGCTGTTCGTGGCGGCCGAGTTCGCGTTCGTCACCGCCGACCGGTCACGGCTGCAGCAGCAGGCTGGCACCGATCGCCGGGCCCGGCAGGCTGTGCGCGCCCTCGGCCAGCTGAGCACCCAGCTCTCCGGCGCCCAGCTCGGCATCACCGTCACGTCACTGCTCGTGGGCTTCCTGGCAGAGCCGGCACTTGCCCAGCTGCTCCGGCCGGGGCTCGAGCAGGTGGGACTCTCGTCGGCGTCGGTCACCGCTGTGTCGCTGGGGCTGGCGCTCGCCGTCGCGACCGCGGTGCAGATGATCTTCGGCGAGCTCGTCCCGAAGAACTGGGCCATCGCCTCCCCGGAGACGGTCTCGCGCGCCACCGCCAGCCCCATGCTCGGCTTCACGAAGGTGGCCGGCCCGCTCCTCCGAGTGCTCAACGGAAGCGCCAACCGCATCGTGCGGGCGGTCGGCATCGAACCGACCGAGGAGCTGTCATCGGCGCGGTCGGCGCCGGAGCTGCGGTCGCTGGTGCGACAGTCCGCGAGGGAGGGCACTCTCGACCCGGGCGTGGCGACGATGCTGGAACGAGGGCTCGCGTTCTCCGACCGCACCGCAGAGCAGGTGATGACCCCGCGGCCACAGGTCGACACCGTCGAGGCCGACCTGCCCGTGGCCGGCGTCGCGCAGCTGATGCGTCAGACGGGCCATGCACGGTTTCCCGTCACCGGACCGGACGGCGTGGACGACATCGTCGGTGTGGTCGACCTGCGCAGGGTGCTGCGCGTCGACCCGTCCGCCGCCCAGGACGTGCCCGTACGTCAGGTCATGGCGCCGCCTCTGCTCGTCCCGTCCACCATGCCCCTGGACGACCTGCTCGACCAGCTGCGAGAGCAGAGCCCGATCGCCGTGGTCATCGACGAGTACGGCGGAACGGCCGGTGTGGCGTCGCTGGAGGACCTCGTCGAGGAGCTCGTCGGCGACGTCCTCGACGAGCACGACGCTCACGAGACCCCCGCGGTGCGACGACGTCGTGACGGCGCGTTGCTGGTCTCGGGCCTGCTGCGGACCGACGAGGCGCGAGGTGTGGGGCTGCCCCTGGCCGACGAGGAGGCCTACGACACCCTCGGCGGGTTCTTCGCCGCCCGAATGGGGCGGCTCGCGACCGTCGGCGACGTCGTCGACCTCGACGGATGGACGCTGACGGTCACCCGCATGGACGGCCGCCGCATCGACCAGGTGCTGGCTCGCCCGTCCCGGCTCCTTCTCGACGGCATCCCCGCCGGGACGGGGGAGTCGAGATGAGCGACGGCGCCGCCCTGGTGCTCGCGGTGCTGCTGCTGGCGGGCAACGCCTTCTTCGTCGGTGCGGAGATCGCGCTGGTGTCTGTACGCCGGGCCCA
>Ga0272442_10008638_pt1 | contig 12864 bp, 8 predicted proteins | sample SSMForm2O_FD_200262 | JGI IMG/M metagenome (GOLD analysis project Ga0272442, IMG submission 200262) | Marine sediment archaeal communities from Little Sippewissett salt marsh, Falmouth, MA, United States - SSM-Form-2O | ecosystem: Environmental > Aquatic > Marine > Wetlands > Sediment ... | reverse complement strand
CCACCGGACGCCCCGAAGCGTCCAGGACTCGACCGGTACGAGGGCTCCCCCGTTCAAGACGCACCTCAACCGAATCGAGCGTCTCGCCCGGGGCGATCAGCGGAGTCTGAACCGGATAGTACCCGTCAGCCACAATGCGCACACAGAATCGCGGGTTCGGCGGTGAGATGATCCAATGTCTCAGCGTGCTACTGAACCGACCGTCGGCGTCCTCCACGGGCCTGCGATGGCGTGGTGCTGACCGGAAGTTGGGGGGTTCCCGGCCCCCAGACGCCGTGCCGATCCATGTCTCGAATCGCGTGATGGGCTCGCCTGTTGCCGCGTCCACCACCCGTCCGGAGATCGTCTGGTGCGGGTACAGCACCAACTCGTAAGGTCGCTCCTGAGCGACCAATCCGCGGACCGAATGGGATGGGAATCCCTTCTTGCTATAGTTCACTTCGAACGTGCCGCCGGCGGGAAGATCATGCAGTCCAAATCGACCATTGGCGCCGGTCCTGGTTCGCCTCGCGAATTGGAGGTCCCCACGCAACTTCCACTCCCCCAGCGATACACGAGCGCCGTCTACAGGTTTGCCCGATGCATCCACCACCCGGCCACGAAGCGCCCACCCCGGCTTCATGGTGATCGTCACCGGCTCGACGCCCGGATGAATATCGACCGATGCCACCTCGGGCGCGAAGCCACGCGCATGCACAACCAGATCGCGCGGACCGGCCGACAGCGCCCCAAAGTCAAACCGGCCCTTCGCGTCGGTGCGGCGCATGTTGCCGTCCTCCACTGGCAGCCCAGACGCCATGGTCGCCATCGAACGCCCGGAGAGGACCAATGCGTCCTCAACCGCCCGGCCGCGCTGGTCGCGGACCGTGCCACGAAACGGCAACCCACTCTTCATGACCGACACGGCGCTGTGGTCAGCCAGACGGGCGACTGCCGGTGTCTGTCGGTGATCGCCAAGCGAACTGCCAACATAGTCGGGATGGAACAATCTTAGCACCGTCTGTTGCAGGTCGACCGGCAGACGACACTGCCAACGACCGTCGCGATCGGTGGTCACCCGCTTGCCGGCACGAAACATGTCGTCGACCCGGTAGCTGATGTCCACTTCAGCGCCGACGATCGGATCGCCGGCTTCATTGACCACGCGCCCCCCATACAGCCGGCGTCCAGCATCGGGCGCAGGCCCCGCAACCGGTTCGACGTCCTCAGCGACGATGTCAGGCAGATCGAGGGTGAACTGCCCGAACCTCAGCCGCCTGGTCAGCACCCAATCGCTGGGAGTCGAGTCTTCATCGATCAGGCGAGTCTTGAGGGTCAGTCCGTCGCCCATCGGTACCGACTGCTCGTAGTAACCCTGCTTGTCCGTCCTCTCGGTGCCGAGCCCGAACAGTTCACCCTCGTGATCCACGGCAAACTCAACCGCACGACCTGCGACCGGATGGCCGTTGCGATCGACAACCCGACCTTCAACCGAACCTTGATCGAAGGTAGCCGGCGCGATCAGCGCGCCGTCGGCCCGCTTACCCGGCAAGAGCAGCAGCCCCATTTTGCGCGTTGCGCCGCACGAGACGATCCAATGACGCTCAGTGGGTTTCAGGTCGGCGATGATGAATTTGCCATCCTCATCAGCCGTAGCCCAGCGCGAATGCCGAGGGCGATACGGGAAATAGACCTCAGCATAAGGCCTACGGTGGCCCTTCCCGTCGGTAACATAACCCTCTACTTTCATCGGGAAGCTAGCCGCTTTGTCCTCGGACGCAGCCTTGTCGTCCGCACGGTCGGCCTGAGCGCCGAGTTGACCGACGACAGACAGCCCCACAATCACGGCAACCGTCATGGCCGCAAGCCACGCTCGACGCAGTTTGGCCTGCCCATGCGCGTCGACGCCCATCAGCCGGAGGATTCGCCCGCGCAGTTGCGACGAACGGCTTGCAGCGCCCAGCGCAGCCGGAGCGAACAGCGGGTTGGGCTGACGTTCGTCCAGCGCCAGTTCGGCCACGCGGATCAGCGACTCGGCGTACAGCTTCGGCTGACCACCCGCAGCCACTACCATGTCGTCGCAGCACCGCTCCCGCTCGACGCGAACCCGTCGTGAGACGAACCATACCGCCGGATGGAAGAACAGCCCCGCCTCAATCAGCCGCTGTAACAGATTGACCAGATGATCCCAGCGGCGGATGTGGGCCAGTTCGTGAGCCAGCAGCATTTCCACCTGCTCAGCCGTGAACCCACTGGCCAGCGAGACCGGCAGCAGGATCATCGGGCGAATCGCCCCCACCACCGTGGGTACCGCGACCTGTTCGCAGTATCGCAGTAGCGGCGCCGACCGCACGCCGATCCGCCTCACTTGGCGCCAGAACGCCCCGAGCAACGCCCGATCTTCCACGATCTGGCTCTCTCGTCGCAGGCGCTGACCACCGGCCACCCCCACGACCATCCTGACCAGCATGAGGGTCACCCCGATCGCGTAGCACGCCACAACGTATGGCGCGTAACCCTGCCACGCTGCGGCACTCAGCGCTCGCCAGGTCGGCGCAAACCGATCGGCGCGCCCGGCCTGATCGGCTACCGCGGGGGTAACCGGCGCGCGCCCCCAGTCGCGCGGGTGACGACCCAAACGTTCGCGCGGCCGGTCGCGTGCCGCCTCACCCGACGCCAGCGTACCCCTCAACGTCCCAGGCGCCCCCGACACGGCGGTGACTGGTTCGCTCGGTGCGTCGAGCACCAGAAATGTCGCCGGCGGGCACGCAGCCATCACGAGTAAGGCGCACAAATACATGGTGTACCGGGCGCTGGCCGATCCGCGCCGCAGCACACCGACACCCACCCACACCAGCAGCGCGATCAAAGCCCCCTGCCACAAAAAATGCAGGAGCGTCTCGGTCAATCGCACACACCACGCCGCATCCAGAAGATTCGACAGGCTCATGGCGATCGCTCCTTGCCTTTACGTTCGATCAACTCTCGCATCTTGCGCAGTTCCGATTCGTCGATGTCGCCCGTCTCCAGCAGATTCAGCATGAGCGAGGCGGCCGACCCGTCGAAGACCCGCGACACCAGGTCGCGGAGCATTCGCCGGCTGGTCACCTGCCGGCTGACGCGCGGACTGTAGTGATACGTGTTGCCGTCCTTCTGGCGCTTCAGATAACCCTTTCTGACCATGATGTTCATGGTGGTCATCACCGAGGTGTAGGCCAGCGGCCGGCTGTCGGCCAACGCGTCGCGAACCTGGCGCACCGTCGCCGGCCACTGACCCCAAAGGATCTTCAGAATCGCCAGCTCCAACTCGGTTGGATGTCGAGATGAGGGTCGGGCCACGGCTGCACCTCCCTGCAAACGTCATGTTTACTAATTCCTTAATAGAATGCCACGCGTCGGCGGGCCTGTCAAGCCAAAGCTATTAAAAAATTAGTACGCAAGCCGTCCGGGGTGGCGGGCTGGCCGGCTGGTAAGCCCCCACGACTTCCCGCTTGACACCCGATAGCTCAACGCTAAGCTCCCCACCCCAGACGGTGGATGCGGCCCTGGGCTGTTTCTGTGTATGCGATTCACCGGAATCACCTTCCCGAAGCACCCCCCCCGCTTAGAACACCCAAACCGAGGTAGTTGATGAAGCCTTCCTGCAAACCCACTTACCGCCAGTGCAAAGCCTCCCTCATACCCCAGCCGCCACGCCTGCTGTCGATTCTGTCGGTTACGATGGGGTACAGCCTCATCGCCGGGTGCTCGCAGGCAGTGCCGGACGCACCAACTGCACAGGTCGACGCGCCCGCTTGCACCGATGGGGCACCGGTAGCGCTGCACTCTCTAGAAGATGTGCTCGCCCTGGAGCCTGGCGACCAGATCGCGTTCAACCACGTGGTCGAGCGACTGATCCTGCTCCAGGCGCGAGGTCGAGCCGAGCCCGCGCCCGACCGCCGCGAGCGATGGTTGCGCCGCCGAGCCTTGCGGATCCTGCGCAACGTCACGCTGGTCGATACACCGACGGCCACGATCGTGCGATGCCCGGACAGCGCCGATGACGTGATGGTGACCTTTCGCACCGTGCGACTGTACGTCTGCCGCGTCGCGGGCCTGCCGGCCCGCCAGGCCGACCGCCTCCTGCACCAGTCCGGCGGTCCGGTGGAAGTCGTCTACCGGTTCATTTTGGACCTGCACGACAAGCACGTCGCCGGCCTTGCTATCCAACGCATTACGCTGGGTGACGCCGACAAGATCGTCCTGACCGCGGACCGATTCGACGTATCACCGGACACCGCCCGGGCGTACGAGATATACCGACAGGGCCTGGGCTTACAGCAGAGCAGGAATCTGTCTGAGGCCCTCATGTGCTTCGACCAGGCCCTCGGCTGTGACCCGGAGGCGGCAGCCATCGTCAATCATGTGGCGTGGTTCCGCGCCACCACCCGTGCAAAGTCGTACCGCGATCCGCCGATGTCGCTGAAGCTGGCCCGTCGCGCCCTCAAGGCCTGCGAGGCGTTCGGGACCGGCTACCGGCCCGACATCCTCGATACCGCCGCGCGTGCCTGCTACGAGAACGGCCAATACGCCGAGGCCCTCCAGTTTGAGCAGGATGCCCTCCGCTACGACCCCCGCAACCGCAGCTACCGCGATCAACTCGATATGATCAGCAAAAGGCTCCCGCCGTCGCCGGCGGCCCCGTGACCGAACGAATAGGAGGATATAAGCCGTAACGATACGCCTCGGCCTGAGCCCGCAAGGCAACCTCATGCTGACATCCCGGTACTCACGAATCAGTAACGGAGCAACTCGTTGGCTGTTTCCTCATCAATAATCAGTCTTGACGCGTACCGGTACCGCTCTCCTGCAACAGACGCAAAAATCGCCGGAACCTTGGACTTCCCTTTCTCGTAGCGGGCGACAAGGATTACGGACTTGTTCGGATCCGTGGCCATGGTCTTCAAGATCGGTAGTTCCACCGCCGAGTACACGACATACTCAGCGTCGCCATCGGCCTTGGACATCTCGGCTGGGCCCCCGGGCCCGCCGCCTTCCGTACGGTAGCGTGCGCTGAGGGCAACCGGCTTCCCATCCGAGCGAATCGCCGTGAACGCAATATCACCGACGATTCGTTCCGCTTTGACCATCCTATCCATGTCAAATTTGAACTGCTTCGCCAGGTTGTAGAAGATCGATCCCCGCCGTCCGCTCGTGCTCTGTTTGCCGGATGCGTCCTCTCCGTCCTGGCCAGGCAACTCCCCCACACCGGTCAGCACGATGTCCAACTGCGTGTCGACCTCCTCGGCACTTCGGGCAGATGCGTCGCCCCCTCCACGTCGGTCGCGCACGCGGTTCGGCTCGGTAAACTCCAGCACGTCACGCGTCTGCGGCGCCCCATCCACCTCCGGCAAACGACGTCTCTCCACCATAAGAGGGGCAGATAAACCGTATGCCTCAGCTTTATCTTCCTGCCCAGCCTGTTCTTCGATCTTCTTGGCAAAAAGATGTGCCAAGATCGTCGCGTTCCCATCCAGATGCTTTCGAACCGTGAGGCAGACATTGAGCGCAAATACCCTTACGCGTGGCAAATCGCTGGCCCACAGAGCAAACTCTTTGCGCCAGTCCAGCCTGGCTGCCGCCCGCACGACCTTCCCAGTTGTGTTCCCCGAAACGATCCCGACATTAAGCCACGCCTTATCGCCGCCCTGCTCCGCCTTCTTCCTGCTGCCGATCTCAAACATGCGCCTGATGAAATCCTCCGCCGCGGCCTGCGCGAAATAGTCCGGGTCGGACCCTGCCACGACGGTAATACCCTCCCGAAGTTCGAGCTTCTTGCGTTCGTGCAACTTCCCTGCCTGTTGCGGCAGCCGGTAGTGGCGGATCCGAAGGTGCCCGTCGTCGTAGAGGTGCTTCAGAAAGGAGTCGAACTGGCGAACGTCCAGTTTGTACCCCGTCTGCTTCCCAACGGCGTCCATGATCCCCTTCCTGCCCACGTCGCGCAAGGGCTCGCCCGGCTCCCGGCCCCAGCCGAGGGCCCTTTCCAGTTCCCGTGAGAAGCACTCAAGTAACTCCCGCTGCCTAGCCAGCGGCTTACTCTCCAACCTGAACCTCAAGCCGCCCTCCCCCGACGTTTTCTTCTTCCTAGCCATGCCCACACCTCCTACAGAAAATTTCTCGTAAGTCCCACTGGACCCGCTGCTTCTGTAGATGCTCCCCGATTTGCAGGCGTCTTCAGCACCGTCACGCACTAACGCCCCTAAGCCACACCGTCCTTACGCCCGACCAAGCAACCTACTGTACCATCACCCCCCCATTCCACAATCGTATGCCCCTCTCATCCCTCCAGGGCCGATGAGCTAGAGCATTCTGTCGTACCGAGGCATCCCAATGCGGAGAGCTTCGCATTCCGACGACCCATTTCCACCCCTCGCCCGCAATACTCGCGGCCGCAAACACTGTGCCGCGATGTAGGGGCGTCCGCTCCTCCGCCCCTCATTGTAGCACAATTATGCGCTTCCGTGCAGTCCCAGTACCCAAAACACCTACCGCAGTGACATATTAAACAGCTTACACGCGTTCAACGCCGGTATTAAGCAGGCATAGTAACGTAGCGTGCTGCTGCATGGGCTTTATATCGCAGTCTACTGCGCCTCTTGCGCATTACGGCGGGCCTTAGTACGCTACATAACAGCGTATCTACTCTCTAGCGCAATAGACTTGACAACCTTGCGCCGCGTGGTATACTGATAACAGGATCGGGTTATGGGACGTGCAGGGAGGTAGGCCTCGAAGTTTAGGAGCTGAGATCACATGTTGGCCAAGCCGCTGGGACTGCTGTGCGTACAGGGTTTCGTAGCCTACATTGACCTCTCGTGGTTTGTCGCCTCGTGGGTCATCGCCAACGCAGCCGTCGTTCTGGCCGTCTGTATCCTGCTCCGGCGGTACCCGGCTGACGGAAGTCGCTGAGCAACGGCTTGCACACTTCGGCGCAAGCACGGACCACTCAGCGAGACAACCGGTCATAGATATGCAGGCCTTGACCAAAACAGCACAGGTAAGCCGATGAAGAGATACGTGGTGCCAAGCCCGTGATCGACCGTAGACCCGTGTGGAGGAAAAATCGCCATGGTCGTCGGCAAAAAGGAGGTCGAGCAGGAACTGCGCAGGCGAATTCGCTGGGGCTATCATCCCTACTATGGCAAGGAGTCAGCAGAGGATCACGATGCGAACTGGCTTGTGCTCAGTGAAACCGAATTCGACCGGATCGTAAAAGAGGAGACACGCAGCACGGTCGACGGTCCGATGATCTGCCAGTGCTGAGCAGGTCGCTCACGCTCAATGTAGGCGTGCATCCGTCTGGAAGTGGCGAGCGTTACCGTCTTCGCCCGGGCTCTGAGACATATCCGACCTGAACCACCCGTGCACAAACTGCCAGCGACCCGGGTTGCCAGCACCCTAAGGCACCCGATGTCGCCCGTATCAGTTGGTTTATTCGAGCAAACCTTTGCAGCCGATGAACATTTCCCGGGGCTGGCCCGCCCAACATATTCGCCCTACCTGACCTGTCGGGCATCCCTGCTGGCTTGATACTCGGCCGAACAATTGCGAGAATCCGCCCTACGATAATAACCTTGATCGTCCAAAGACGGAGTTTTCACATGGCGCGAACGAAGCAGGCGAAGTCCCGCAGGCAGGCCGCCAAACCCTCGTCCCGACGGCGACAGACTCCTAAGACGCCTGGTCAGATCCAAAAGCTCGTACAGCAGGTCGCCCGGCCCAAAGGCGCCGACGGTTTCGAAGCAGCAGCCGACACGCTGGTGACCAGAGCGAGCGGCTCTGCCAAACAACGAAAACTGGTCCTGAACGAGCTGTCGGATCTCATCAGCCGGAAGGAGCCGCTTCTATATCGTCCCACTCCCGACGGCCTCAAGCCCGGCCAGCAACAGGAATACAACAGGATGATCGACGCCGCCACCGGGATACAGGCCGCCGCCCGATGTGCCCTGCGCATTGTCGGCCCCGACAGCTTCCTCGACGACCCTCACTGGCGGGGGTTACTCGACAGATCACGGATGCTCGACCGCCTCGGGCGCTGGCACATACACGTGCAGACCATGTGGGAGCGCGCCGAGCGGGCCGCCCTCGCCTTCAAGAAGCGGCATACTCGCGCGAGGATACAAGAGGTAAGGTTCTACGGACTCGGCGGAAGCGCCGCGCCACACGACATCGCGCGAGAGATCATCGCGAACGCCCGCAGATCGTCAACGCCCATCCGCGTCGTACGTGCCGACAGTCCGCACACGGACGATGTCGGCGCGGGCACACTGGCGATCCTGGCAAGCTTTTCGGGCAATACGGAAGAAACGCTCAACTGCCTGCGTCTCGTCAAGCGCCGCACCAAACTGCTTGCCGCCATCGCCAGCGGTGGCGAGTTGGGAAGGATCGCGCGAAAAGCCAAGATGCCGTTTATTCAGCTACCGGACGATCCGAAACACGCCGCCTATGTCTTCCAACCAAGAGAGAGCGTTTGCCTCCAAGCCACGTCCGCGCTCGTGTTCCTGGCCACACTGGGTCTCAACCCCGGATCGCGCGGGGCGTTCACCATGCGGTACCTGAACCAGAACCGCATCACGAAAAAACTCCAGGCGTGGCGATCTCGCTTCGGCCCGGAGGTACCCACTGGTCGGAACCCGGCGAAACAGCTTGCGTGGTTCGCACTGCACGGGGCATCCCCCGGGATCGAAACTCCCCAGGACGCCTCCGGGTTGCGTTTGCTCACTCCCTACCTCATCGCCGACTGCAACCTACAAGCGGTTATGCACGAAGCTGCCACGCAGTTCAGAGAGCGGGCGAAGGTAAATGTCGTCGAGGGTGTGGCACCCGAAGATCTGCACAACGCGGTCGAGTCGATCCGCGCCCACGTCGAGGCGGCCAGAGCGCGAAAGCGGCGGGTGCCCTTCACGTTTATCTTCTTCGAATCGGCCGACGACGAGCCACGCATTCAGCAGCGGCTTCAAGTGACGCGGGACCTAATCCTCAAAAACAAAGACGACCTCGCGGTCGTCCGCGCCGAGGGAAACGACCCTGTCGAGCGTGCCCTGTTTTTGACCTATTTCATGGCACACGTGACCACATACGCAGCGCTGCTCCATGGCGCCGATCCGCTACCCGTCCCCACCATGAGCTGGCTGAAAAACGTGATGGCCGCCATCCCTCGCTCGACCGCCGGAAAACCCTCGGGCACTTCGCCTAGGAGCGAATGTCTCACCATCCACGCTGCGGCCAGGGCCAGGCGCCCCAGGCGCGGGTGAACGTGCTGCTTCCGACACGCGCCGTCTCGCGCGGATCGACACCAAACTTGTCTCCTCGCCCCCTGTTCCCTCAGATAGAGCGCTTTCACACGCCATGACCGCAGCACGAGACCATGCTATGATGGGCATGGAGCAGCGACAGGCACGGCCGACCGGAAGGAGCAAGCTCATTTATGGGATGGCAAGATCGCCCCTACGCCCACGATGACTACGACGACCCACCCCAACGTCCGCACTACCGAGGCTCGGGGGCGGGCGGGGTAAGCGTCACCACCGTCATTATTATCGCCAACATCATCGTCTTTGCACTCATGTTCTATGCCGGCCGAGACATCTCCAACTGGATTTTGAACTTCGGCATCATGCAGGGCGCTGCGGTGCTCCACGGGCAGCTTTGGCGATTGCTGACAGCCACGTATATGCACGCCGGCCTGACCCACCTGTTTATCAACATGCTCTTTCTCTACTTTCTGGGCCCGGCCCTGGAGCGAGTATGGGGGCGACGGCAGTTCCTGCTCGTGTACACCCTGGCGGGAGTTGCCGGCAACGTCTTGCTGACGGCCGCGAGCCTGGTCGGTTTCATCAGCCCGCTCCAGTACGGTCTTGGTGCCTCCGGCAGCGTGCTGGCGCTGCTGGGCGCTGCGGCTGTGCTCTTTCCCGAGGCAGAGGTCTATGTGTACTTCCTCTTCCCGGTGCGAATACGAACCTGCGTCATCTTCTACGCCATCTGGTACGTGTATAACGTCTGGCAGAGAGGCGATAACTACGGGGGCGACCTTTGCCATCTAGCCGGACTGGCGGTCGGAGTCTGGTGGGCCTACTCGGGAGGGTTCTCGCTTTCGGGCCGACACCGCACGAAGGTAGACCCGGCATCGGCCGCCCGGCATCTTGCGTCAGTATTAGGAGGGCCTCCAAAGAGATCGGATCAGGACGCTCGCCGCCCAGGCGTCCCCCCCGAGCAGCGTCATGCCGACGCCGAAACCGTCGACCGCATCCTGGCCAAGATCCACGAGCACGGCGTGGACAGTCTTACACCCGACGAGAAGAACGTCCTGGCCCAAGCCAGTCGACGCCGTCAAGCCCAGCAACACCCCGAAGACACCGACGACGCACCGTGACGGCCTATCGACCGTCGCGCCGTGCAACACTCACCCAGGCCGCCTCACGTCACGACAGGTGAGAACGTTTGCCGGTACGCCTCCAACGCGGACGGAAACGGACCCAGCGCCCGCTCGAGAATGCCCAGCGAGCAGGCAATCGTCAGCCCGTAGTTCGTGATGGGCACGCCGGCACGCCGGCATCGCATAATCCGCGACAAGACCGCGCGACGATTGTGCACACATGCCCCACAGTGCACCACGAGCTTGTAGCCGTCCAGATCATCCGGGAAGTCGTGGCCCTGCACATGCTCGAATTGCAGCCGACCGCCGACGTACTGCGTCAGCCAGTGAGGGATCTTGACCCGGCCGATGTCGTCGCCGATCGGATGATGCGAACACGCCTCGGCCACCAGAATCCGATCGCCAGGGGCCAGACGCTCGACGGCGGCCGTACCGCGAGCGAATTCGCCAAGATCGCCCTTGTATCGCGCAAAGAGGATGGAAAACGATGTCAGCGGTACGTCGATGGGCGTATCGTCAGCCACCTTCAGAAACGCCTGCGAATCGGTCACCACCAGCGCCGGGGGACGATTCAGACGTGCCAACGCAACGGGCAGCTCGCGATCCTTGACGACCATGCAATACGCGTCATGGTCGAGCAGATCCCGTATCGACTGCACCTGCGGGAGTATCAGGCGGCCCTTCGGCGCCTCCAGATCGATCGGCACGACCAGAACCACCAACTCACCGGGCGGCACGAGATCGCCCACAATGGCGGGCGCGTTGACGAACTCCTCTGGAGCTGCTCGGATCAGCGCCTCGCGCAAATCCAACACGCCTTCGCCGCGCAGGGCCACGGCCCGCACGATCGGAACGCCCAGTTGATCCAGACTCGCCAAGACGGCCGGCTTGGGCTCACATAGATCGCCCTTGTTGAATACGACGATGACCGGCATCTCGCGACCGCGCAACTCGGCCAGAATGCTCTCTTCAAAATCACCCCATTCCTCAGCCACGACCAGAACGCCCACGTCCGTGCGATCGAACACCTGTCGTGTCCGCTGCACGCGCATCGCGCCCAGCGCGCCCACGTCGTCGATTCCCGCAGTGTCGATAAACAACACCGGTCCGATCGGCAGCATCTCCATGGGTTTCTCGACCGGGTCGGTGGTCGTGCCCGCTGCATCGGACACGATGGACACGTCCTGGCGCGTGACCGCATTGAGCAAGGCCGACTTACCCACGTTCCGCCGGCCAAACAGGCCGATATGCAATCGCATTCCTTTCGGTGCGGTTCTCATGCTTCCTCCACTCCATTCACGGTAGACCAGGGCTTGGACGCGTCACACTCGTCCGCCAAGTCCCTTCCCAAACGACAGAGCCTCATCGTGCAGGTGTCACTCAAAAGTACAGATCTCGCTGGTCGCTTGTGCGTATCCGGTCGAGACGTCGCACCAGTTCAGCCTTATGCTCGCCGTCCGGCAGCTTGCCCAACTCATCGCGAACCAGGCGCTCGCCGGCCTGACGCGTCTCGGCCGACGCGTAATCGACCAGATACTCCATAAGAGTCGTCAACGCATTCGGGGTGCAAAACCGCTTGATGAACCCCGGAATGGCGAACTCCATGAAGTGCTCGCCCGTCCGGCCCAATCGGTAACACGCCGTGCAGAAGCTCGGGACGTAGCCGTCACAGATCAACTCGCGCATCACCACGTCGAGACTGCGGACGTCGCCAAGCGAGAACTGCTGCTGCTGGACGCACTGCGCGTCGCCCGATTCGGTGTAGCCGCCGATCTCGATTCGACTGCCCGCGTCAATCTGCGATACCCCGAAGTCCATCACCTCGCGTCGCAGCGCCGACTCCTCCCGAGCGGTAAGAATCAGACCCGTATAAGGAACCGCAACGCGGAGGGTCGCGATCAAACGCTTGAAATCGTAATCGCCGACCAGATGCCGCCCGTCCACGTCCACACCGGACGCCCGGCGCAGCCGCGGAAAGCTGATCGTGTGCGGCCCGACACCATAGCGGCTCTGGAGATGCAGAGCGTGGGAGACCAACCCCAGCACCTCAAACCGCCAATCGTACAGACCGAACAGTGCGCCGAGGCCGATATCGTCGCAGCCGGCCTCCATGGCGCGACTCAAAGCGTCCAGCCGGTACAGGTAGTCTGCCTTGCGGGTGCCCGGGGGATGCCACCGGGCATACGTGTCGTGATGGTAGGTCTCCTGGAACACCTGATACGTGCCGATACCGGCTTCGTGCACGATGCGGTATCCCTCGTGATCGAGCGGGGCGGCGTTGATGTTTACCCGCCGAATCTCGCCGTGGCCGACCTTCGTGGCATAGACCGTCCGGACGCAATCGGCGATAAACTCCGCGTCATAGCGAGGGTGCTCACCGAAGACCAGAATCAGTCGCTTATGTCCTTTCTCTTCGAGCGCCTCGATCTGAGCGCGAAGCTCCGCACCAGACAACGTCCGACGGCGAACCG
>Ga0272442_10008637_pt1 | contig 12868 bp, 12 predicted proteins | sample SSMForm2O_FD_200262 | JGI IMG/M metagenome (GOLD analysis project Ga0272442, IMG submission 200262) | Marine sediment archaeal communities from Little Sippewissett salt marsh, Falmouth, MA, United States - SSM-Form-2O | ecosystem: Environmental > Aquatic > Marine > Wetlands > Sediment ... | reverse complement strand
CCCCATGTCTATACCATCTACCAGGCATTCTCCGGAGGTGGGCCGCAAAAGTCCGCAGAGAATCCTGATCGTTGTGGTCTTGCCTGCGCCGTTCGGGCCCAGAAAACCGAATATCTCTCCCCTGGAGACATCGAAATCTATACTGTCCACCGCGATAAACTTTCCGAACTTGCGGGTCAGTGCACGGGCGGTTACAACAGTCTCAGCCATTTTTCTTCAGTCCTTGCGGTTGTGCACGTTATTTGATCAGTTCGACAAAAACGTCCTCCAGCCCGGGTGTAATCTCCTTCACTTGCGGCCTGGTTTTCTCATGGGCTTCGAGCGCTTCGGCGATCCTGTCGCCGGCTGCTTCCAGCCTGTCCACGCCCACGTGCAGCCTGTCGCCGAAAACCTGCACTGAGCGCACGCCCGGGAGGCTTTCCAGCAGATAAGCCTTTGTCACCGGCTCGGCCAGAACCACCTCGAGCAGGTGATAGGGATACTTTTCCGGGATTTTATCCGGAGTATCGACCGCCATCAGTTTCCCGTCGTACATCAGCCCGACCCTGTCGCAGCGGGCGGCCTCGTCCATATAGGCAGTGGAGACGAAAATTGTGGTGCCCCTGTTGCGCAGGTCTTCCAGAAGGTCCCAGAACTCCCTTCGCGAGACAGGATCCACGCCGGTAGTCGGCTCATCGAGAAAGAGGATTCGGGGGATATGAATCAGGGTGCAGCAGAGAGCGAGTTTCTGTTTCATTCCGCCCGAGAGCGCTCCGGCCCTGCGTTTACTGAACGGCTCTAGCCTGCTGAAAGCCAGAAGCTGTTTCTCTCTTCGCCGCATTTCTCCCTTTTCCACCTGGAACAAGTCTGCGTAAAAGCGGATATTCTCGATCACGCTCAGATCGGGGTAAAGGCTGAATCGCTGCGAGAGGTAGCCGATATTCCGCTTTATCTCGAACAGCCGGCTCGCCACGTCGAACCCGCTGATTACGGCTTTCCCCCGGTCGGCTCTGATCAGGCCCACCATGATCCTGATCAGCGTGGTTTTACCCGAACCGTCCGGGCCGATCAGGCCGAAAAGCTCTCCCCTGGCAACATTCAAGTCGATTTCAGCTACTGCCTGAAGATCGCCGAAACTCCTGGTCAGTTTTTCCAGCTTGATATCGTAATCCATTGCCTGCCTTCTCAGTCGAAATAAACATCGGCCGGCATGCCGATCTTTAGCACGCCCCCGGGGTTGGGCACCTCGATTTTCACGGCATAGACCAGTTCTGCGCGGGCCTGGGGGGTCTGCACATTTTTCGGAGTGAATTCGGCCACCGGCGAGACCCAGGCCACACTGCCGGTGAACTCGCGATCCGGAGCACCGTCTGCGCGCAGGCTGACCTGCTGGCCGAGGGTGATTTTGCCCAGCAGTGCGCTCGGCAGATAAACCCTGATTTCGAGCAGGGATAAGTCGGCCAGCCTGAGCAGGTGCGTGCCGACTGTCACCACCTCGCCGGGCTCGGCAAAACGATCCGTTACCTGGCCGTTGATAGGCGACAAAACCCGGCTGTCAGCGATCGTGCGCTCCAGCAGGCGAAGGCGTGTTTCGAGTTCCTTGCGGTGGATTGCCGGCCGGGCCCGTTCCTTGAGCGAGGCATCCAGGCGGGTCTTATCCAGCTTGACTGCGGTTGAAAGATCGTCAAGCTGCTGCTCTGTGGCGCTTTTCACCTCAAGCAGCGCCTGGAAGCGCTCCAGGCTTTTCTGGTTGTTTTTCAGGCTTATCCGGTTGCCGGCGATTTTTTCACCTATCAGATCGAGCTCCAGGTCCACCTCCTCGAGCTGAATGCTGACAAGCTCGCGCTCGATTTCGAGTTTCTCGCTGTCTATCGTTGCCAGCAACTCATCCTTGCTGACCACCTCACCCTCCCTCTTGGGCAGGCTCAGCAGCAGGCCCGTTGCCAGGCTGCCGACATCGACCTCCACCGCCTCGAACGTTCCGGAGGCGTAAAACGCCGTCTCTTGCCTCTCACAAGCGCTCCAGAGCCCGACCGCTACTGCCACAGGCAGAATTAAAAGGAGTTTCAGCCCAAGCCTGAGATCATAAGTTGAACCGCATTTTTTCATAGCGCCCTCCAGAGTATTTATTCCATGTGGGTTTCTTCATTTTCCATTTCCACTTCAGGCCAGCGCGAGTCGATCTCCTCCACCAATGTTCCCCCCGTGTAGGCCAGCCTCCATCGCGCCAACGCCAGGTCCAGCTCGGCGCGGGAGAGTTCGAGAGCGCTCACTGTGACCTCCTGCTCGGCATCCAGGTATTCGGTATTGGTGAGCTGCCCCTGATCGAACCGTGCGCTCACGATACGGAAATGCTCCCTGGCAGCCTCCTGCGCTCTGCGAGCCAGAGCCAGGCGCTCTGCGGCCTCCTGCCCGGCCAGCTTCGCTCTTTCGAGCTGAAGGGCTATCTGCTGGCTCAACACACGGCGCTCTGCCAGGGTCTCCTCCCACCGGGCCCTGACTCTCGTCACCCTGTAATCCTTGCGGCCCCAGTCCAGAAACTTCCAGTCCAGCCCGATTCCGATCCGTCCGTAGCCGATCCACTCGTTGCGGAACTGGTCCAATCCAGGCCGGGCAAAGCTGGCACTGGCGAACATGCTCACCGCAGGCCTGTCATCGGCTGCGAGAGTTTGTGCCAGTGACTCCAGAGAGGCAAGCCTGGCATTGTAAGCACTCAGGTCCGGCCTGCGGGCCGGCGCCGAATCGACACCCTCCGCCCCGGACAGTCCCGGGGGCATTGCTTCCACCCTGTCGCCGAAAGAAACTTCGCTGTCCAGGGGCAGGCTGATCCGCTGGAGAAGTTCTGCGCGGGCGAGCTTGAGCTGGTTCGAGCTGCGGCTCAGCCTCACCCGTGACTGTTCCAGGTACACGAGGGCCTTGAGCACCTCGTCCCAGGTAGTCAAACCCGCGCGGTGAATGGCAAGCAGGTGTTCATGGTGCGCCCGGGCGGTTTCCACGGAATGTTCGGCTATTTTCAGTTCGCGGCGGGATGCCAGCAGTTGAAAGTAGCCGGCGCCTGCCTCGAGGGCCAGAGTCTCGCGTAGCGCCCGGAGAGACTGAAAGCTCGCTTTCCTGAGCTTCGAATCCGCCTCGAGCCGGTTTTTCCTCCTGTGCCAGTCGTACAGAATGTGCCCGGCCTGCACAGTAACACCGGCGTCGTGATGGTCTCCCAGGGCTATCGGGCCCGTGGGGATGGGAATCTCCGGCACGTAAGTTCTGGCTGCATAATACGCCCCCAGAGACAGCTCGGGCCTGAACGCGGCCCGGTCCTCATCCACCGAAGCCTGGGCCTGCACAATCCTCCAGTTGCCCGCCCTGGCTACCGTGTGCCTGGTAACCGCTAGCCGGACACAATCCCAGAGCCCCAGCTCCCCGGCCTGGAGAGGAAAAGCAAAGCACGCCCCGGAAAGCAGAAAAGTTAAAACGAGATAAAATCTTCGCGGCAAACTCCTCACCTGGAGCCTCCTTGTTCAGCTTTTCAATATTCCGTGTAACAGAAGGTCTGAGATATGCTTCGAACGCTCGGCTGCAAACCCCTCGGTCTCCTGCGGCGAAATTGAGAGGATCGCCGAGGCCACCGGGCGGATAATAAAAAAGCCTATGCACAGCGAAACGAGAGATACCATCGTATGCCTGGGATCAACGTCCCGGATTTTACCGGCTGAATCAGCTCCCAGGAGCCTGGTTTCCAACAAAAGCGGGTAATCGTATCCTTTGATCGTGTCTTTCAATTCCTCCAGGACCTGGTCGAGAATGGGGGAACTGCTGGCGATTTCCCTCAGCATCAGGCGAAGAAATCCAGTATTTGACCGGTATAAATCGACATAGAATTCGACCAGGGCCTCGACCTTTTCCTCCACAGACACGTCTTCCTCGAAAATTCCCCGCACCTGCCCCAATACCCCACCGAACAAATTGGTGATTACCCGCCGGTAGAGTTCTTTCTTACTGGTGAAATAGTAGTAGATCATGGCTTTGTTGGCACCGCCGTTCTCTGCGATCCGCTGGATCCGTGCCCCCTCGTAGCCCCGCTCGACAAACTCATCCCGGGCCGCATTCAGAATCCTCTGCCTGGTGGTTGCCTGCCGATCTGCCTGTTCTTCTTCGGCAATCATCACACCCCCCACATTAAGTTTGACAACTGACTGGCATTTAATGTAAGCCACAGCGCCATCCCTGTCGCTGCTGCATGCATTTATTCAAGGCTGAAGTCATAATTAACCAACCATTCGTTTTAACCAAACGGTTAGTCCATTTTAAACATCTTTCAGACTCCTGTCAAGCTCTTTCGAAAAAATATTCCGACTGGTACAGTACTTGCAGATATGCTGATGACAGTAATATAGCCTTTTTTGCATTTACAGACTTTATCACCCTTAGAATTGCTCATGTGCAAATCGCCTGTAAAAATAATCCGCCGGACTCTGCATTTTTTTCCCCTCTTTGCCCTGTTTCTGCTTTTCGGCTGCAGCGACTCGCACGTTTCCAGCGACCCGTTCTCCCCTGCCGGGCCAGACGATCAGCCGGGCGATAACATTCTACCGGGTGCATCAAGTCTGTCTTTTGACATAAAGCTAAAAGTTCAGCCCGGCAGCCCGCCTCTATCGCCGCAGCTCGCCGATGCCCGCGACGACACCACTTCAGACAGCCTTAATCTTTTTATCGACGTGGATATAGAGAATGTGGGGCCGCAGGTGGTTTTTTTGCCCGAAGAGGCTGATACGCTCAACCTTCAGGCAAGAGTGTCTTTTGTGGACCTCCCCTACAAGAAGAATTTCGATATGGGTCAGTTGAAACTGGTGGTGGGCTGGACCGAGGGCGGTCGCCAGGCGAGCGAGGCTCACGAGATGGAGTTTTCAGCCGACTCCTCGGTTCTTTTCAGCGTGCCGCTGAGCCGTGTCGACTCGTTCCACATCGCGGACAATGTCGCTGTTTACGGAGAAGTGATCTCCGAGGGCCGTTTTATGTACGCCACGACCATCCGGCGGTTCGATACTGCCACGCCGCCTGAGGATCCTGCTCCGGACCTGGTGGGCTATATCAAGAGCATCGACGATCTCAAAAAACGGATGTACGTATCCGAGGCCACGGTAGTGCTCACTGACACGACCAGAATAGAAGATTCCGCAGGAGAGCTGATCACCTCGGACAAACTCGCCCTGGGAGAAAACGAATTCACGATCACTGCACTGGCCTGGGCCTACACCGCCGGGGTGGGCATGACAGCCAATGGCTGGGAGTTCAAAAGCTTCAAAATTTATGTCGCCCGCCGAATCTCTCAATAACACTCCTTATCAGATGTTTATCGGCCCCGTAGATTGAAGATCTCTCGCTAGCTATAGTGAAACCGCTGTTTCTCTCCTGTTTTTATTTTGTTTTTATTCTGTTTTTCACTCTTGACAGCCTATACTTTTTTTTATAGAATAAGGCAAATTTTTCTAAGGCAGTCTTTGCGTTGTTGTACTCTTCTTATTTTCAAAGAGTTATGGGATTTATTAATCATTTATCCTTATTTACGCAACACAGGGAGTGGCAATGACCAGTTTTTCATACGGCAACGATGCCCTGGAAGAAGAGTTCGATGATTTCGAGGATGAGGATTTGGAAAACGAATTACTCGATGATGAACTCGACTACGAGGACGATGAATTAGACTCGGAAGAGTATCAGGAAGAAGAGACTGACGATTACGATGATGATGATTACGACTGAGGTCGGCTCCTGCGGACCGGCATCCGGGGACAGGTTGTAATATGATACCGAGCCGATACCGTATCTCACAGTAATCGCGGACACTTCAGGCAATTGCCACTCTCTTGCGGAGTTGCATATTTCCGGTTTGGGCGTCATTCCGCTGAATTGACTTTCTTTTTCACAAGCCGTAATATATTTTTATCAGCACTTCATACTTTCTAATAGCAATCTACAAATTCAGAAAAATATCGGATCGCCTTTTCCCGAGCCCTGCTTGAAGCAACCGGCAATGGAGCGGACAGATAAAACCCTGCTTTATCTGATTGCCAGGCTGTGTTGAATCGCACGAGCAGGGATACTGTACCATCCATTCAAGGTTCCGACCGAAGTTGTCAATACTGGGATTGCCTGTTTCCTGGAGATTAATACCGTGTCCTTGAAAAACGGAGGGCATAAAAGGCGGCGAGTACTGAAACAGCCCTTTCACAGCAATCCGCTGGCCTGCTCTATTGGACAGCGGTTTTTTATTTTTGTTAAATTATCTGGGAGTGGAAATGACGGAATTCACCTATCACGACGGGGAGCTTTGCTGTGAGAACGTCTCTCTCAGTGAAATCGCCCGACATGCAGGAACACCCTGCTTCATCTACAGCAAGCAGGCGCTGTTGAATGCATATCTCGCGCTGGATAAAGCTTTTGCCGGGGTCGATCACCTGATCTGTTATGCAATCAAAAGCAATGCCAATCTCGCTGTGCTCAACCTTCTGGCAGAGCTCGGTGCGGGTATGGACATAGTAAGCCGGGGTGAGCTTTACCGGGCGCTCAGGGTCGGGGTCTCGCCGGAGCGGATAGTATACAGCGGGGTCGGCAAATCCGAGGCTGAAATCCGCTACGGTCTGGAAAGCGGCATTCTTTCTTTCAACGTGGAGAGCCTCCCGGAGCTGGCGGCAATCAACAGGATTGCGGCTTCTCTCGGCAAGACTGCTCCGGTCAGTCTGCGGATCAATCCCGATGTGGAAAGCGATACGCACGAATACACCGCTACAGGGAAAAAAGGAACCAAGTTCGGCGTTCCGTACGAGCAGGCCAAAGAGGCTTACACCTATGCCGCAGAGTTCGAAAACCTCAGGCTGATCGGGATCGATACGCATATCGGCTCGCAGATCGTCCGGGTGGAGCCTTTTGTCGCTGCTTTTGCAAAGATAGCAGAGCTGTTCACTGAACTGAAAGACGAGGGATTCGAGCTGGAGTTTTTCGATATCGGCGGCGGTCTGGGAATCGCTTACTCCGACGAGGCTACTCCCACGGCAGAGGAGTTCGCCGGGGCCGTGCTGCCGATTTTGAAGCCCCTGGACTGCAAGATAATCCTCGAACCGGGGCGTTTTATCAGCGGTAATGCCGGGGTGTTGCTCACGCAGGTGATCCACCTAAAGCAGACCGGGGTAAAAAACTTCGCTGTGGTCGACGCGGGAATGAACGACCTGATCAGGCCGAGCCTGTACAATGCCTATCACCGGGTAAGCCCGGTAACCGAAAGCGATTCTGCGAAAATCGAAATGGACCTCGTCGGCCCGATATGCGAAAGCGGAGACTGGCTTGCAAAAGACAGGCTTTTACCTAAATTAGAAGAAGGCGCACTGCTCTGCCTTCACAGCGCCGGGGCCTACAGTTTCACCATGAGCTCCAATTACAACGGCAGGCCGCGCGGTGCGGAGGTGCTGGTGGACGGCGATTCTTACCGAATCGTGCGCAAAGCCGAAACGATCGAGGACCTGATACGCGGCGAGGAAATCTGACTGCGATGACTGAATTCGTTAAAATGCACGGGCTGGGCAATGACTATATCTTTATCGACTGCCTCGACAGGGAGCCTCCGCAGCAGCCCGGCCAGCTTTCGGTGCGGATGAGCGACCGGCATTTCGGCGCCGGATCGGACGGCCTGGTGCTGATCCTGCCGCCGGAGAACAAAGCGGCTCACTGCCGGATGAGGATGTTCAACTCTGACGGCAGCGAGGCTGAAATGTGCGGAAATGCGATTCGCTGCGTGGCGAAACTGGTTTATGAGCGGGGCAGGATAGCTGAAAAAAAGATCTGCGTAGAGACCGGGGCCGGCCTGTTGAGTCTCGATCTCCAGGTAGAGGGAGGCAAAGTCAGATCATTGCGGGTGGATATGGGGCCTCCCCGGCTTTCACCGGCCGAGATAGGCCTGCGCCTTCAGGGAGAGCGCTTTATCGGCCAAACCATTCAAGCCGGTGGTCGCGATTTCGAGGTTTCCTGCGTTTCCATGGGCAACCCCCACGCGGTGATTTTCCTCGATGAGCCGGTGGAGGAATTCCCGGTTTCGCAATACGGGCCGGCAGTGGAGAACGACCCTGTTTTCATCAACCGCACGAATGTGGAATTTGTCAATGTGCGCGGCGAAAACAAACTGCGCCAGCGCACCTGGGAGCGGGGATCGGGAGAAACCCTGGCCTGCGGCACAGGGGCATCCGCCGTGGCTGTGGCCTCGATTCTCACCGGAAGATGTTCCCCCGGCACGGTTGATATCCAATTGAACGGAGGCTGGCTTTCAATCCATTGGCAGCAGGGGGAAAACGTGTTCATGACCGGCCCGGCCGAGGAAGTTTACACAGGCTGCTGGCCGGAATAGTCAGAGCGGATACCTTTAGCATGCTGGAGTTTTGCAGATGCCGGATTCAATGATACAGGAGCTTTTCGCCGAGCGGATCGGCGGGAAAAATTTCGGAAAAGATACAACAGTCTACAAGTTCGAAAAAATAAAACGGGCCAAGCGCGCCGCAACGGCAGCCAACCCGGGGGTGGAGCTGATCGATCTCGGAGTGGGGGAACCGGACGGCATGACCCCGGAGCCGATAGTCGAAGCCCTGGCCGCAGAAGCGCGCAAGCCTGAAAACCGGGGATACACCGACAACGGGATAGCCCAATTCCGCCAGGCCGCCGCAGGTTACATGGCTGACGTATTCGGTGTCAAGGGACTTGATCCACAGACCCGGATAAACCACTCGATCGGCAGTAAAAGCGCGCTGGCGCTCCTGCCCAGCGCCCTTGTCAACCCGGGAGACGTCGTGCTGATGACTGTTCCGGGATACCCTGTTTTCGGCACCCACAGCAGCTGGTACGGAGCGAAGGTGGTCAACCTTCCGCTCACAGAGCAGAACGGCTTTCTGCCCGAGCTGGATTCCCTGGACCCTGAAACTGCGCGCCGGGCCAAGGTGCTGGTGCTGAATTACCCGAATAACCCCACAGGCACATGCGCCACCAGGGAATTTTTCAGCCGCGTGGTCGAATTCGCCCGGAGAAACCGGGTTGCGGTCATCCAGGACGCGGCTTATGCAGCCCTGGTCTACGGCCGCCCGCCGCTGTCGTTTCTCTCTGTGCACGGTGCAATGGAGGTGGGGATCGAGCTTCACTCCCTGTCCAAATCCTTTAACATGACAGGCTGGCGTATCGGGTTCGTCTGCGGCAACGAGAGCCTGGTGAAAGCCTTCGCCGAGGTCAAGGATCACTCGGACAGCGGCCAGTTCGCCGCAATTCAGAAAGCGGCAGCGCTCGGGCTGGGCAATCCGCAGTTCACCGAGGAAATATGCCTCAAATACGAGCGCAAGCTGAAACTGCTCTGCAGGGTTTTTTCCGGACTTGGTTTTACGGTTAAAATGCCGGAAGGAACATTCTATATCTACATGAAAAGCCCGAGAGGCATTGCCGGCGGCGAGCGTTTCGCCACAGCCGAGGACTGCTCGCAGTACTTAATCCGCGAGCACCTTATCTCCACGGTACCGGAGGACTCGGCAGGGCCGCACCTCCGGTTGAGCGCAACTTTTATTGCGCCCACGCCTGAGGATGAGAAACGAATCGCCCATGAGATCGCAAAACGGCTGGAGGGGATCAGGTTCGAATTTTAAGCCGGCAAGCCGTAAAACTGGCAAAGAGATGACAATTATTGTATTTTGTTTTTTCAGCATAAAGGAGGAAATATGTTCAAGGGCTCGATAGTCGCACTGGTTACTCCATTCAGCAATGGTGAAATCGACGAGAAAGCCCTGGGCGAGCTGGTCGATTTCCACATTGGAAACGGCACGAGCGCGATCCTCCCCTGCGGAACGACCGGTGAATCCGCCACCCTGGACCATGATGAGCACTTGAGGGTGATCCAGATGGTGATCGAAGCCGCTTCGGGCAAGGTTCCGGTGATTGCCGGCACGGGAAGCAACAGCACTGCCGAGGCGATCTATCTCACCAGGGAGGCGGCAAAGTTGCACGCAGAGGCCGCTCTTCTGGTAAGCCCCTATTACAACAAACCCACTCAGGAAGGCCTCTATCAGCATTATAAGGCCGTGGCCGAGTCGGTGGACATTCCGATAATTCTCTATAACGTGCCTTCCCGCACGGGAAAAAATATCGAGCCGGAGACTGTCGCCCGATTGAGCGTGATAGACAACATGGCGGCAATCAAGGAGGCCTCGGGGAGTCTGGACCAGGCAAGCCAGATCGCCAGCCTCTGCGACATTACTATTGTCAGCGGCGATGACTCGCTCACCCTGCCGCTGATGTCGATCGGGGCAACCGGCGTGATCAGCGTGGCTGCAAACGTGGTCCCCCGGCTTTTGGCGAATATGACCGGAGCCTGGCTGGAGGGTGATCCCGCGACAGCCAGGAAGTTGCATTTCGAGCTTTTCCCGCTTTTCAAGGCCCTCTTTATCGAGACCAACCCGATCCCGGTCAAAGCCGCGGTGGCCGCCCTGGGCAAGATCAAGGAGCAATACCGCCTTCCTCTTTGCCCGATGGGGGCGCCTAACAGGGAAAAGCTCCTTGGCGTAATGCGTGATATGAACCTGATTTGAGCAGCGAAACTGTTTGCCGATCATGCAGGGCGAGGCTTCCCCTGCCCCGCCCCGGGAAAGTAAAAATTATTCTTCAATTTTATCAGTGAAGGATGCCGGATAAATGATCGATATCTGTCTTGTCGGCGCCTGCGGGCGGATGGGACAAAGAGTTGCCGCCGCTATAGCCCGGAGCGATGATACCCGGTTGTGCGGGGCCGTGGAAACCAAAGGGCACCCCTGTCATGGCCGGGATATCGGCGAGATCGCCGGATTCTCCGCTCTTGGAGTAAAGGTCACAGACGACCTGGATTCGGCGCTCTCGACTGCCCGGGTGGCAATAGATTTCTCCCTGCCTGCCTCGCTGAGCCGCACGGTTGAACTCTGCCAGGCCAAAGCCGTCCCGCTGGTCAGCGGAGTAACCGGTATCGGGGAAAGCGAGAAACAGAGTCTGCGCCGTGCAGCAAGCGAAATTCCGGTGGTCTGGGCCCCCAACATGAGCGTGGGAGTGAACCTGATGTTCAAGGTCGCCGCCCAGGTCTGCTCCGTGCTGGGCGATGATTTCGACGTGGAGATTTACGAAACCCACCACCGGTTCAAAAGAGACGCCCCCAGCGGCACTGCCAGGCGCCTGGCAGAAATAATCGCCGAAAGCCTGGGGCGGGACCTGGACGAGGTGGCCTGTTACGGCCGCAGCGGGATTATCGGCGAGCGGGACAGCAGGCAAATCGCGATCCATTCCCTGCGGGCAGGCGATGTTGTGGGAGAACATACGGTTGTTTTCGGCGGGCTTGGCGAAAGATTCGAGATCACTCACAAGGCGCACAGCCGCGACACGTTCGCGCGTGGGGCGGTCGTAGCCGCGCGCTTTGCTTCAACAGCCGGGCCGGGCTTTTACGATATGCAGGATGTTCTCGGTCTGAAAACCTGACCAGCCTTTTCTGTTGCTCCACGGACAGCTTGAGAGCAGTCTTTGGCAAGTTGTACTACCCCCCCGCGTCATCGGGCTATAACATACAACCAACTAAATGTTCAGGAGGCGATTCATGTCGGTATCAAAATGTGTTTCCAGGATCGAGCAATCTATCACCCTTGCAATTACCGCCAAGGCCAAGGCAATGAAGGCCGAGGGGATCGACGTGGTCGGTATGAGCGCCGGAGAACCGGATTTCGATACTCCGGACAATATCAAGCAGGCAGCGATCAAGGCGATCAACGAGGGGATAACAAAGTACACTCCGGCAGTGGGTCTCCCGGCCCTTCGCAAAGTAATTGCGGAGAAATTCGACAAGGACAACGGGCTGAGCTACAAGCCTGAAGAGATCGCCGTAAACTGCGGAGCAAAACACTCGGTGTTCCTCGCGATCATGGCCCTGGTGGATGAGGGTGACGAAGTGATCATTCCCACTCCTTATTGGGTGAGCTATCCGGAAATGGTCAAAGTCGCCGGCGGCAAGCCCGTGATTGTGGAAACCCTGTCGGAAAACGGGCTCAAGCTGACTGCCGGGCAATTGCGCGAAGCCATGACTCCCCGGAGCAAGGCGTTGATAATGAACTCGCCCTCCAACCCGAGCGGCATGGTTTACACCAAGGAGGAACTGCTCGCCCTGGTCGAGGTGCTGAAAGGCAGCGAAATCTACACGATCAGCGATGAAATCTACGAAAAAATTCTCTACGACGATGCCGAGCACCATTCTATCGCCAGTCTGGATCCGAATCTTTTCTCCAGAACGATCACGATCAACGGCGTTTCCAAGACCTACGCGATGACCGGCTGGAGAATCGGCTATGCCGCGGGTCCGCTGGAAGTGATCAAGGCCATGGGCAAGCTCCAGAGCCAGGAGACCTCAAACCCCTGCTCGATTTCCCAGATAGCGACAATCGAGGCGCTTACCGGGCCGCAGGACAGTGTGGAGATGATGGTCAAAGCTTTCGATGAACGCCGCAGCTATCTTGTTGACCGTCTGAACGCAATGGAAGGTGTGAGCTGTGTTAAACCCAAGGGTGCCTTTTACGCTTTCCCCGATTTCAGCGCACATTACGGCAAATCCTTCAACGGCAAAGTTATCAGCGGCAGTGTCGATTTGAGTAACTTTCTGCTCGAAGATATGAAAGTAGGAGTGGTGCCGGGAGCCGGTTTCGGCACGGACGCAAATCTGCGGATCAGCTACGCCACTTCGATGGAGGCAATCAAGAAAGCTGTTGCCCGGATCGAAGAGGGCCTGAAGGCTCTTTACTGAGAGCACCATTGACGCAGGCATGAAAAAACCCGGTGAACCTTTGGTTCACCGGGTTTTTATTTAATCACGCCAGTT